>TARA_B110001452_G_scaffold62549_1_pt1 | contig 10374 bp, 6 predicted proteins | sample TARA_B110001452 | Tara Oceans TARA_B110001452 (sample SAMEA4396971) | marine metagenome | biome: Polar Biome; feature: [DCM] deep chlorophyll maximum layer (ENVO:01000326); material: water (ENVO:00002006), including particulate matter (ENVO:01000060) such as... | depth 25 m
ATTTAAGTGATGACTGTGGTTGTGTTCTATGTAAAAATGCATATACAGGCAAGGCAAAAGGAGTGCTTTTGATAAGAACCTATCTTTGGACTCTTGACGATGCCCCAGTTCATGGGCGACATTTATTCCGTTCGTGGTTAGAACCATTCCAATTGAAACGACCAGCCCTACAGCCTCAATAGCGCTTAGATTAACTGTTGAAACAATGTAAAAACCCCAAATTAACAACACGAAAACAACGGGAATATTAACATAGAGCATCCAATCGAAGAAACGATTCACTGCTCGTTTTTCTTTTGTCTCATCAGAAAAATTTTCAGCGCTCACAGGCAAAAGGCACTCAATGATCGGTATAAAAATAAATGCATATATGGGCGGCAAAAAGAGCCACCCCCCTTTTAAATAGAGTGCAATAAAAGCTGACAGCGGAATTGAAAGTGCCGACAGGTATTTTAAGTCATTCATTAGTTTACTATTTTTCTATTAAAAAAGCTGAGACGTTTATAAACACAACAACACGAATCAATCACAAATAAGTATTATTATTGTAATATAATTATTTTTAAAGTTAATGATAATTGGATAGTTTTCAAAAGATAGAACAAAATTTAAGACGTTTCGTCAGACAGTTTTACATTAGCGCTCTTTTAAAAGGTTTGCTGATGTTTTTGTTTGTGGGGTTACTTTTTGCTCTTTTTTTCCTAATTGTTGAGCACTTTCTTTGGCTTAATTCTTCAATAAGAACCCTTTTATTTTGGTTTATAATTAGCTTTGAGACCGTTATTTTTTATGGTTTCATTTTAAGCCCTTTATTTAAGTTATTTAGAATTCAAAAAGGGATTGACTTTGAGTTTGCTTCTAAAATTATTGGAGATCATTTTCCGGAAATAAAAGATAAACTCTTAAACGTCCTTCAGCTCAAACAGCACTCAGCTCAAACCGAGCTCCTTCTTGCTAGCATAGAGCAAAAATCGAATAGCCTAAAGACAATTTCGTTCAAAAAAGCGGTTGACTTATCTTCTAATATTAAGTATATTAAATACGCTTTTACTCCAGTACTTATTCTCTTTGTTTTTTTTGCCCTTGGAAAACAATATGTTTTTACAGATAGCCTGAAGCGGGTCGTCAATTTTCAAGCTAACTATAGCCCCCCCGCACCTTTTGAGTTTGTAGTCGCCAACCCATCTCTTTCTACACTTGAAAACAGCTCATTCACCCTTAAGGTAACAACACAAGGGTCCATAGTTCCTGAAGCGGTAAGTATTGTTTACAATGACGCTGTCTACCTTTTAAGTTCAGTTAACCCAGGTGTCTTCGAGTATCAGTTTCTCCAGCCCAAAGAATCAATTAACTTCAAACTAAGTTCGGGAAGTGTTATTTCAGCCCCCTTACAACTTACGGTTGTACCAACCCCTCTTGTTCTTGGTATAAACCTATATGTTTATCCACCCAAATACACTCAGGAGCCTCAAAGAAAAATTGAAAACAATGGCAACGCGACCGTTCCCGAGGGCTCAAAATTGAAGTGGGAAGTTCTGACAAAGTCAACCGATACCGTTGTGATCCTAAACAGTGCCTCTTTTTCCTTTTTTGACAAGTCTAATCAGAAATTTACACATGTCCAGCAAGTTTTCAGATCGATGGGATACTCTATCACAACCAGCAACTCGAAACTTAAAAACTTTGAGAACCTTGACTATTTTATTAATTTAATAAAAGACAAACCGCCACTAATCCAGCTGCAAATGAAGCGGGACTCTACCTTACAAGAAAGGCTTTATTTTTACGGACAGGTTTCAGATGATTATGGTGTTCGGGCTTTAAGGCTCCATTATTTTCCCACCGAATCCCCAAATAACATTTCTGTTCTTCAAGTGTCTTTAACTCAAAGTAATCCTCAAGAATTCACCTATGCTTTCCCAGACAACCTTAATCTTTTAGAGGATATGGCCTATTCACTATATTTTGAGGTGATAGATAATGACCGTCTCCACAACTATAAGTCTACCCGCAGCCGAACATTTACTTACAAACAAAAAACAGCAATACAACTTGAAGCTTCAAGAATTAAGGAACAGAGCGAAGTCTCCAACGCATTTCAAAAAGCATTAAAAGCACTTGCTGAACAAGATCAGAGACTTAAGGAGATTTCAATTAATCAAAAAGAAACACAACTTCTTAATTATTCAGATCAACAAAAGCTTAAGCAGTTTATTGAGCGTCAAAAAAGTCAGGATAAATTACTCACAAGGCTCAATCAAACCATGGAGAGAAACCTTAACCGTTTTAAAAAAGAAGGAAAAGACGTTTTTAAGGACCAATTACAGAAACGGTTAAAAACGCAACAAGAGGAATTAAAGAAGAATGAAAAGATTTTAGAAGAAATCGAGAAGGTTGCTAGCAAAATAAACAAGGAAGAGTTAGCAAATAAGCTTGCTGAAATGGCTAAACAAAGCAAAAACAAACAACGAAGCCTTGAGCAACTTCTTGAGCTTACAAAACGCTACTATGTTACTAAAAAATCCGAGCAAATCAACTCAAAACTAAAGGAGCTGTCAGAGTCGCAAGAACAACTAGCAGATAAGCCAACAAAAGCAAATAATAAATCAACTCAACAAGCTCTTAATAAATCCTTCGATGAGATTCGGAAAGAGATAGCGGCTTTGAAAGAAGACAATAACGCCTTGGCTAAGCCGCTGCAACTTCTTGACGACCCGTTGCTCGAGGAGTCTATCGCGAAAGATCAAGAAGAAGCTCTTGAGAGTTTAGAGGAAGAAAAAGATTTTCCAGATTCTGAACAAGCCCAAAGCGCACCCTCAGAGGCTCAAAAAAGTCAAAAGAAAGCAGCTCAAAAAATGCAGCTAATGACCAAAAAAATGTCCCAAAACATGAGCGCTGGGGGCACTAAGCAAATGAGCGAAGACATTGAGGTGCTTCGTCAAATATTAGATAATTTAATTTTATTCTCTTTTGAGCAAGAAGCGCTAATGAATCAGTTTGTTTTGGCGGTACCTAATCCGCGTCAATATGCAGTGAAACTTCTTAGACAAAGCAATCTTCGAACCCACTTTGAACATGTAGAGGACAGTTTGTTTGCGCTGTCTTTACGTCAGCCTATGATCTCTGAATTGATTAGTAAAGAAGTGGCAGAAGTTTTTTTTAATATTGACAAAAGCTTAGCGCTCCTTTCAGAAAACGAACTCCAAAAAGGGGTTAGTTCTCAGCAATTCGCAATGATGGCAATTAATAAATTAGCAGACTTGTTAAGCAATACATTAAGCAACATGGAGGCTCAACTAGAGCTGTCACCTGGCCAAGGCCAAGGGGAAATGCAGCTTCCAGACATCATTACGAGTCAAGAGTCCTTAAACGAACAAATGGAACAAAAGCTGGGCGAAAAGGGAAAAGAATCAGAGGGAGAAAGCGCGGAACCCAAAAGCGGAAACAAAGGAAAAGAGAAAGAGCCAGGTGGCCCTAAGAGCTCAACACCCTCACCAGGTGGTGAAGGCGAGAAAAACGCACAAGAGTCTGAAAACGAAGTAGATAGCGCCGAACTTTTTGAGATATTTAAAAAGCAACAACAACTAAGGACGGCGCTACAGGATTTATTACAAAAAAACGGTATGTCAGCCAAAGAGAGTGACTTACTGAAAGCTATGAATAAAATCGAAGAAAACCTTGTTAATCAAGGTGTTACGACGAAAATACTTAATCAAATGAAAGCGTTAAAGCATCAGCTTTTAAAGCTTAATAAAGCGACACTTCAGCAAGGGGAAGACTCTAAAAGAGAGTCGGGCACAAGCAAGGCCCCACGCTCTGAAGCACCCACTATAAGTCCCGAAACTATAAAACAATATTTTAGCACTACTGAAATATTAAACAGACAAAGTTTACCTTTACGCCAAGAGTTAAGGATAAAAGTCCAAGAATACTTTAAAACAACAAATGATTAGTTTTAGCACAGAAACCACATTTGAATTACCCAAATCAGAGGATATTAGTATTTGGCTAAGTTCAATTATTTTAAAAGAAGACCATTCTGAAGGGGAAATTTCTATTGTTTTTTGTAACGACGATTATCTTCATAAGTTGAATTTGGAGTTTTTAAACCACGACACTCTTACGGATGTTATAAGTTTTGATTATTCGATTGGAAAACAGGTCCACGGCGAGATATTTATTTCTGTTGACCGGGTCAAAGAGAATGCGACTGAGTTTAACCAAACTTTTCAAACAGAACTCTCAAGGGTTATGGCTCATGGTATTCTTCATTTTTGTGGTTACAAAGACAAGACTGATTCAGAATCTTCCTTGATGCGAACAAAAGAATGCTTCTATCTTAAGCAACTTATGGATAAGCCTTTCTAAATACCTATATTTGCAAACGCAACTGATTTGTTCCACGTGGAACACTTAATAAGCAATGAATGTTTGATAAAATTTACGATGTAATTGTAGTAGGAGGTGGTCACGCAGGAAGTGAGGCGGCGGCAGCGGCAGCAAACATGGGAAGTCAAACCCTGCTTGTAACCATGAACCTCCAAAACATAGCACAAATGTCTTGTAATCCAGCAATGGGCGGAATTGCTAAGGGTCAAATCGTACGCGAAATAGACGCTTTAGGCGGCTACAGCGGAATTGTAAGCGATACGTCAGCTATTCAGTTTAAAATGCTTAACAAGTCTAAAGGTCCCGCAATGTGGAGTCCACGGGTTCAGAGCGATCGAATGCGTTTTGCGGAGGATTGGCGGATGCTTCTGGAGCAAACAAAAAACCTAGACTTCTATCAAGAAATGGTTACAGGCCTTGTGGTTCAATCGGGAAAAGTTACTGGCGTTAAAACTTCCTTGGGTGTTGAAATAAGAGCAAAGTCCGTAGTATTAACAAACGGGACCTTCCTCAACGGTCTTATTCATATTGGGGACAAAAACTTTGGAGGAGGTCGTGCAGGTGAAAGAGCTGCAACGGGCATTACAGAACAACTCGTAGAATTAGGCTTTGAGTCTGGTCGCATGAAGACGGGGACCCCGCCAAGAGTAGACGGAAGGTCTCTTGACTTTTCTAAAATGATTGAACAGCCAGGCGACAGCGTTCCTGAAAAGTTTTCCTATTCTGATATTACCAAACCCTTACAATCCCAGCGCTCATGTCATATGTCCTACACAAGCACAGAGGTTCATAATTTACTTAAAGAAGGTTTCGATCGATCCCCCATGTTTAATGGCCGCATACAAAGCTTAGGGCCGCGGTATTGCCCTTCAATTGAAGATAAAATAAACCGTTTTGCAGACAAAGACCGCCATCAAATATTTGTAGAGCCAGAAGGCTGGAACACGGTTGAGTATTATATCAACGGGTTTTCCACCTCTCTTCCCGAAGACATTCAATTTAAAGCATTACGAGCCGTTAAGGGTTTTGAAAAAGTGAAGTTCTTCCGGCCTGGTTATGCCATTGAATATGACTACTTCCCTCCTACTCAATTAACACATTCCTTAGAAACCAAGCTTGTTAGTGGTTTGTATTTTGCAGGCCAAATTAATGGCACAACAGGCTATGAAGAAGCGGCTTCCCAAGGGTTAATGGCTGGGATTAACGCCAGTTTGAAGGTTCGCGAAGAAGAGTCTTTTATATTGAAAAGAAACGAGGCTTACATAGGAGTTTTAATAGACGACCTAATCACCAAAGGTACTGAAGAGCCGTACCGAATGTTTACGTCACGGGCAGAATATCGCACGCTTTTAAGACAAGATAATGCCGACATTAGGCTAACCCCAAAAGGTCATGCGCTCGGAATTGCTAGCGAGAAGCGTTTAAGGCGCATGGAGGAAAAACTTTCTAAAGCGGAATCCTTTGTAGAGTTTTTTAGAACACAAAGCGTAAAGCCAGAAGAGGCTAATCCTGTTTTAGAAAGTAAAGGTTCAGCGCTGATTCGGCAATCCGATAAAATGTTTAAGGTGTTTTCAAGGCCTAATATTGGCATAGAAGACGTCCGCAAATTTGTAGCTGTCGAAGACTATATTAATCAGAATAATTTAGATAGGGAAGTTATTGAACAAGCAGAGATACAGGTTAAGTATTCGGGCTATATAGCTAAAGAAAAAAACAATGCTGATAAACTTACGCGGCTTGAATACGTAAAAATACCAATGGGTTTTGACTATTCACAAATCAAATCCATGAGTTACGAGGCGCGTGAAAAACTTGAAAAAGTGCAACCAACAACGGTTGCTCAAGCGTCACGGATTAGCGGGGTTTCGCCTAATGATATTTCGGTCTTGCTTGTATATATGGGGCGCTAAATTAATTAAAATGTTCCACGTGGAACGTTGTATGAAAACACACAAAACACACATCACTCTTAAGGATTATTCTGTCAGTGGAGAAGCTTTTGAGCTACTAGCTGACCCATCCCTAGACTTGCTTTATACACACCCCAAGCCGAGTGATTTAGAACTAAAGACATACTATCCAGATACTGGCTATATCTCACACAGCAACCAGTTGAAGTCTCTTATAGATGTTCTTTATCATGTTGTTAGGTATTTTTCCTTAAGACGAAAGGTAAAGCTTGTAGCTACTTTTAAAGCGGATACAGCAACCCTTCTAGATGTAGGGGCCGGAACGGGATATTTTACAAGAGCAGCAAAGAAAGATGGCTGGGCCGCTAAAGGCATAGAGCCTAATTCTACAGCAAGAGGACTGGCAAACGACAAGAGCTATAACTCAGTTTTTAGTGAAAAAATGTTAAATAGTTTTCCTACGGCTTCTTTTGATGTTATTACACTTTGGCATGTCTTAGAGCATCTTCCAAACTTGGATAAAGACATCAAAACCTTCAAGAAACTACTAAAGCCTAATGGCCGAATTATTGTAGCAGTTCCGAATTTTAAAAGTTATGATGCGGACCACTTTAAAAAATTCTGGGCAGCATATGATGTACCAAGGCATTTGTGGCACTTTTCTAAAGAATCTATCCCAAAGGTTTTTTCTAGAGTACAGATGTCGTTAGAATCAACCCACCCTATGCTAATGGACGCATACTATGTTAGCATGTTATCTAATAAACACAAAACAGGATCACATAAGGTTTTTAGTAGTTTATGCACAGGCTTTCTTTCAAACCTTAAGGCGCTAAAGACTGGGGAATACTCTTCGTTGATTTATGTCTTAAAAAACAATAGTTGGCGTTCTAAAGCACTTTAAGCGATTTTGACCTACCAATCCAGTACTTTGTAAGGCAAAAAAGATTCGCGCCATTAAGAGCCACACAAGACATCTGATTTGAATAAACGAATACAATCGCACAGCTAGCCGTCTATAGATTTTTTCTATTAACGAACTCCTTTGCCTTTTTTGTATAAATCCCATTGGTTTTTTTACTTTTGCAGTATAAAATTAAAACTTACATTCATGAAAAATTTAGCTATTTGTTTTTTAACACTAATTAGTTTAACCAGCTGCCAGCAGCAAAAAATAGGGTTTGTTGACAATGTGGTACTTATTAATGATTACCAAGAGCGGGTCGACATAGAGTCGAAACTTCAATTAAAAATTAAAGCATTCAAAACACGCACTGACAGTCTTCGTTCTGCATTTGAGCTAGAAATTAAAGAAGCTGAACTAAGAGCCCGCAAGATGTCTCAGTCATCAATCCAGAAATTATCCCAAGAACTTCAACAAAAAGAGCAAGTTCTTCAAAAAAGTGTTCAGATTGAACAGCAATCAATTGCGCAAGAAAGCCAAACACTAAACGATTCTATTGTTAATAAGGTTATTGAATTTGTGAAAGATTACGGCAAGTCGAATAACTTCAATTACATATTGGGAAGCAATGAAGCTGGAAGTGTTTTGTACGGGGAAGACACTTCGGATTTAACACAAGAAATTCTTAAGGCTTTAAATGCCGCTTACGCTAAGAATTAAGATTTTTTCATGTGTAACAATCGAGTCAGTTTAATCGACAAATCTGTAAGAATAATTTTTGCATTTCCATTTCGCTCTATTTGATAGCTCGCCAGCTCGATTTCTTTAGATATCTCATAAATATTAGACGAATCTATGAACGGGGCAAAATTCTCAACTTTAAAGCTTTTGTCATTTAGTTTAATAAAAACCAGCTCTTTAGCACCATAGTTGTAGAGCATGGCTTGTCTAAAAAACCGCAAACTATAATCCAAAAACTGTTTTTGAATTTCTCGACCAGCCTTAGAGATTTCTTGGCTCCACGCCATGAGGCTATTGATAGACCGTTTATTACTTTTTGCTTGAAACGCAGTCCGAACCCACGCTATAAACCAAGCCTCGAACTGAAGGTCTTCAGGTTCCTGACTTAATAAATCTAAAGCTCTGCTATAACTTCCTTCAGATTGATGAGCGATATTTTGCGCCAAGTTCTTCTCTGTATTATGTCCTTCAATTAAGGCGCTCTTTATCGTTTCCTCAGAAAGGGGGTTTAAATGTACCGATTGACACCTTGAGCGTATGGTTCCAATTAATCGCTCTTCGTCTTCTGTGATTAGAATGATAACTGTTTTATCTGCAGGCTCTTCAATAAGTTTTAACAGTTTGTTGGCGCACATCGAATTCATTTTTTCCGCCATCCAAACAATCAAAACCTTGTATCCGCCGTTAAACGCCTTGAGAGACATTTTAGCCGCAATATCACTTGCCTCCTCTACGCCAATATTACCTTGTTTATTGCCAACACCGACTAATTCATACCAGTCGTTAATAGAGCCATAAGGGTTTGTCTCAACAAACGTTCGCCACTCACTTATGTAGTTGGATGAAATCGGTTTTGTTTTTACTTTATCACTGGTGGTTACCGGGTATACGAAGTGGATGTTTGGATGCGTCAAGGGATTCATGTAGCTAATACCAATGGGCTGCTGTTTGATCAAATAGTCTGCGTATGCAATAGCCATAGGCAGCCCTCCTACGCCACGCTTTCCAATGTAAAGTTGTGCATGCGGAACGCGGCCAGAATCGACGCCTTGCATCAGGTGTTTTTTTAACAAAGATTGCCCTATAATATCTTCAAAAGTCATGAAACAAAGATAGCAGATTTAATTGAATTTCATACGTTATCATAAGCGCTATGAGCATTGTTTAAAAAGCAGCCTTTTTTTTATAGAGTCGCATTTCTGCACAACTTTTTCAAGTGTATATCTCGCAAGCTAAAAGAAATACTTACCTTTGAAATCTTATAAAACCAACAAAACGACTTCCAAGTAATGAAAGCACTACAAAGTATAAATTTTAAAAATAAAAAAGCATTAATTAGAGTTGACTTTAATGTTCCTTTGAATGCACAATTTGAGGTAACTGATGCCACAAGAATTGTTTCTGCCAAGCCAACAATCATGAAGGTTTTAGAAGACGGAGGAAGTTGTATTTTAATGTCTCACCTGGGTAGGCCAAAATCTCAAGAACCAGCATTTTCATTACGACACATTGTTAGCACACTTGAAACTGTGTTAGGAATAGAGGTTTTATTCTCTACCAACTGCATAGGACAAAACGCGCAGACGGCCTGTGACAACCTCAAACCCGGCCAAGTCCTTTTGCTAGAAAACTTAAGATATCATGCCGAAGAAACTAATGGAAGTTTAGGTTTTGCTGAAGCACTATCAAACCTAGGGGATTTTTACATTAACGACGCTTTCGGGACCGCCCACAGAGCACATGCCTCAACAACAATTATTGCGCAATTCTTTTCGGAAAACAAATGTTTTGGAAGCCTATTGGCTCAAGAAATAGAAAGTATTGATAAAGTAATGCAAACAGGCGAAAAGCCAGTTTTAGCAATATTAGGAGGCGCTAAGGTCTCTTCCAAAATTACAATTATAGACAATATACTCGACAAAGTGGATCACTTAATTATCGGAGGAGGCATGACCTTTACTTTTGTTAAAGCTCAAGGAGGGAGTGTTGGTGATTCCATTTGTGAAGATGATAAAATGGAGTTGGCGCTTCAAATTTTAGAAAGAGCCAAGGCCAAAAACGTACAAGTTCATATTCCAGTTGATGTTTTAGCAGCAGATGATTTTAGTAATGACGCCAATACTCAAATTGTAGATGTTAGAGCAATTCCCGAAAAATGGCAAGGATTAGATTGTGGACCAAAATCAAAAGCACTATTTCATGAGGTAGTCCAGAAGTGTAAAACTATATTATGGAATGGGCCCTTAGGCGTTTTTGAAATGGAAGCGTTTTCTACTGGAACGATTGCTTTAGGAGATTCAATAGCAGAAGCGACTAAAAATGGTGCATTTTCTTTAGTTGGAGGTGGCGATTCAGTATCAGCAGTGAAGCAATTTGGTTTTGAAAACAAGGTGAGCTACGTCAGTACAGGCGGGGGCGCAATGCTTGAGA
>TARA_B110001452_G_scaffold82248_1_pt1 | contig 10363 bp, 9 predicted proteins | sample TARA_B110001452 | Tara Oceans TARA_B110001452 (sample SAMEA4396971) | marine metagenome | biome: Polar Biome; feature: [DCM] deep chlorophyll maximum layer (ENVO:01000326); material: water (ENVO:00002006), including particulate matter (ENVO:01000060) such as... | depth 25 m
CCACCCCCGCCGTCGCCACCCCCGCCGTCGCCCTCCCCTCCGCCGCCCCCGTCGCCACCCCCGCCGTCGCCCTCGCCGCCGCCGCCCGAGTCGACTCAGATCTGTTCCGACGACTGTATCGTCAACCGTCAGGGCAGCTACGACAGCTACGACCTCACAAGCGATGGAGCGTGCGACGACGGTGGTCCTGATTCCGTGTCTTCCGACTGCGCCTATGGAACCGACTGCGCCGACTGTGGAGGCCGAGTCGCTCTTCCGCCCGCGACGCCGCCGCCCCCGCCGTCGCCCTCGCCGCCGCCGCCGTCGCCCTCGCAGCCGGACGTCTGCACGAGCCGCACGCTCATGGACCACGCGCTGCACGGCTACGAATCGAGCACCGACGGCGGGGCCACCGCGTCGACCTGCTACCGGATCTGCCGAGACCCTTCGATAGCTGATGGCACGACCGGCCAGCCCCGCAGCTGCCGGAACGCGTCGGTGACCGACGGCTTCGCGTGCACCGACCTTCTGCAGCTCAAGGTCGGCACGACCGGCACCTACCAGCTGTGCTACGAGCACCCTAGCAGTAGCACCCTCGACCGCTGCACCATCTACAACTCCACCGGGATCGTGGGGGCGGACGTTTCGTGCGATTTTGGCAGACGTCGGCTGGCGCTTGCGGGCGGCGCCGGGCTGGCGCTGCCGCCCTCACCAATTTCGCCACCGCCCTCACCGCCGCCCTCGCCACCGCCGCCGAGCCCGCCGCCGCCCATGCGACCGCCGTCTCCACCACCGACACCGCCGTGGACGTTTCGCGCATGCGCATGCATCAACAGCCCACCCCTCTCACCGCCGCCGTCCGCGGCGCCGGCTTCGCCTCCTCCGCTGCCGACTCTCCCCCTCCCGTCGCCGCCGCCGTCTTCTGGCCCGTCGCCACCGCCCTCGCCTCTGGCGCCGCCCTTTGCACCGGAGGAACGACGGTGCGTCAACGACTGCTCGCTGTTTCGATTCTACCGAGGAACGACGATCCAGACGAAGCACACGGGAGACGGCATCTGCGACGATGGCGGCCCCGACGCGCAGTTCTCCTACTGCGACTTGGGGAACGACTGTGACGATTGTGGTGCACGTGTGAAGCCGGTCCTGCGCTAGTGTGTGTGTGTGAGTGCGATAACCTTGTCTCATATCGACACATAGTGTGTGTGTAGGGACGACGATCCCGCGTCTCGCTCCCCCGCCTTTCCATAGCAAGATGGCGACGTCCATTCCTCCACGGCGGTCGCGCGACCCGCTCCTCAAGTGGGACGTGCGCAACGTCCTGGGCGGGAGGCCCGTGGCCGCCAACGCGCGCGAAGAGACCGTGTCGCTCCTCGGCGGATCGAGGCCGCAGACGCGCACGCCCTACATGCCGATGACGTCGATGGGCGTTTTGGCCGCACACAATGAGGCAGCGGTGACCGACGGCGGAGCTGGGGCGATGGCGCGGCTCCCAGCACCACGGTTTCGACGCTGCCTGATTGTCTGTGGCATCGTCGTCATCGTGCTGGCGATCGTCGTCGGCGTTCGGATGACTCCGCTTCGCGACCCGCCACCACCCGCGCCGCCGCCAGCACCCCCATCGCCACCTCCGCCCGCGCCGCCCGGCGCGCCGCCGCCCGACGCGCCGCCTCCGCTCCCGCCCTCGTCGCCTCCACCCGCGCCGCCCGCACCGCCGCCCAGCCCGCCGCCGCCGCCCTCGCCATTCCCGTCGCCGCCGCCGCCGCCGCCGCCCTCGCCCGAGCCGCCTCCGCAGCCGGCGCCGCCGCCGCCACAGCCGCGCACGCCACCTAGTCCTCAGCCTCCACCGAGCCCGCCGATGGCGCGGAGACGGCTGCTCGCCTCGTCGAGCCATGGCTTGTGACCGTTGCGCTGGGAGCCAGCGATGTCAGACACGCCCTCCTTCGCAGCTCCTGCGCACTCGACAGCCGAGGAGCCAGCGACGAGCGGGAGCCGTGCGCCCAGGCCGCCGCTCGCTAAGCGCATGATCTCGCCGCCGCCGCGGCCGCGGCGGGTGGGCAAGCGACCCAACCTAAACTACGACCCGGCCACGGACCCCGATCTGGACCTTCCGATTTTGTTCACTGTTCGGTGTGAGGACAAGAACAGCACGTCGTAAAATCGAGTAGAAAGTTTTTATTCGTCTGCCATGACCATCCAGTCTTGGTACCGGTTTAGCAGCGTCTCAAAGTGCGACCGCGTCGGCATTGGGTGCCGGAACAGTTCCATCGTCGCTACGGGCATGTGCTTGTTGCAGTGCAACTCCCTCAGCAACTGGAAGCGCTCCTTGACGTCCGAGGGACGAAGCTCCGTATCCGAGAGGACCATGTACACCTCGCCGTCTCGGATTACGCGGATCCAGCGGTCCTGCGGAAGCGCGCCGGTCTGCATGCGCTCGACGTTCCTGATCAGCCGTGTCACGGCGCCGGTGTCCTGCTCGGAGCGCACGCGCGTCCGAAGCGTCGCCTGCCCAAAACGTCCGATGGACGCATTCCCCTTTGGCGCAGCCCAGTGCATGCTCATGGTCAGCAAGTTGCCAGAGTACCGGAGGTGGAAGGTTCGCTCCACCTTGAGGAACCACGCGGTGCGCTGCACGGCGTACTCGACCTCGACCATTGCAATCTCCGACGGTCGGGCCGGCGCGATCTGGGTCGGTCCGCAGATGTCCTCCATGTCGACCGTCTCCTGCTCCGGTGGCCCCTCCAGCTCGAGCGGCGGCAGCTCCCGTCCCTTGGTCGGGTGGTCGGTGCGCAGGCGCTCCACCGCCTCGTCGTGGAGCCGCCGCACGCACGCCTCCAGCCGCGCGCGGGCCTCGCCCTCGCCGCGGACGACCTGCTCACCCGTCGGGGCCGCGCCGGGCGAGAAGTCGTATGCACTGTCGAAGATGGGCACGCAGATGCGCCCCGTCGCGCTGTGCATCGAGAACGGGGCCTTGACCGTGTGGTTGAGTCCCGTGGTCACCTTGGCGTCCATGCGCGGCCAGACCCACGCCAGCATCGCGCGGCGCAGCGCGTTGGGAGCCCATGGGAGCCTGTCCTTCCACTGCTCGACGGCCATGACCATGGCCTCCCACCGTTTCACGCCGTCTTCGGAGACCGCGCACACCCGCTCGGGCAGGTCCTGCAGCAGCGGGTGGCGAATGCCGGTCGCCTCGAAGAGGCTGTGCACATCGGCGTCGCGATCGAGGAGCCCGAGCCCACCCTCGGACCGCGGTTTGAGTCCCGCCTCAGAAAAGAATTTTTGACACCCGTCGTAGAGCCCGTAGCTACGCGCCATCGTCAGCACGTCCTCGGTCGCCGCGCCGTTGCGGTCGCACCGCAGGTTGCAGAGGCCCTCGACGGCCGCACGGCCCTCCTGCGAGAGCGCGCACGCGTGCTCATCGAGCACCCACAGGTGCGCGCCGCGCCGGCCGCTGTACCAGCGCACAAACTCGGCGTACCCAAACTGCTGCTCGAGCATCGTGCACAGCAGGTCGAGTCCAAAGGCGACCATGGGCCACGCAGCGTCGCACCCGGCGACGTCGCGCTTGTCGAGGTGCAGGTGCGGGTAGTCGGTGAGGTCGAGGTCGACGGTCAGCTCGCGCCGCTGCGGCACCGCCGTCCTGCTGCCCTTGGCGGGCGGGCGCGAGAAGACGGCGCCGATGTGGATGGCGCGGAGCGCAAACGGGACGCGGCGGCCGTTCCTGAGCTCCTGCGTGCGCAGCGCGTGCCGGATCTCGTCGGCGTGTGTCGCGACCTCCTCGCCCTTGGAGGTCGGGTGCAGGTGGCGTCGCCAGTAGTCGCCGTCGCCGCCCTGCGCCGCAAACTCGCGACAGACGAGCGGGCCGGTGCGGCGGAGCAGCGCGGCGAGCACGCGGTACGGGTAGTGGTCTCCAAAGTAGCGACTGTGGGTCTCGTCGCTCATGGCTCCTACGCACTCTTTTACATACAAGACACACAGTCACAAGTCGTGGCTCTCGCACCGGGAGCACTCGACGCGCGTAGCGCCGCCCGCACCGCCGCCAGCTGCTCGCTGGCTTCCTACGCCTGGCGTTTCAAATCCTCCCGCTGCTGCTGCTCCTCCTCCGCGTCGTGCTTGCGCTTCTTTGCCTCCTCCCGCTTCTCGAGGTCTTCCCACTTGTACCATTCCTTGATGCTGCGGAAGACAATCGAGCCGCTCGGAGCGACCACCTGCCCCGCGAGCTCCGGGACGCCGTGCTTGGTCCTCGCGTTGGCCTCGAGGGTCATCACGATGGCGTCGCCCGGCTCGACGACCTCGTTGAAGAGCTCGGTCTCGCCGTCGAGCGACGTGATGCGAAACGTCCTCCCGACGTCGCCCGTTTTCACGACGGTGATAAGCGACTCTGCGACGATGGACCTCGTGCGGTCCGAATGCATTCCGATCATCGCTTCGGCGTCCTTGTAATGCGTCACGATCACGTGGTTTGCCTTCCACGTCGGATCCGCCGAAGTCACCAGCGCATTGTACGCGTCGTACGTCGGCTTGAGCTCCGGACACCGATTGATGTCCGACGTCGCGGGCAGCACGCGGTACTGCCAGCCAGGGTAGTCGTAGCGCAGGAATCTCTTCAGGACCTTGGGATCGCCCTCCTGGAACCACATATTGCCCCGCCTGAGCTCCCTGCCGCGGTACATCAGCGCCGCGTTGTCGCCCTCGACCCACTGCGCCTCTCCCCACACGATCTCGTCGTCCTTGCGACGTACCGGGTAGCTGGTCTCGAGCTGCCGCTGCACCTCGCGATCGAGATGGAGGTACTTGCCCAGGCCCCTGACCAGCACGACGCCCTCCGCAATCTCACGCACCTCGTCGACCTCGCCGCTCTGCTCCAGCTGCTGGAACATGTTGATCATCCGGGCGGCTGGCGATGCCATGTGTCTTCTCTCTCTCTCCTTTGTTGGTGGCGGTTCCAGGAGAGAGACGGTCCCCTTTCTTGGGCGGGTGGTCACAAGCCCGGGCGCCACCCCACGCGGTGTGCAAGGGTCCGACGGCCACACGGACCTGTGACACCTCTTTCGTCGGGGGCAGACGCGCAGCCCGCGGAGCGCACGCGCGCGCATGCCGTCCAAGAAGAAGAGGGCGGCGACGCGTCGCGTCGAGCTCTCTACGACTTTTTTACACAATCTCTACGACTTCACACCGGTTGTCCCACACCTGTTCCTGCCGATTGAGTTGGCGCTCACGAGCGTCCTTGCCGTCCTTGCCTCCACCGACAATGACGCCGCCGCAGGTGTCCTCGGGGTCGGCGTCCTCGACGATGGCCGCGCTGTCGATCGTCATGAAGACCGAGGCGGCGGAGTCTGCCACGTCGGACGGGCCTGGCCCACCGCCAGCAGCGCGCCCGACGCGGTTGGGCGGAACGTACAGTCCAAAAGGGAGGCGAGTGTCGCCGCAGTACCGGGCCATCTGCATCGGCGGGAGCCTGTCGCCAAGCTCAAACTCAATCGGGGTGCCGATGTCCGCATCCTGAAGAGCGTGCATCATGGCGATGCGTCGTGGGCCCGCGGCGTGCGTGCGTGTGTGTCCTGGCGGTGGCTGCTGTGGCAGCAGTTGCGTCCGGCAGCGACCCCCCCACCCCTCCTCCTCAAAGCGAGACTGTGCGTCCGCCGGTGTGCAGTGGCCGTCACGGTGCAGGTGAAAACAAAAACGCGCGGGGGAGTCTTTCGCGCTCGGCAGTTCAAACTCCATTCTTTGAATCAAAAACACTGGCTGACCACACTGTTCACACGCCCCAAAAAAGGTCACGCGCCGACGGGCTTGTCGTGGAACCAGTACCCGACGTTTACCGTCTGGCCCTTGCCGCCACCCTTTTCCTTGTCGTTGCACCACGTGTAGCCGAGCCCCGAGAGGTCAATGTCCCTGTCGACGAGATCACCGGCCGTTGGCACGTAGCCGGACGGCGGCGTCCAGACGGCGCGTGTGATGGCGAGGCGCGCGGTCTTGGCGGTGTCCGAGATCATCTTGCCGTACGCGATCAGATCGGGGAGGCGCTCCCGCTTGACGACGTCCATGGCGTCGATGAAGTTCCAGTTCGGACCGCCGACGCAGCCGTAGGCGTTGCCGGTGGTCGCATGCATGTGGAACTCGCCAATGGGAAGCTCGCGGAAGCGCTCCTCGTACTTTTCCTGCGACAGGTACCAGGCCGCCTGCGGCGTGTAGCGGACGACCTCCTGCTGCGCGGCGCTGACGATGGCCATCGGGAGCTCGTGTGTGTCTGTGTGTCGCTGGGGGTTGTTTGATGGCGTCCAAGCCGAGCGACGCGTCTAGCGGAGTTTACAGTCACAGTATACAGAGACACAGACGCACCCTTACCACACCCCCCCAGCCACCGGTGTGCAAGCCCGTGTCAGCGGGTGTCAGCGGGTGTCAGCGGGTGTCAGCGGTCTCCTGCACGCCCGGGATGACAAACGAGCCGGACTTGCCATTCTGGGAGGCGAAGCTGATGACGCTGGAGCCAAAGCCGATCTGGGAGAACGGCGCCTCGGGCTCGGGCTCGAGCTCCGGCGCGGGCTCCGGCTCGACCGGGGCAGGCGCGGGCGCGGGATCGGCCGCATCGGGCGCCGGCTCGGCCGGCGGCGCGGGAACGTTGAGCAGCGAGCCATCCAACGGCTCGTGGACAAACGGCCTGAACACCGGAGCGACCGAGACGGCGCGCTGCAGGAAGGCCTCGTGGATGCCAAAGATGGTGTCGTAGGCCGACTTGAGCTCGGCCTGCAGAGCCTCCCTGTTCTCCTCGTCCTCGATCTCGAGGCACTCGTGCATGCACCGCTCCTCCTGCCGGAGCGAGAAGCCCGCCTTGCGGAACGAGTGCTCGACGCACGTCTTGAACGCGTCCATCGGCGTGGCGGGAACCGCGAGCTTGCGCTGCGAGAGCGGGATCTTGGCCTCGGCGTACACCACGTCCATGTGGCTGCGGTTGGCGTTGGGCAGCGACGAGACCTTGACGGCGAGGTCCTCGGGCGCAGACAGGTAGTCCACGTCGGCCGCGAGCATGGCGAGGCGCGCGCGCTTCTTGGCCGTCGCGGCGTCGTCGCGGCGCTGGCAAATCTCCGTCTTCGCCTCGCCGTCGTCCATCGCGGCAATCTCCACCTCGGTGTACTCTCTCAGCACGCCGTCGGCGTGGCGGTCGGTGGCGTGCGCCTCGTCAAAGCTGCGCTTGGCCTTGTTCTGGCGGTCGACCATCTTGGGCAGGCCGCTGACGGAGCGCGCGTTGGCGAGCGTGCCGGTGTTCGAGTCCTTCTGCGAGCTGCCCAGATCGGGCTGGTTCCTGTTGAGCAGGTGCGCCCGCGTGTACCTGTCGAGCTTGACGGAACCGCTGAGCGGCGCGTCGGTGCGGAGCGCGGCGTCGATGGCGCGAACCGACTGGGAGCGAGGCATGGTCTTCTGCTTGTCTGCAACAAACATCGCGTTGCAGATCTCGCCGTCGGTAAACTCGTCGGGTGGGATGCACAGCCCGAGAAACTCGCGCTTCCCGCGCAGGCTCGTGGGGATGGTGTCGCTCGTCATGTTGCGCTTCATGCGACCGTTGTCGGACGCCTTGGCACCCTTTGCGCCACCGCCGCCGCTGGTATCGCCAGCATCGGAGTGCTCGTCGTGATCGCCGTGATCGTCGTGATCGTCAACCGGCTGCGGCTGCTGCATCTGCACCTGTATCTGGATCTGGATCTGGGGTGGCTCGAGTGCGGAGCGAGTGAGAGGAGGCTGGCTCGTGGGTTGTGGTCGGAGCGAGTGCGGTCGCGGCAGGCCTGGACGCGGCCTGTCCACTAGCGAGTGCAGTCGCGCCGGCCGGTTTGCAAGCAGGCCGAGTTCAGCCAAGGGTCCGTGTCGTGCACGGGGCCTGAACTCCGTGTTGACGGTCTCCGGGTCGCGCACAGACGCCACAAGCTGCCTCCGGGGCTCCGAGGCGGGGTTCAAAGGGTCTCGCGGCTGCATTGGAGCAAGCAGCCGGGCGGGGGGAATGGGTCCCATTGCGTGGCCGACCTCCGTCCGGCTGCGAGGCGGCGACCTACATGCACGGCCTCTTTTTGGGGTCGTGCACGGGGCCTGAACTCCGTGTTGACGGTCTCCGGGTCGCGCACAGACGCCACAAGCTGCCTCCGGGGCTCCGAGGCGGGGTTCAAGGGCTGCGGCCGACCCTGGGTATCGCCAACGGGTGACACAACTGAAACACGAAGACCGCGTTCCATCCCGTTGAGCAAGCGACTCCAAACATGGCAACCAGCACGATGAACGCGACGATGGGCCTTGCACACCGGCGGCCGGGCGGCTCAGGCGGCGGCCCGGCCGCGGCGGCGGCGCGCGCGAGTGGCACCGCGCGCGCCAGTCACCATGATGGTGTCTACCAAGCCTCTCAGCAGCGACCCACGAGCAAGATGACGTCCGCCACTCGCATCGCCGCCGCCGCCGCCAACAATGACCGCCGCATCGTCACCTGGGTGGACAAGTTCGAGTTCCTGAGCACCGAGCGCGTGAAGGCCGTCGAGGGCTGGCAGAGCGTCGCGTCGGCGCTGCCGAGCGAGTGCGCATCCTGCGGCGTGAAGAACCCCAACATGGTGCCGCATACGGTGGGATGCGACAAGCATCTGATCTGCGGCGACTGCGACCCGTGCAACGCCATGAAGGCCAGCTCGCCCATGGGCTTCGTCTGCGCTGCGAGGGGGTGCAGCACCACGGTGTTCAACATCAAGCCGATCCGGCTCGGGAACATCAGCTGCCTCCGCTCCAAGATTGACGAGGCCCTGCGGGTCGAGCAGCATGCCTGTCAGATGGACGACACGCGCGCGCAGATTGCCAACGATGGCAACAGCAGCGACGAAGATGGTGACGGCGCGGCCGGCGGCAAGCGCAAGCGCGGGAAGATGGACGCCGACAAGGCCGCGGCCATGAAGAGCAAGCGCCGCAACACCATGCAGCAGAAGAAGGAGGAGCTGAAGCGCCAGCTCGAGCAGGGCGAGCGGGCCATCCACGATCTCGCTGCGGCCAGGATCGAGATCGACCAGCTGAAGGCCCACATCTCGATGCTCCAGATGCAGATGCAGCAGGAGCAGCCGACCATGGACGAGACGCCAGAGATGCTTGTCGAACTCGATCTCGGCGAGCTCATGGCCCATGTCGAGGCCATGGATGCGGAGGGGTGCTAAATTGGCAATGCGGGTACTGGGGTTGATGGGCTGGTATGAACCGGTGTGATGATGAAAACAAATAAAAAAAATACTGCTTTGGGGTCATGGTGAGCGCACGCGCTTGTGCACCGCTGGCCGAGCGCCTCCGCTCGCCTCCGCTGGCCGTGGCGGTGCTTGCGTTGGGGTGGTCGGGCCTGCCACCGACTCCGACACTCGGAACACACGCGACCGATGTACCCTCGCGCGCGCGCGCTGCTCTGGCTGCTGCTCGCCTTCTGCCTGCTGAGCACCGTCCACGCGTCGTCCAAGGACGACGACGACGACGAGCCGCTGTGCGACTTGAAGTGCATGATTGACATTCTCAACCTGGTCATGTTCATCTTTGCGGGGGGTCCGGAGGAGGTCGTACCGCGGCTGATTGCGCTCTGCGTGACTGCAGTCATCATGTTTGTCGTCCTCGCGCTGGTCGCGGGCATCCTCAGCTGCTGCGGCATCGAGGCGCCGTCCGAGCGCCCTCGTGGCCGCCGCCGCCAGCAGGACCATGGTCCTCTGGCCTGGGGCCTTACGGGGAAAAACTTTTTCGACAACTGCAACCAGATTGGGACCAATTGGGACAGGTGGTTTTGAGCGTCGTGTTCCGTTTTTAATACACCTGGAGTCACACCACCCCCTTGCACACCGTGTGGCGAGTCATGTATACACGGGTTGCACGCCGCGTGGCGAGTGTGGCGAGTGTGGCGAGTGTTCCGGAGCTCCACGCTCCGAACACACGACGCTTCCAACCATGGCCAACCTCAGCGTCCTCCTCGACAGCGTGTCAAACTCGGCCACGGTCGACTCGATGGTCGCGCAGCCCGGTCCGCTGGCGTCGCTCTTCATCGCGCTCTGCCAGACCGTTGCAGACGCCGGCGAGATGGAGGTGGTCGCCTCGTTCATGATGATCCCCATCCTGCGGCACATCCTCCCGCGCAGATTCCTGTGGATTGCGTTGAGATACGGCGTGGCGGTGTACCTCGGGCTGCTGGCGGTCCGCTGGGTCGCCGTCGAAGCCCCTGGACACTGCTTGCACACCGCACGGGGTGAGTGAAAGTACCCATGAGTTTGTCGTGTAACAGGAAGCCGGTGGCCTGGCTTGTGACCACTCCACCCACCCTACCGAGCCCACACACGGCGCAAACACACACGCACACGAAGCACACGAAGCACACGAAGCACACGAAGCACACGAA
>TARA_B110001452_G_scaffold1768_3_pt1 | contig 10360 bp, 6 predicted proteins | sample TARA_B110001452 | Tara Oceans TARA_B110001452 (sample SAMEA4396971) | marine metagenome | biome: Polar Biome; feature: [DCM] deep chlorophyll maximum layer (ENVO:01000326); material: water (ENVO:00002006), including particulate matter (ENVO:01000060) such as... | depth 25 m
CGGTGCCGAGGTTGTTGAGTTTTCTGATGAGTCGCTGCGATCACGCTATCAGAACTTGGTTCAGGAGCTGCGCTGTCCCAAGTGCCAAAATCAAAATCTGGCAGATTCAAATTCACCCATCTCGAAAGATTTGCGCCGCGAAATACAGCGCATGCTCGAGGAGAAAATGACTGATCGCGAGATTAAAAACCACCTTAAATCGCGCTACTCCGAATTTATTTTGTATCGCCCTGAAGTTAATAAAAATACCTGGTTACTTTGGGGATCGCCGGTGCTTGTCGTGCTGTTTGGGGTGCTAATTTTGGCGCGTCACAGGCGCCAAGCCAAACCCATGGCGGCTAAAGACCGCGAGATGATTGCTAGTGATCAACAGCGTTTAAATACGATGCTTGGCGACGAGGAAAATCAGCAATGATAATGACGATTGTACTGCTGCTTTTGGTGGCAAGCGTCTTTGTACTCTATCCCTTTATTATCGGTCAAAGTGATGGGACTGAAAGTGTCACTCTATCTCGTAAACAAGCGAATATTCGCCTGTTTAAAGAGCAGCAGGTACAGTTTCAGCAGCAGTTCGATCGGGCAGAGATCGATGAAACTGAATGCCAGCGCCTGATTGATGATGCCAAGCAGTTATTGCTGCGTAATACGACCGCTGACACTGCGCAGCCCTCAGCTTTGACTGAGCAGGGTCTTTGGTTGATACCGAGTATTGTGCTAATAATGTCGGCGGTGACTTTTTTCGCCTATCAGCAGTTAGGGGCAGAGGATGATGAGTACATTCAGAGTCTGATGAATTCCGGGGGGGATAAGTCGGCGGCTCTCTGGACGACTGCTTTAATCGAGGCGGTTGAAGATCGCGTACAGGATCGGCCCGACAACGTTTACTACTGGGTTATTCTCGCTCAATCATCGATTGCCAAGGGTGATATCCTAGCCGCAAGCAACTATTTTGCGTCAGCCCTCAAGGTCGAACCTCTCGATACATTTCTGTTAGCGCAGTATGCAGAGACCCTTTTTCTGGTCGATAAAAGCCAGTTTACCGAGCGGGTTGCCGCCGCTCTAGATCGGGCATTTACCGCTGACTCGAGTAATGAAACTGTGCTGGGTTTAAAAGGTATTCAAGCCTTCGAGAAGCGCCAGTTCGATCTCGCTGTAACCTATTGGGAAGCGGCACGTCGTGGAATGGATCCGGCAAGTGCGGCGTGGCAAGCATTGCAGTCAGGTATTGATCGGGTCAATGACGTACGTGGTATGCAAGAGGAATCAGAGTCACAGCCCTCTATAATGGCCCAGGTGCAACTAGATGTTAGCCTCAGCCCAGCCATCGCCTTTAGCTCGGATCAGTTAGTATTCGTAGCGGCGGTTCGCGAGATAGGATCACCAATGCCATTAGCAGCGCGCAAGCTTAGAGCTGACGAGTTGCCCATGACAGTCGTCTTGTCGGACAAAGACGCCTTGATGGCTGGCCAGGGACTGTCCAGTGCCAGCCGCATTCGGCTGATTGCACGCCTTTCAGTTTCGGGTTCTGCCACCCCACAGCCCGGCGATTGGGAAGCCGTTTCCGAAGCCTTTGACCTGTCCTCTCAGGCCAGCGCTATTAAGCTTAATATTAGCCGTCAAAGACCTTAGCCACCTAGTGACTGTCGCGCCCAGAGCGTGTAGAATTCTTCGCAGTTGCTACGCAATCCTGCGCGGCAATGGTCTGGACCGAATAAAAATAGAAACGACTAAACATGCGGCTTAAATCGATCAAATTAGCTGGGTTCAAATCCTTTGTTGACCCCACCAACGTTCACTTCCCCAGTAATCTCTGCGCTGTCGTCGGACCCAATGGCTGCGGCAAGTCCAATATTATTGATGCGGTCCGCTGGGTAATGGGCGAAAGCTCAGCTAAAAATCTTCGTGGCGAGTCTATGACTGATGTTATTTTCAATGGCTCAGGCGGACGTAAGCCGGTAGGTCAGGCTGCGATTGAACTTATTTTTGACAATAGCGATGGCACCATTGTCGGCGAATATGCGGCCTATAACGAAATCGGTATCAAGCGCAAAGTAAGTCGTGACGGACAATCTAACTACTATCTAAATGGCAGTAAATGTCGTCGCCGTGATATCACCGATATCTTTCTAGGCACGGGTCTTGGTCCTCGCAGTTATGCCATTATTGAGCAGGGCATGATATCTCGCCTGATCGAAGCTAAACCCGATGAGCTGAGGATTTATATTGAAGAAGCCGCGGGTATATCTAAGTACAAAGAGCGCCGCCGGGATACCGAAGGTCGCATGCGCCGGACGCTCGAGAATCTTGAGCGATTGACGGATATCCGTGATGAACTCGCACGTCAATTGTCTCGCCTGGAACGCCAGGCTAAGGCCGCAGAAAAGTACTCTGAATACAAAAAAGACGAACGCCAACTGACGACAGAATTACTGGCGCTGAAATGGCGTGGTTTTGATGTATCGGCCACCGAGCAAAAGCAGGTTATCGGTGGTTTTGAGATTGAACAAGAAAGAATTGTTACTCAGCGCAGCGCCTGTGACACCAGTATTGAGAAATTGCGCGCAGGCTTCACTGATCACACGGATGCATTCAATGAGGTGCAGGCACGCTTTTATAAAATTGGCGGTGAAGTCGCTCGCGTTGAGCAGGCGATAGAGCATGCGCAGCAGCGGGCTCAGGAGCTACATAAAGATCTAGAGCAGACCGAACGTAACTTTACCGAAGCCGAGGAGCATCTTAAAGCTGATAGACTTAAAGTGACTGGTTGGGATGCTGAGTTCAGTGAGTTGTCGCCAGCGCTAGAGGCCGCCAGTAAGGCCGAGGCGATCTCCTCTGAAGCCTTACAGGCCGCCGAGCTCGCCATGCAAAACTGGCAGCAGACCTGGGATGAGTTTAATCAAAATTCAGCGAGTCCAAGACAACAGGCTGAAGTACAGCAATCTCGTATTCAGCACCTCGAGCAACTCCTGCGACGTCTTACGGAACGACAGGATACCCTGTCTACAGAAGCCAATAGCTTTCAGGCCAGTCCAGCCGAAGAAGAAATGGCCATGATTCAAGAGATGCTCGCCGAGGCTGAATTAGCTCGCGAGACTATCGATAAACAGCGTATTGACAATGGCGAAGCTATTGAAATATTACGCGAGCAGGAAAAAGTCGCGGCAGCCGAGCACAACGATGTACGCAGTCGTCAGCAAGCTCTAAAAGGTCGTCATGCCTCACTAGAGGCATTACAGCAGGCGTCGATGGGTGATGATGCCGAGAAGCAATGGTTGGTGACCAAGGGCTTGGCGGATAACCCCAGATTAGTTGATGCTATTAAGCCTGACAGCGGTTGGGAAGTTGCCATAGAAACGGTTCTGGGAAGCTACCTACAGGCTATATCAGTTGATGATGTTGTCAGCAATTTGGGCTTGTTGGATGACTTCAAAAAAGGTGAATTACTGCTTATTGGTAAATCCACAGTGGCAGAAAAGGGGGGCAGCAAAGGCCAGCCGCTCAGCGATCTTGTTAAAGGCGATGCTGCCGATGCGCTAATGGCTAATGTTTATGCCGCAGAGAGTTTGAGTGAGGCGTTAAAACTGCAGCCAACATTGTCCTCTATTGAATCAGTGGTTACACGCGAAGGTATTTGGCTCGGCAGTAATTGGTTGCGTGTGGCCAGAGATAAAGACGCGACGGCCGGAGTTTTGCAACGCAAACGAGAGCTTGAAACGATTGCTGAAGAGACGGCTATACTGAGCGAAAAGGTTATTGAAGTCGAAGATGCCCGTCAAGACAATGAGCAGCGCTTGCGTAGTCTTGAGGCCTCTCGTCAAGAAATTGCCACTCAGATTGCCCAACAGCAAAGCAGCTATGCGGAACTGCGCTCTAAACTGAGTGCAGGTGAAGTTCAAATAGAGCAATTTAAAGCCCGCCAAGAGCGCGCCGAAACAGAGCTGACAGATGTGCGAAAGCAGTCAGAGGCAGAGCAGGAAAACCTCGCCGCAGCGCGAGTGATCCTACAAGAATCTATTGAAAAAATGGAAGTAGATACTCAGCAGCGTGAGTCACTGATGACGCAGCGCGATATCTGTCGTACTGAGTCGGATAAGGTTCGACAAACAGCACGTCATGACCGTGATCGTCGTCAGGAGCTAGCTATGCGCGAAAGCGCTCTGACCACCCAGATTGGTTCTATTCGGGAGGGTATCGGGCGTTTAGAAATTCAAGTTGAGCGCCTCCAAGAGCGTCGACAGCAGTTGCGTGATGCCTTCAGCATTAAAGAAGATCCGACTGAAGGCCATAAAATAGAACTTGAGATTCAGTTGGAAGCACGTCTTTTAGTTGAGGCTGAACTCGCAGAGGCCAGAGCCTTAGTTGAGTCGGTCGATCACCAGATGCGCGAACAGGAAAAACTGCGTGCTGAATTGGAACTGCAGGTGCAGGCCGTGCGAGGCGATCTTGAGCAACAGCGCATCGCCGCGCAAGAGATCAGCACATTAAGTCGCACCATTGAAGAACAGATCCTCGAAAAAAATGGGGATCTTGAGTTGTTACTGGAAAGCCTTGCAGATGATGCGGTGTTGGTCGACTGGGAAGAGCAGATACAGCTTATTAGCAATCGTATCCAACGACTTGGGCCAATTAATCTGGCTGCTATCGATGAATACAAAATTGAGTCAGAGCGCAAGGATTACTTAGATCAGCAAAATGACGAGTTGGAAGAAGCTCTGCTGACACTGACTAATGCGATTCAAAAGATTGACCGCGAAACGCGCTCTAGATTTAAAGAAACCTTTGAACTGGTCAATGGCCATCTTCAGGCGTTATTTCCTAAATTATTTGGCGGTGGCCATGCCTATCTGGAAATGACCGGCAACGATTTACTGGACACCGGTGTTACTTTAATGGCGCGTCCACCGGGCAAAAAGAATGCTTCGATTCACCTGCTTTCGGGTGGCGAAAAAGCGATGACCGCGATTGCCATGGTGTTTGCGATCTTCAAACTTAATCCGGCACCATTTTGTATGTTGGATGAGGTTGATGCGCCTCTCGATGATGCCAATGTTGGTCGCTATGCGGCCATGGTAAAAGAGATGTCGTCAGAGGTGCAGTTCATCTTTATTACACATAACAAGATTTCCATGGAAGCGGCCAATCAACTGGTTGGCGTAACTATGCATGAGCCAGGCGTTTCCAGGCTAGTGACAGTAGATGTTAATCAGGCTGCCGAATTGGCAGAAGCCTGATAGTAAGACGACGGTTTGTTAAAATGATAAGCGATAATACTCACCGCTTAATTAATTATTAGGTAACTCGGTAATATGGACGTTTTTGGGCCGCGGGAAATATTAATAATAATCGGGGTGCTCGTGGTAGTCGCCATTTTGCTCGACGGCGCACGGCGTGTAAAAAATAATCGCTATGAAAATCTGCAAATGTCGTCGCGCAAGCTGCGCAAGGCCTCAGCTGATACCGAGGGGGACGCTGTAAAGCCGCCGGCCGCCGGCGAGTTTCCCTTAGGCCAATCGAGGGTAGTGGGTATTCGTGACGACGAGCAGTTGCGTCATGCCGAAGATAGACTGCATGGTTCTACAAGCTTTGGCTTTGAACCTGAACCGTCACAGGCTATCTTTGATCTAGACAATGCAATATTCGATCGGCCGCCAGGGGAGCAAAAGCGCGAAACGGAACCCACGCCGGTGCTGAGCCCACAAAAGGAGCGCGTCAGCAGCGACAACGAATCAGCGCAAGACGTTTTGGTCATGCACCTTATGGCCAGTAAAGGCGAGACCGTGACCGGCGAGGATCTACTCAATACTATACTCGGTGTTGGCTTTCGCTACGGCGCAATGAAAATTTTCCACCGCCACCTACTTGACGATGGATCGGGCCCAGTGTTGTTTAGTATGGCCAATTTGCTCAATCCCGGCACGTTTGATTTGAATACTATTCGACAGCTAAAGATACCGGGCGTGACCCTGTTTATGGCCCTGGATGATATAGAAGAGCCGGTCGAGGCGTTTGATATTATGATCAAAGCGATCGACGTTATGGCGACAGCATTAGACCTCAATGTCATGGATGAGTCCCGCAGTTCTATGACCGCGCAAACCATAGATCATTATCGGCAACGTGCTCGCGATGTGTCTTTTCAGCGCGGCCAAGACAGCTGAATAAAACGGCGATACTATGAAAAATATTCCCACCGACGTTTTAATGGAATATGCACGTGTCAAAGATACGTTAGATCAGCACAATCACAGCTACTACGTTTTAGATGACCCCTCGATTCCCGATAGTGAATACGATCGTCAAATGCGCCAGCTGCAAGACCTTGAACAACAGTACCCAGCATTAATAAGTGACGACTCGCCCAGTCAGAGAGTCGGAGGCAAAGCACTGGATGCGTTTACCCAAGTGCGCCACGCTGTGCCAATGTTGTCGCTGGAAAATGCTTTTAGTGATGCTGAGCTAGATGATTTTGATCGCAGGCTCAAAGATCGTTTAAATTTTGCCGCACTTAAAGATCTCAGTGAAATAGAATTTGCCTGTGAGCCTAAACTCGATGGCGTTGCCGTCAGTTTGCTCTACGAAAACGGACAACTGATTCGCGGCGCTACCCGAGGCGATGGCACAGTGGGGGAAGATATAACGGCGAACGTTCGCACCATCAACAGTATCCCGCTGAAATTGCGCGGTGATAATACCCCCAAATTGTTAGAAGTGCGTGGCGAGATCTATCTACCGCGCCCTGGCTTTGATGCACTCAATGCCAAAGCCATGGCCGCCGGTGAAAAGACCTTTGTCAATCCGCGCAACGCAGCAGCGGGTAGCCTGCGGCAGCTAGACTCTAAGGTGACGGCTAGCCGCCCCTTAGAAATGTGCGCGTATTCTGTGGGGCAGTTTGAAGCCGAGGTAACGCCAGACAGTCACACCCATATGTTAGAGGCACTGGGTGATTGGGGCTTTAAGATTAATGAACATCTACAGGCGGTTAAGGGCGTCGAGGCCTGCAAAGACTATTATCGAGCCATGGCCGAACGACGCGACACACTGACCTATGATATCGACGGTATTGTCTACAAAGTTAATGATTTGGGGTTGCAGCAGCGATTGGGCTTTGTTGCCAAAGCCCCGCGCTGGGCTATAGCGCGTAAATTTCCCGCGCAGGAAGAAATGACCCAGCTACTCGACGTCGAATTTCAGGTAGGCCGCACGGGCGCAATTACCCCAGTGGCAAGGTTAGAGCCAGTATTCGTCGGTGGCGTCACAGTGCGTAATGCCACTTTACACAACGGCGATGAAATTCAACGGCTCGGCGTCTGTGTGGGCGATACGGTTATTATCCGACGGGCTGGGGATGTGATACCCAAGATTGCCAAAGTGGTACTAGAAAAACGGCCTGTCGATGCTCGGGCTATCGTTTTCCCTGACCGTTGTCCTGTCTGTCAGTCCTCGGTGCAGCGCGCTGAGGGCGAAGCCGTTGCGCGTTGTTCTGGAGGGCTGTTCTGTGGCGCCCAAATCAAAGAGGCGATTAAACATTTTGCCTCGCGCAAAGCCATGGACATTGATGGTCTTGGTGATAAGTTAGTAGAGCTACTGGTTGATGCCGGGGCTATCTATTCGGTAGCTGATCTATACGAGTTAACGCCTGACAAGATTGCCGGGCTTGAGCGTATGGCAGACAAGTCTGCCAGTAACTTAGTGGCAGCCATTAATGTCAGTAAAGAAACGACTCTGGCAAAGTTTTTATATGCCTTGGGTATTAGGGAAGTCGGTGAGGCCACCGCGCAGACTCTGGCCAATAATTTTGGCACCATAGAGTCAGTGACGAAAGCCGATGCTGAACAGCTTTTAGAGGTCGATGATATTGGCCCCGTTGTGGCCAAACATATTGTGAACTTTTTCAATAACCCAGACAATCTGTCTATTATTGATGCACTGCGCGACGCTGGCGTCAGCTGGTCAGACATTGATCAAAATGCACAGGCATCGCAGCCATTAAAAGGCCAGACTTGGGTATTGACTGGCGGACTTGAAATTATGAGCCGCGCCGAGGCCAAAGATCGTTTGCAGGAACTGGGTGCCAAGGTGGCCGGCAGTGTCTCGGCCAAGACCTCCCGTGTAGTGGCGGGACCGGGTGCGGGCTCAAAACTAGCCAAGGCCGAGTCTCTGGATATACCGGTGATGACTGAAGAAGAATTTGTGGCGTTTTTAGCCGCGGGGCAGTAATCGATAGCATCGCAATTAATGCGCCAGACAGGGCGCTAATTACGCTGACGAGCCAACCTATGGATTCACTGATAGCCACTTCACCATTATTTGCTAGCAAAGGTCATTAGATGTCTAATCTAAAGAAACAAATACAGCAGCGCTCAACATGGATAGCCTCCATGGTCGCTTGTTTTGCCTTTCTGTTGATGGCAGTCAAAGTGTATGAGGTACCTGTCGCTGAAATAGCCTCAAATCTACTGATGGTTGTCTTTGGCTTAACGGTCATTGTCGCCGCCGCCGCCTTACTGGGGCGCCTGATAGTGATGCTGCGCCAGCGTCGTAAATAGGTGCCGACTGCGCAGTTTTCTTTTGGTTACTATCTCGCCGCCATGGGCGCCAGCAATCTGGCTATGGGCTTACACAAGGTATTATTTCCCTGGCTAGTCGTTGGCGTTCTTATGGAATCGCCAAGCCAGCTAGGTCTGGCGCAGATGGCTGTATTACTGCCTAATCTGTTATTTATTCTCCCCGGTGGTGTCGCATCAGACCGCCGTCATCGCGGTACTTGGCTGGCCTTTTTGTATTTTATGTATCTGGTACCACTGGCTGTTTTAATGGTCTCGGTGATAACCGGTGAACTGACATTTAATCTATTGCTGCTGTTTGGTATCGCGTTTGGCACCATCTCAGCATTTGTGCAGCCTGCGCGCGAGAGTATGCTCGGTTTTGCTGCGCCCGACCTGATCCACCAAACCGTTGCCAAGGTCATGATGGTACAGTTTATTGCGCAGGCCGTTGGCTTCTGGGTAGCGGGGCAGTTAGACATTGTCAGTCTGCCGCAGCTGCTAGCCTTTCAGATGGCCATCTTAGTGGTGAGCTCGGTACTGATCAAACGCAGTCATCCGGTTCCCAAAGGAGCTGTAGCGCCGGTCAAAGAGAGCAAAACGATAAAACATAGCTGGCAAGAATTACGCGAAGGGTTGCAGTTATTTCGAGGCGACAAAGGCCTGCTGCATCTGCTCATGATTGTCTTCGCCACAGGGTTTTTAGCCTTCGGGGTTTATCTGGTGGGAATGCCATTAATTGCCCGTGAGCTTTATGGCGGGGGGGCAGGGCTCTACGCGACACTACAGATTGTTTTTTCACTGGGTATTGTCAGCGCCAATTTTGGTGTCATGAAACGTAGCAAGATGTTTAATCGGCCGGGCAGACTTATGGTTGTGAGCTTTTTACTACGCGGCAGCATGGTGGGAGTTATCGCTGCTGCCCCGAGTATGTGGCTACTGTTTCCTCTGATTTACATCTGGGGAGCCTGCTCCGGTCTGTCGATGACATTGGGGCGGACTATTTTACACAGCCAGGTGCCCTTGCTGCTGCGCTCACGTGCGGCATCAGTGTATCAACTGTGCCTATTTGGCGGTGCACCATTGGGTGCCTGGGTCTGTGGTGTGACAGTCGAAAGTGTCGGCCTAACAAACGCCTTTTTAGCCGTGTCAGCCGTCACCTTTACCGTTGCTGTACTCACCGCGCTGTTCTCACCGCTATGGCACATTCGCGCTAATAGCGCCAAGACTTAGGCGATTGGTGAGCGCCACCACAAGAAGTATTGCTAGGCTAGCCTTCCTACCGGTTTCTAACAGCGCCAGAGTCGCAGGGACTAGACGCCTTCGAACCGATTAAGGCATCATCACCATGGTCTTGCCCAACGGTTAAACCGTTCGATATACACGTTTTACGTCGGTTTCACAGGCTGAACATAAAACAAAGATAGCAGTTTGTTGGCCACCAATGCACGAGCCCATGCCTGACAAACTCCGAGCCATTATTACACCCAAGTGCTAGCCGCATACCGCGCCATTCGTTGATCTGTTGCAAAGACCTAACAGGTTAAGCGCGACAACCCTGCATGGCACAGGGACGCCAACCTAAAATCTGCCCATAAACACAGCACAAACGCATAACTACCTACGCAAAGGTGAACTGGCTCACAGAATCCAATGCGCATAAATCTACTGCACGTGCGCATAGTGTATTGTTTTATTCACCGGTTGCTTGCATAGCTACCAATTTCGCCGAGCGCAGCTCATCACTGAAAATATTAAAATGATATTGATTATCAGTGATTTACAAAAATACCTATGGAAATAGTGCGCACAGGCTG
>TARA_B110001452_G_scaffold63736_1_pt1 | contig 10357 bp, 7 predicted proteins | sample TARA_B110001452 | Tara Oceans TARA_B110001452 (sample SAMEA4396971) | marine metagenome | biome: Polar Biome; feature: [DCM] deep chlorophyll maximum layer (ENVO:01000326); material: water (ENVO:00002006), including particulate matter (ENVO:01000060) such as... | depth 25 m
GGATCTTAAGCCCGGCGCCTTTGACCACCTCAGCCACCCCTGCATCCCAAGCGGTGGCGCCTTCCTTCTTCAATGAAACTCAAGCGTCTTCAATCGACCAGCCACCATCGACATGGAGTACTTGTCCCGAAAGATGAGCTGCTCCCAGCAAGTGTTGAACTGCCGCCGCAATATCTGAGGCTTGTCCCGAACGCCCCATTGGTACTTTTTCAAGGACTTTTGTGAAATGTTCTGATTCCCACTCTGCAGCCATAATTGCCCCAGGTGCAACACAATTGACGTTTACATCGGGACTCAACTCCCCTGCAAGATTCAACATAAGCTGCCGCAATCCTGCTTTGCTTGAAGTATAGTGAGAAAGACCCTCCCAAGCCTTGCCCCATGACGTGTCAACAATCCCAACAACTGAACCTCGAGCTGCTCGTAATTCCGGAAGGAATTGTTGTGTCAAAAAGTATGGAGCCTCCATGTGTAAACGGTTCAAATTCCTGTAGGTTTCAAACGAGGTTTCTTCAAATTTAGATTGGCTATAGAACGATGCATTGTGTACGAGTCCGGAAAGGCCATGCTCCATCACAAAGTGATGACGCTTAACCTCTTCAACCATCGATCTTAGTTGACCATCATCGGTCAAATCCGCCTGAACGATTACACCACATTGGCGATTGTTCCGAGCCTCAGCTTGTTCGAGCAGTTCTTGGGCAGCCTCCCTTGAAGAACGAACATGAACAAACACGAACCATCCGGAGTCCATGAGTCTGTTTGCCGTGGCAGCACCAAGCCGGTGGCCAGCCCCGGTAATTAGCGCAATCTTGGTGTTCATAATACCAATGGCGAGGACTCAATTCATGAAACCTCGTATGAATTCACGAATCAATACCGTGGCTTCACCGACAAACCTTTGAATCACACACCTTTTTGATGGACTCCGACTGCCCCATACCAAGGAGGGAGTCGAATAGAAGGAAAACCCCTCCCAATGGCCACCTCCAAGGGCGGTTTGGAATCGCCCCCCCGTCGTCAACGACGCCTCCCCAAATGGTTCAAAACTCGCCTACCAAGCGGAGAGCAGCAGGCCATATTCAATACCACAAAAACGGCGGTTAAGGACAACAAACTCCACACAGTGTGCGAGGAGGCACGTTGCCCGAACATTCACGATTGCTGGGCTTCAGGAGATGCAACCTTCATGATTGCCGGCCAAGAATGCACTAGAGGCTGCCGCTTCTGTGCGGTTGGGACCATCAAGAGACCTCCCGCCCTAGACCCGGAGGAACCAGCGCACCTTGCTCAAGCCGTGACTTCCATGAACTTGCGCCACGCCGTCATCACGGTAGTCAACAGAGACGACCTCCCCGACAGCGGGGCGGACCATTACAAACAGTGCATTGACGCCGTTCACACCCAAGCACCAGAGGTTACGCTTGAGCTTCTCTGTTCCGACCTTGCTGGAGACCATGTGGCTCTCGAACATTTGCTAAACGACAGCCCTCTTGCAGTATTCGCACACAACGTCGAATGCGTTCCCCGACTTGATGCGACGGTCAGAGACGCACGGGCATCGTTCAGCCAGTCACTAGAAATCCTCAGGCAAGCCAAGGTACTGCGCCCAGACATACTCACCAAATCATCCCTCATGGTTGGGGTAGGAGAAACAGATGATGAGATTCTCGAAGCCTTAGAATTGCTGAGGGAAGCGGGAGTTGACCTCGTCACGATTGGACAATACCTCGCCCCGTCTGCGAACCACTTGACCGTTGACCGATTCCCCGAACCCGAGATGTATGACATTTGGGCCATTCACGCCATAGAAATCGGATTTTCTGGCATTGCAAGCGGACCTTTAGTACGTTCATCCTTCAAAGCAGGCCTCCTGTACAGGAAAACAAAGGATGCTAACAACACAGAAACAATGCCGGGTGCATATGTCCGTGTAGCCAACCACCAAACCAACCCACCGACACCCCTTAAGGTGGACCGGTCCTGAGGTGAAACAATGACGGAGAGAAGTACGGTTACAACCTCGCCCTACACGATTGGGGTTGCACCATTCCGTCCCGGAGACACTCCATCCTTTGGCGACAAATTTGTTGAACAACCGGGTGATTTGAATCGTCCAGACCCTGCAACATGTACTTCGCAAGACACTGCACCTCATGCCTCCGGCTTGGTACGCGTTCTCACCGATGATGGTCTCGCAGTTGGAGAATGGGACCCAGGCCTTGACGCTGAAGCACTTATTCAGGGTCTTGAATACATGATGCGACTTCGAATCTTTGACGACCGAATGATCAAAATGCAGCGAACTGGAAAACTTTCGTTTTACATGCGTTCCCTTGGAGAAGAAGCCGTGGCCATTGCGCAAACAATGGCTCTTGAAGACAACGATTGGATATTCCCTTCGTACCGACAACCTGGTGCACAATTTGTTCGTGGACGAGATATGGTCAGTATGATTTGCCACTGCATTGGAAACACCGAAGATAACGTTCGTGGACGACAAATGCCAGTCCATTATACTTGGAAAGAAGGTCGATTCATCTCCATTTCATCACCAGTGGGAACTCAATTTTCACAGGCAGTAGGTGTGGCAATGGCCAGTGCCTACAAAGGACTTGATGAAGCTTGTATTTCGTGGCTTGGAGACGGTACATCTGCCCAGGGAGATTACCACTACGCACTCAACTTTGCATCTACATTCAAGCCTCCTGTCATCCTCAATGTTGTCAACAACCAATGGGCTATCTCCACACACGTCTCGTTGGCTACGGGTGGGCGTACATTTGCAGAGCGTGGCCTGGCTTACGACATCCCTTCATTCCGAGTGGATGGAAATGACTTCCTCGCCCTCTACAGCGTCACAAAATGGGCCCGTGAGCGTGCTTCAGCCGGACTTGGCCCAACACACATTGAAGTGTACACCTACAGGTCTGGAGCCCACTCTTCATCGGATGACCCCTCAGCATATAGGCCTCAGAACGAAGCAGAATTTTGGCCTGGAGGCGACCCCGTAGAACGACTTCGAGCCCACCTTGTCAAAATTGGCGAATGGGATGATGTAAAGAACACAGCACTCGCTGATAAGATCGATGCAGAGGTCATGGCTGCTTACAAGGAGGCATGTGAATTTGGAGACCTTGCAACTGGACCGTACCCCCCAGCATCAACCATCTTCACAGAGGTTTACGAAACGGTTCCTTGGCACATTCAAGAGCAACGAGAGGAATTGGGGAAGTGAGGTGTTAGCATGGCAAAAATGAACATGATTGCAGCCTTAAACTCTGCACTGAAGCACCAACTACAAAGCAATCCTAACGTTGTCATCTTCGGAGAAGACGTCGGCTATTTCGGAGGAGTATTCCGAGTGACTGCCGGGCTCCAAGAAGAATTTGGACATCACCGAGTCTTTGATTCACCTCTCGCAGAAGGCGGAATTGCAGCCATTGCAATGGGAATGGGCTTGAACGGTCTACGCCCAGTTGCTGAAATTCAATTCGCCGACTACATCTTCCCTGCATATGACCAAATTGTCAATGAAATCGCTAAACTCAGGCATCGCTCTGGGGGAGAATTCACCAGCCCTGTTACGTTTAGAACGCCAGCAGGTGGAGGAATCAAAGGAGGACACCACCATTCACAGTCTCCCGAAGCACAATTCACGCACACACCAGGTCTCAAAGTAGTATATTGCTCAAATCCACGAAACGCTAAGGGGCTTCTCACAAGTGCAATTGAATGTAACGACCCAGTTATTTTCTTTGAGCCTAAGCGATGCTATCGTGGCCCATTCTACGGAGACCCCCACAATGTGCCTACATGGAATGACCATCCAGAGGGCGAAGTGCCTGAAGAGTATTATTCAATTCCTCTTGAACAAGCCAATATCGTTCGTGAAGGCTCCGCTTGTACCGTGATTGCATGGGGCGCTATGGTCCATGTGAGCGAGCAAGCAATCAAGAACTCAGGAATTGACTGCGAACTCATAGACTTACAGACCTTAGTCCCATGGGACCGCGATACTGTCGTCAATTCGGTGAAGAAGACTGGACGCTGTGTCATTGTTCATGAAGCACCAAAGACCAGTGGATTTGGGGCTGAAATGAGCGCTTCGATTCAAGAACGTTGCTTCTACCATCTTGAGGCACCGATTCAAAGAGTAACAGGCTGGGACACACCGTTCCCGCACACAACAGAATGGGATTACCTTCCAAGTCCGTCGAGGATTGCAGAAGCCATAAAGAAAACACAGGAGGAATAAACATGGGAACATTTGAATTTAAACTACCAGATATCGGAGAAGGCGTCGTTGAAGGAGAAATCGTAGAATGGCTGGTTGCCGTTGGTGACAGCATCAAGGAAGACGACCCAATTCTCTCAGTGATGACAGATAAAGCAACTGTTGAGATCCCCGCACCTTGTGAAGGAACCGTCAAAAGCATGGTTGGAGAAGCTGGTGACATCCTCCCTGTAGGCGCTGTTTGTATCGTTTTCGAAGTTGATGGAGATGGTAATGCAAGCGAAGAAAAGGCCTCGGAACCTGCTCCTGCGAAGGAAGAGAAACCTGCAGAGAAGGCGGCAATTGAAACACCTGCAGCACCAACACTCCCACCAGTTGAAGCCGCTCCGGCAGCAGCCCCTATTACTCGCGCAGCAGGAACAAAAGCACTCGCTTCACCCGCAGTCCGCCAACGAGCTCGCTCAGCAAACGTAGACTTGCAACATGTTGCAGGTTCTGGACCTGCTGGACGTATCAGTCATGCAGACCTTGACCGACACATCGCAGGCGGTGCATCTGGTGCTTCATCTGCTCGCCCAATGGGTGGCTCAGCAAAAGTAGAACGAAACGGAACTGAAGACATCAAAGTCATCGGTCTTCGCAGGAAGATTGCTGATGGAATGATGTCCTCTTACAGTACCATTCCTCACTTTTCATACTTTGAAGAAGTGGACGTTACCGCTTTGGAAGAACTGCGCCAGCACCTCAATGCAACACGTCCTGAAGGTGCTCCGAAACTCACGTATCTGCCCTTTATTATGCAAGCATTGGTCAAGGCATTGGAACAACGCCCAGAATGCAATGCATTGTATGATGACGAGGCAAATGTCGTAACCCGACACGAAGCCATCAATCTGGGCATTGCAACCCAAACTGACAGAGGGCTCTATGTTCCTGTTGTCAAGCATGTTGAAGCAATGGATATTTGGACTTCTGCAGCGGAAATGGTACGCGTAACCTCAGCGACTCGAGATGGAAAAGCCGGTGTTGAGGAACTAAGCGGCTCAACCTTTACCATCACCAGCCTAGGACGGCTAGGTGGACTTGGTGCAACACCTATCATCAACAAACCAGAGGTCGGAATCCTCGGAGTTCACAATGCAAAGGACCGTGCTGTCGTGCGCAATGGACACGTTGTTGTTCGCCGAATGATGAACCTCTCTTCTTCATGGGATCACCGTGTTGTTGACGGCCATGATGGCGCTACTCTCGTTCAGTTGGTTAAAACTTACTTAGAGAACCCCGCTACAATTTTTATGTGAGGTGATGATGTGAAAACAAAGCAATGCCAAGTACTTGTTATCGGAGCTGGACCTGGAGGATATGTTTCAGCCATTCGTTCAGCGCAACTCGGATTAAAAACCATCATCGTTGAAGGAGAACGTGCTGGAGGCACCTGTCTCATTCGTGGATGTATTCCTTCAAAGGCACTCATTCATGCAGCACACACCTTCCACAATCTTGCAAAGCATGCAAAGAAGGACGGCCACATGGGAATTTCAATCCCAAGCCCGGCTGAACTCAACATGGCCAACCTAGTAGGTTGGAAGGAAGGTATCGTCGACCGTCTCAACAAAGGAGTTGAGGCCCTCTTGAAGAATGCTGGAGCAGAATTGATTACCGGATGGGCCACGTTTGAGGATGCAAAAACGGTAAAGATTGGAGAAGGCAAAGATGCAACCCTAATCCAAGCTGAACATGTCATCATGGCGCAAGGCTCGGTACCAATTGAACTTCCATTCATGCCCTACAACGACCATGTGATCTCATCTCGTAATGCCCTCTTACTTGAGGAACTACCAGAACATGTCGTCATCGTTGGCGGAGGTTACATTGGCTTGGAATTGGGAATCACCTTCCGTATGCTCGGTTCAAAAGTAACTGTTGTTGAGGCAATGGATTCAGTCCTACCTCTCTTCGATAAAGAACTCCGACGCCCTCTTGAGTTATTCTTGAAGAAAAACAAAATCAAGGTTCACACGGGTGTATTTGCAAAAGGTTCAGAGGAAACAAAAGACGGAAAAGTACAGCTGAATTTCATTGACAAGGACGAGAAAGATGATTCAAAGATGCAACATGTTGTTGCGGACAAGGTTCTAGTAACGGTTGGCAGAAAACCTTCTTCAACCGGTCTTGAAGCCACAGGTGTAGCACTTGACGAACGTGGGTTTGTCAAGGTAAACGACCGCTGTGAAACCAACATGAAAGGGGTTTACGCAATTGGAGACTTGTCCAACCTCGGTGAAATGCTCGCCCACGTCGCTTCCTTCCAGGGAGAAATGGTTGCTGAACTTATTGCCGGACATCGTCGCGTATATGACCCAGTTGCAGTCCCAGCCATTGTGTTCACAGAACCTGAAATTGTCTCTGTCGGACTCTCTCCAGACCAAGCAAAAGAAGCAGGCCACCCGATTATTACCGGAAAGTTCCCGCTTGGAGCCAACGGCCGAGCCTTAACACAAGAGGCTGAAAAATCCGCAGGTTTCATCCGAGTCGTGGCCCGTGAAGACGACCATCGTATCTTGGGAATCCAAGGCGTAGGTACTCACATCAGTGAGTTGGTTGGAGAATGGACGCTTGCTCTAGAGATGGGTGCTGTACTCGAGGATATCGCACATACAATTCATGCTCACCCAACCATGACCGAAATGACCCACGAAGGAGTTCTTGACACTCTGGGCCATGCAATTCACAAGATGTGAAGTGGCTCTTCGGATTCAAATTCCATCCAAAAGAGCGTTGATATCGTTTCGGATTCCATTAAGGTCCCAATCATCACTAGTCCAACGGACACGTTGCATACCATCTCGGTCGACCAGTACAATTCCATCTGTATGTTCAACGTTGTAGTAAACTGTATGTCCACGGCCTTGAACTGATGTACTGTTGTTGCTTTCGAGTAAAGTCACGGTAATGTCAAAGTCGTTCCATACCTGTTCAATAGCAGAGAGGTTCTCATCGTTGAGGAAGGGCACAGTAACCATCGGCCATGATGTGTTGAAGGCATCCATATAGTCAGTCAACGCAACTTCGTCGTCTCGCCAAGGATCCACTGTAATGGAAACAAATTCCAAATCATCTCCAATATTGGTGCTAAACTCTCCATACAATACAGAGAGGTCTTGAGTTTGAGTTGGACAAACATCCCAACAGTTGGTCAGCATAAATTGGACCACAACGACCGATTCACTCCAGTTCTCAGAGCCATATGTGTAGCCGTCATGATCATGCAATGAAAACGCATCATATCCAATTGGAACGATGTCTTCTCCGTCAAAAACATCAGGCTCAACAGCCGTACATCCACTTAGCATCATCAACGAAACGAAGACACAGCTGAGGCTGTAAGGCTTCATTGCATCCCCTCAATCTCGGGTCTTGAACATGAATCCAGCTCCAAGGAGTGTGACCCACAGCCAAGAGAAGTCCCAAAAGACATCACCTATCGTTGAGGATTCATCTACGGAGTCCGGTGCATTGGTGTAGAGAACTTGAGCACCAAAGCCCCCTGGACCGCCCCCGCCACCTGGACCGCCAGCATCAGCATTGCTCATATCGGCCTCTCCATGATAGCAAAGTAGGAAGTATGGGAAACCAATCATAGGGACGGTTTGTGAATCAGTATTCACTACCGTTTTTGTGGAAGCGCTGATTGGCGTTGAAACATAGTAATAGGTTCCATCTGGATATTCAGGTGTTGGGCCAAACCGACCGTTACACTGGTCCAAGTCCCCGAGGCCACTAACATAATTCCAATCATCGATTCCATTGTAACCTTGGTCTCCTCCCTCAGAAGAGCGTTCAACCTCGTAAGAGGATTTCATAGGAGCCACTTGTCCATTATCGTCCCAAGCGTACATTCCATAGATTGGATAACCGTCAAATGCCCATCCGATGATGGGGGAGTGTTGTGTTGAGTCAAGGTCTGTATAATCATAATTTACGATAGTCTGGCCATTTGGGTCATCCCAAAACTGGCACATAGCATCGTAGTGATAGTGTACGCCCGAAGGTCCATTGTGCGCCCCACAATAACCTAGGTCAATGGGCTGTCGGTCTTCATTGAAATAAAGGAACTCCAAAGCAACCGCGTCCCCACCTGGCCCTTCTTCGGGACCGAAAATCGGTACGCCGTTCACGGCAATACCAACAGGGCCACGAGCTGGAGCACACTCATATGCTCCATTTGAAGCAGGACAATTGGCGGATGAATGTCCACCGTCGGTGTCATTCACTGGCTCAAGAACGATGGTAAAGGACTCGCTTTGCTCCTCAGCATTTGCAGCAAATGCTGAGAGCCAGTTGTGGTTGGGAATTGAATTGGAGTTGATTTGCATCGTTGTGGACGTAAAGGATACCGAAACCTCGCATTGGAACCAAGGCCCTGAGCCTCCTCCACCGCCTTCCTGTCCATCACCACGTGTATTCGCCGTGTAGCTATTTCCGTCCCCATTGAGGTCTTTAGCCCACGCACCTTGTCCATTGAGACAGAGGAATGAGTCTTCATGTGACCAGTCTGGTATTGGGCATCCATCAGCACCCACTGCAGTTCCAGCAGGTGTATTGGGGCACTGGTCTACAGCATCGTTAACGGTATCACCGTCGGTATCACGTTGAGACGGTGAACATCCGGTGGCATCAGCAGCCTCGTTTGCGGGAGTTGCCGGACAGAGATCTGCAGCATTGTTCACACCGTCATTGTCATCGTCCAATTGACTTTGTGAGCATCCGTTAGCGTCCACTGATTCATTCGGCATTGTATTTGGACAGGCATCCATGTCATTCATGATTCCATCTTCATCATCATCGGTTTCAGAGTCTGAACATCCAGTCGAATAGACGGGTTCCCCTTCGGGAGTTGAAGGGCATTGATCTGAGTCATCAAGGACTGCGTCACCATCTGCATCCCCAACTGGCTCTGGAGGCATAGGCAAGACAACCCTCACAGTGAGGTCTGTTTGGGTGAAAATACCACACTCGGAAATGATATCCCCTTCGGTATTGTGTGACTCGGTGTTAACGATGATTTCGTAAGCTCCTGTGCTTTCATTAATTTGACTTCCAACGAGAAGAGCTGGACTTTGGCCAAGAGGGTGATATTCTACGGTACAAGAACCGGGGAACTGATGTAAAACCAGTCCACTAAGTGTCCCGTTGGTCTCATTCTCAACTGGCTCATCCCACCGGAACGTCAGTGTTACTTGTTGTTCAAGAGGAGCGACAATAATCAATTCACTGAGCATCTTTTCACTAACCTGTTGTTCATCATCAACAGCAATCAATTCAACAATCCATTCCCCTGGGTCTTGGAGTGAGGTCTCAACCGACCATGCACCATTCGAAGCAGGAGTAATGTTGTAGGCAGTGAGTTCTGCAAAATTAGGGTCAAGCATTCGCACGGAAAGTGATGTATTTTGAGGGACTTCGTCAGTTACGAAACCTGAAAGGGTGGCGTTCTCACCCGTCCAATCCATTGAAACTACAGCAGAGGTCAAAACGACGGGAGGATTGTTTACAATCACCGTAGTATCTTGTTCGGAGACTACGGGTTCATCCTGTTCCTCTTCGCTCGTTGAATCCATAGCAACAAGGGAAAAACCTGCCCCTATGAGAAGGAATGCTAGAACCAAACTAAGCACGAGAGACTTTGAGTCCATGCCGTCAATGTCCCCCATACCGCATATAGTACTAGCGGGGGGGAGCGTCATCCATTACCAGGGACAAATCGTGAAAGTTACGGGGTCTTTTCCTTGAGAATAAATTCAACCAACTCAACATATAGAACATAAGGCTACGCTCTATTAGCCATGCAGGAATGTTGGATTCCTTCGTCTTGTGAAGCGCTGATAAATCACTCCAATGTTCCCGAGGAAATTCATGATGAGCCGAATGATAACCGATGTTAAACCAAATCAAATTGACTGCCCCTGTGAAATTACGAGAGTAATCGAGGGTTGAGGGTTGACTGGCTTCTAGACCAGAACTCGGACGGGCCCCTGCATGTTGTAAGTAGTTAGCTCCAAGCAACCAGTGAAAACCGTGCATTTGAGGGAGGAACACCAGGATGAACCAAAGTTGCAA
>TARA_B110001452_G_scaffold43408_1_pt1 | contig 10316 bp, 7 predicted proteins | sample TARA_B110001452 | Tara Oceans TARA_B110001452 (sample SAMEA4396971) | marine metagenome | biome: Polar Biome; feature: [DCM] deep chlorophyll maximum layer (ENVO:01000326); material: water (ENVO:00002006), including particulate matter (ENVO:01000060) such as... | depth 25 m
TTAGCATTCATGCCGTAGTAATCTATTGCCAATTGTGGGGCCGCCACGTTTTCCATAGCGCCGCTTTCTACTAATTCTAGGTACTCTGTATAGCTAATCACCGCTTCTTCTTCGAAATAGGCAACCATTTTGTGTGCGGTGCGGTTATCGACTAGATACAGCACTAAATAAAAGATACTAAAAGTGAACTGCGCAATGAGTACTAACCAGCGCTCAACCCAATTTGGTTTAGCAATCTCAATAAAAAACATCAAGTGCATCCTTTCATTCTCTGCTTCAGCTAGTAACTCTCTAATGTCAGCACCGTAGCCCGTCTTCATTTTCCGCAGGCTTGTAAAATGTAATAACACCCCGGCTACCATCCCCGGGACTCCGGCAACTGTTTCCAGTACTACCGCTCTATGCCCATACCTTTTTGCAAAAAATGTGTCAGCGATCAATCTGAAAAACTTAGTCATTGATTTGGCTATTTTATCTCTCATAAATACGTCCCGTACATTCAGCTATGGTGTTTTTAAATTTATCTAATGGAATACCCGTCCTTACGCAATTAGCACTCTTTTGGATTGTACAAAGCGAGTGGGTAAAGACGGGTAGATGACTGTCCATGGGTTCGGTTTTGCTTTTCGCGATTATATTGCTGAGAAAACAGAGTTGGATGGAAGTATTGCTGGATACGCCTTAGCTCATAAGCTCGAAGATAAGTCAGTAGCTGCCTAAATACGGAGGGCTATGATGGATTAGCGCAGGCTAATGATGCAACGCTACGCTAACTAGCCTATCAAACGGGCGAGAAGGTTGTTCAGTTGAGGACCTCGATCTAGCTCTGATTTGACTGGATGGGCTATTTGGTTGTAAATCGATGAACCGAAATCGAAGATTGGGACCTAAGATGACAGATTTGGACACTCTTTTGCTTATTTAGCGGAAAATATGCTAGCCCTGAAGCCGTTGACAGTGAACCTGTGAGCTGTAAAACTAGAAAAAACGTTCGCTGACAAGGTTAATGGAGCCGAAAGTAGGCGATGAGGTACTATCCCACCGCCATATTTATGCTTCAAAAGCTCTATAGCCCTTGTTAGCTCTCGTTTCTTTCGGGACTAATGGTTCTTGCTAACGCACTTAACAGTATAAGTTAACTGCAATGGGACAAGGCTAGGGAGCTTACATAAAATATAAAATAGGCACTAAAATCGATTAAGGAGTTAATATGGAGACCTTACTGGGTGCTGCCGCAGAATCTTGCGAGACAATATCTACTGAGCCAAATGTGGCGGTATTTTTTGATCAGGTTAGCAATACCTTTTCTTATGTGGTTTGCGATCCACAATCTCAAGCCTGCGCTATAATCGACTCAGTTCTAGACTTCGACTATCCATCTGCCAGTATCAGCTACAGCGGTGCCGATACAATTATTGAATATATAATGGATCGCGATCTGAAAGTGGAGTGGCATATTGAAACACATGTCCATGCAGATCATCTGTCGGCTGGGCCTTATTTGCAAAAGCACTTGGGTGGCAAGCTGGCAATTGGTGAGCATATTCTGACTGTGCAAGAAACCTTCAGTAAAATTTTTAATGAAGGGACTGATTTTCAACGTAATGCCAGCCAGTTTGATCATCTTTTTAAAGACGGAGAAACCTATACTATAGGTAAATTGCAGGCTAAAGCTATTCATACGCCTGGCCATACTCCTGCCTGTATGGCCCATATTATCGGTAAATCAGCTTTTGTTGGCGACACCCTTTTTATGCCCGACAGTGGCACTGCTAGAGCAGACTTCCCTGGTGGCAGCGCTAAGGCGCTCTATCAATCTACGCAAAAGATTTTGAAGTTGTCTCCTGATACTAAGCTGTACATATGCCATGACTACGGTGGAGAGGGACGTGAGCTTCATCACCAAACTACCGTAGCAGAACAGCGTCAGCATAATGTGCATGTTGGTAAAGCTGTCACAGAAAATCAATTTGTCGCCCTCAGAGAAAAGCGAGATAACAGTCTTAGCACGCCTAGACTGATGATCCCAGCCATTCAGGTCAATATGCGCGCCGGACATTTTCCCAAAGCTCAAGACAACGGAATGGTCTATTTAAAGCTTCCAATTAACAGTTTGTAAAAATAAGAGGTAAAAACAAAACTTATGGAAAAAATAAAATCTAACGAATCGACCGAGCTACAAAATAATGGATCTGGAAACCAAAACACAACCCAAGCGACTCAACACTTCGACATTGTTGTTATAGGCGCTGGATCAGGGGGTATAGCGGTCTCATCTAGCCTTTTAAAGCGAAATGGTAAGCTGCGCATTGCTCTGGTCGACCCCGCGACGAAGCATTACTATCAACCCGGGTGGACTATGGTGGGGGGTGGTGTATTCAGTGCTGAATCTACAGAAAGAGAGACTCGTACATTAATTGATAAGCGGGTCAGTTTGATTCAGCAGCTAGTTACTGAGGTGAAGCCTGATGTCGATAAAATTGTTTTGGAAGACGGTTCCCAGGTGAACTATGATCAGTTAGTGATCGCGCCTGGACTAATGCTAAATTGGGGCGCTATAGAGGGTCTAAAAGAAACGCTTGGAAAAAATGGCGTAACCTCAAACTATCGCTATGACTTGGCTCCATATACGTGGGAATTGGTGCGAAAAACTCAACGTGGTAAGACCATTTTTACTCAGCCTCCTATGCCTATAAAGTGCGCCGGTGCTCCGCAAAAGGCGCTCTATCTTTCGGCAGATCATTGGTTAAGAAACAAGCATCTCAAGGATATAGAGATAGATTTTTGTAATGCTGGTGGAGTGTTGTTTGGAGTCCCAGCCTATGTAGATGGACTGCAATCATATATGGAAAAATATGGTGTTAACCTACGCTATAACCACAACTTAGTGAAGGTTGATGGTGAACAGCGTAAGGCCTGGTTTGATGTAACCGACGCCGAGGGCAATAAATCTCAAATCTGTAAAGACTTCGATATGTTGCATGTCTGCCCAGTTCAGCAGCCTCCCGCGTTCGTAGCCGACAGTGGTCTTGCCGATCAGGGCGGCTGGTTATCGGTTGATCCCCATAGTCTTCGCCAAACTCAATACAAAAATATCTGGGGTCTCGGCGATGTTATGAATACCACAAATGCTAAGACGATGGCCGCGGTGCGCAAACAAGTACCAGTGGTGGCCAAAAATATCATCTCTGTTCGAGCCGGCTTAGCGATCAGCGCGAGCTATGATGGTTATGGGTCATGTCCATTAACGGTAGAGCGTGGCAAGATTATCTTGGCAGAGTTCTGCTATGGTGGTCGCGTAGCTCCTAGTTTCCCAAAGTGGTTCAATACTGGAACCAAGCCGACTAAATTAGCTTGGTGGTTAAAAAGCTTGGTTCTTCCCTTTGTTTATTGGCAATTGATGCTCAAAGGTCGAGAGTGGATGACTGATTGTCCGGAGGAAAAAGCCTAGATGACAAGCGTCATCTAGCGTTTACTGTTCCAATATCGTTGAACGTGATCTCTTGGGGCTTGACGCAAAAAAAACTTGTATGCATGATTGAAGTCACAATTTTAAAAATAATAATATCTAAAAAGGAATACTACAATGTCTAAATTAAGTTCGTTGTTAATTAAATTCGTTGCCCTTTCTTTGATAATGGTAGGGGCTGCGGCGCATGCAGATGAAACTTGCATGTCACCTTATATGGCAAAAATTGTTGGTCAGGAAGATTTTGTGTATGTTTGGACTCTTGGAGAAGAGGGGCTAGGCGATGAGCAGGATAAATTGGTTACCATTGATGTTAACCCGATTTCACCTAATTATGGGGAAGTAGTAAATACGTTGTCAGTTGGCGGCCGAAATGAGGCGCACCACTCAGGCTTCTCTGATGATCGACGATTCCTATGGGCAGGAGGTTTGGACACTAATAAGATTTTTATATTCGATGTGCATAGCGATCCAGCAAAGCCGACGCTGCATAAGGTTATAGATGATTTTGTAGCAAAAAGTGGTGTTGTTGGTCCTCATACTTTTTATGCTTTAGCCGGACGTATGATGATTACCGGGCTTTCTAACAATAAAGACCATGGTGGACGGACCGCTATGGTGGAATATTCCAATCAGGGAAATTATATCGTCACTCACTGGCATCCCACTGATGAGGATCTTCGCGGGGCCGAGAAGTCTGGTAAGTACGCCGATGGATATGGCTATGACGTACGTGCGTTGCCGCGTCGTAATGCAATGTTCACATCTAGCTTCACGGGTTGGACTAACTACATGATGGATTTTGGAACAATGCTGGCTGACCCAGAGGCAATGAAGCGCTTTGGCAACACGGCGGTGCTGTGGGATCTGCATACGCGGAAGCCAAAGAAAGTCTTTGATATGCCAGGTGCGCCTCTTGAAATTCGCTGTGCATGGGATCCTAATCATAATTATTGTTTTACCACCACCGCACTGACGTCTCAGATCTGGTTAATGTATGAAGATGCTGACGGTGAATGGCAAGCCGAGGCCGTTGCAGACATCGGTGACCCATCTAAGATACCCCTACCTGTGGATATATCAATCACCTCGGATGATAAAGGCCTGTGGGTACAAACGTTCATGGATGGGAAAACTCGCTACTTCGATATCTCGGATCCATTCAAGCCAAAGCAGGTGTATGAAAAAGAAATTGGTGCCCAGGTAAATATGATTTCTCAGAGCTGGGATGGTAAGCGCGCCTACTTCACTTCTTCGCTGCTAGCTAATTGGGACAAGAAGGCTGAGCAGGACGAGCAATTCTTTAAGGCGTACACGTGGGATGGCGATAAGCTAAACTTAGAGTTCACAGTGGACTTTAAAGCCAAGAAGCTAGGTAGTGCGCACCAGATGCGTTTCGGTGCATATGGCCTGTATGGGCTGAAGCGTCCATATGAAGCTAAGAATCTTGTTGCCTCAGGCGAATGAGGCTTAGTTGCCATTTTGTAGTCTTACTTGGGCTGCTAGCTGCTAGTTGCTCAAGTATTGCGGTAGAATCGGGTCGTCAGGGTGCTTATTTGGCGCCAGGGTGGGGTAAGCTTTCCTTCGACGCACCTGAAGCAGGAACCTATCAGTTACCAGTGCTACTGTCTGCCGCTGGTGGTACTTTGCTGGGGACCGACGGGAGACCTGTGGAACTATCTGAGTTAGTAGAAAATAAAGTCACTCTGCTGAGTTTTATCTTCCGCACGTGCGATGATGTCAACGGATGTCCGCTATCCACAATGGTGCTTCGCACCGTTGCAGCACACATGGCGAAAGAGCCCCAACTGGGTGAAAGATTGCGACTGGTTACGATTAGCTTCGACCCGCAGAACGATACCCCGGCCGCAATGGCGGATTATGAGCGCTCCTTTGTAAATATAGATGGAGCTGAGCTTGATTGGAATTTCTTGACAAGTGAATCAGATGAGCAAATAAAGCCGGTATTGGATGCCTATCAGCAGTTTGTAGTTCGTGATGTGACCAAGTCGGGCGGAAGGGGCAAGTTTTCGCATATTTTAAGGGTTTATCTGATTGACCCTGAGGCACAAATTCGGAATATTTATAGCATGTCGTTCCTGCACCCCGACATACTGGTTAATGATGTAAAAACCTTGTTGATGGAAGAGACTAGGTCTGCTGTAGCGTCTAATCCCTGATGCCTATTCTGGCACTTCTATTAATGAGTGTCACGGTGGCGTTGGCCGAGCCAATGTCTGATATCCGATTAGCTCCCGGTGATTCTAGGCAGGGCTATGAACGTGCTGACTATGTGACTGATTCTCTTAGCATACCTGCTCGACAAGGTATATCTGCTAATTTGCTTGCGAATGCGCAGTCAAGCCATCTAGGCTTGCCAACACTATCCAGTTATGAGCAGGAGCCGCCAGATGCGGCCGTTATTGAAATAGGGCGAAAGTTATTCTTTGATCGTCGTCTCTCAGGCAACAAAACAATGTCCTGTGCGATGTGCCATATACCTGAGCAGGGCTTCACGAGCAATGAACTCAAACGTCCAATCGGCTTTGAGGGGCGGGGGCTAAAGCGAAATGCACCTACCCTTTTAAATGTTGTATTTAACCGACGCTTATTCTGGGATGCCCGCGAGAGTACGCTTGCCCAGCAGGTCTGGTCGCCATTACTTGCAGTAAATGAGATGAATAATCCATCGGTCGGTTCAGTAGTAGACCAGCTTCGAAAGGACACCCAGTACGATAAAATGTTTGAGCAAGCTTTTGGTGAATCAGCCAATATGCTCAATATTGGCCAGGCTCTGGCTCAGTACCAGCAGAGTCTCCTTGCCGCAGATTCCCGGTTTGATCGCTGGCACTTCGGCGGTAACAGAACCGCGCTTAATCAACTCGAGCAGAAGGGGTTCGAGGTGTTTACCGGGAAAGGTAGCTGTAGCAGTTGCCATCATATTAGCGATCAACATGCGCTATTCACCGACCATCAGCTGCATAACACGGGTGTTGGCGTAGAAGACTCAATGCGACAAACTCCCGACACTATCGAGGTTCAGCTGGCGCCAGGTGTTCTTGTCGAGGTTGACCAAAAGCTGGTCAGTGTCGTGGGAGAGGTTAAAGAAAATGACCTTGGTCGCTATGAAATTACCCTGAACCCTAAAGATCGCTGGAAATATCGAACTCCAGGGCTTCGCAATGTGTCTCTTACAGCGCCCTACATGCATAACGGTGAATTCTTATCATTGGACGAGGTTATTCAGTTTTATAATAAAGGTGGCGTGTCCAATAAGATGCTGAGTCCACTAATACGACCGCTTGATCTAACTATCGAAGAGCAGACAGCGTTGCGCGCCTTTTTAGGTTCCCTGACCGGTAGTAACGTTAAAGATCTGGTGTCAGATGCCTTCGCCGCACCAGTGGGTGATGTGAGCCAATAAACCAATTTTGATGATACAGATTTACTCGTTAAGTTGAGGAGACAAGCATGCGCATAGTTTTAGTAATGTTAAGTATGGTTACATTTGGAGTTTTAGGGGTTTTTCCTACATCATTTGCAGACACACTAATAAAAGATGCCCGCATTATTGATGGCACAGGAAAACCTGCTTTTCTAGGAAGTGTAAGAATCAGCGGCGAAAGGATAGTTAGTATTGGAGACCTAATACCAACGTCAGGCGACACAATATTTGATGCCAAAGGTTTGATTCTCTCACCTGGTTTTATAGACACCCATAGCCACCATGATTGGGGCTTAAGTGAAAATAGAGATGCTTTGGCAGTTATAACTCAGGGCATAACAACAAGTATTTTTGGTCAAGATGGAGAACATGATTTTCCGCTTCAAACCTCTTTAGATTCGTTTAGAGAAAGACCTGTCAGCATGAATATAGCATCCTATATTGGGCACAACACCCTCCGTGATGCGGTTATGGGAGAAGGAGCCAAGCGAGAGGCCACTCGCGATGAAATTTCAGCCATGAAAATAATACTCCGTGCCGAGATGGCAGCAGGAGCCATTGGTCTATCAACGGGGCTTGAATATGAACCCGGGATTTATTCATCGTCAGAAGAAGTCATAGAGTTAGCGAAAGTGGTGGCCAGCTTAGGGGGTCGATATATCTCTCACATACGTTCTGAAGACCGGTTCTTCTGGCCTGCTATTGATGAAATAATAAATATTGGAAGGCAAACAGCAATGCCAGTCCAAATTTCTCATATCAAACTGGCGTCCAAAGAAATTTGGGGACAAACTGACAAGCTTTTGGATATTCTGAACAAGGCCCGCGCTGAAGGAGTAAACATCACCGCTGATATTTACCCCTATGAATATTGGCAATCAACGCTTTGGGTTTTACTCCCCGAACGGGATGCAGATGACTTAGATGAAATACAAAATGTTCTGGATAATATAACTCCTTCCGACGGAATAATTTTTATGGTTTATGGACCTGACCCAAGTTACGTTGGGAAAACCTTGGCCGATATTTCAGTGTTACGAGGGTTAAGTGATGCGCAAACATTCTCTGAATTACTGAAAGAGTCCGATGCCTGGCAGGAAGAGCACGAAAGCCAAGGCCAGTCTATTATGGGGAAATCTATGTTACCCCATGACATTGGAGAATTAATGAAATGGGAACATACTAATATTTGCACTGATGGTGGTTTTGAAGGCCATCCAAGAGGATATGGAGCCTTTCCTCGTTTTTTAAGCTATTTTGTTAAAGGTATGAGCCTAATGTCCCTTGAAGAGGCGATAAGGCATGCGACATCTCTTGCCGCCCACAATATGGGGCTTAAAGATCGTGGTGAAATAAAGGTAGGCGCTTATGCTGATCTCATTTTATTTGACGAGGATACTATAAAAGATAATGCTTCACTTGAAAATCGATCCGCCATTTCAGACGGTGTTAAACTGGTTTGGGTGAATGGTCAACTTGCCTTAAACCAAGGACAAGCTACCCATCATTACTCTGGAAAAGTGATTAAATAGCTTTTCGTACTCAATATTTCGTTAATGCACAGGCCAACGCACTATGTCTAACAACGCTAGCACAATCATGAACGATGCTGTTGCTCTACACCCTTGGCAAAGAGCTAATCACTTAACCAGCCACAACAACCAATTGATGATTGATGGCGTTAACACCTGTGACTTGGTTGAGCAGTATGGCTCCCCTTTGTATGTGTTTTCCGAAGCTAAACTGCGCAAAAATGCAACAGAAATCCTCACCAACTTTCGCCAAGCGCACCCCAATACTACTGTTTGCTTTGCGAGCAAGGCCAACTCTAACATTACCGTATTACAGGTTTTAAGAGAGGCAGGATTGAGTATTGAGATAAATTCAGGCGGTGAGTTCATAAAAGCACAAACTGCAGGCTACGCCACACAAGCAATTGTCTTTAATGGGGTCGCCAAACTACGCAGTGAGCTAGAGCTTGTTATTGCCGCTGACATTAAAGCTATTAACGTTGACTCACTCTCTGAATTAGAGCGAATTTTATCCGTTGCCCAAGCCATTGATAACTGCGCAAATGTAACGCTGCGTATTATCCCTGAAATTAAAGCCGGCGCCGTTTCTGGCTGGGAAACAGGCACCTCAAGCTCAAAATTTGGTATGACCCGCGAAGAGCAGATAACAGCCATTACCCTAATAAACGAACATTCAGATCATTTAACGATGACGGGTATACACGTGCATATTGGTACTCAAGTTAATGACGCTAGCGCATACCAAAAACAGGCTGAGTTTTTAATTGCCTACGCCCGAGAGGTTAGCGAGCTATTACCATACCCCCTGAAGCATATTAATTTAGGAGGCGGTTATCCCAAAAACTACAGTAGCTCAGCAGAAAACTGGAACAATGTTAGTCCACATTACTGCGACAACTACCGAACAGATATTGGCTTTGACGCTATAGCTGATATTTTGATCAAGCCTGTGGCCAATGCTCTTGGTAGCAACATTGAAATCATTGTGGAGCCCGGCCGGAGCATGGTGAGTGACACAGCCATTCTGCTCACCACAATTGAAGCCAGTAAAATACGCCAGCAAAATGCCGTATTTTATTTGGACGCCGGTTACAGCGTGTTATTTGATATTTTCTCGGGTTGGTATTTTCATATGGTTAATGCCAGTAAATCTGATGATACCGCCACTCAACTCTGTCGCATAGTGGGACCCCTATGTGATAGTAGTGACACCTTTCACGATATAGAGGGCGAAGGGAGAATTAAATCCCTCTTAGCAATGATGCCCGGGCTCAGTGAGCAACGAGCCATACTGGAGACAGTGCTACTGCAGCAACCCAGCTTGCGTGAATTACCTATTAGCACCAAAACTGGCGACATCATCGCTCTGCTTGATACCGGGGCTTACGGTTTAGAAATGATGAACCAGTACTGCGGTAGACAAGCTGCTGCCGCTGTGATGGTCGGCAGCCAAAAAAGTAGTCGATTAATACGCCGTCGTGCCACAGTAGATGATTTATTGCACTTTGATGTTTATTGATAGAATATAAGAACTGAATAGATTTTGTCGACATAGATCAATTTTCAGGAATCGAATCAATAGGAACACGACTTTCGTATGTTGAATTATACTTTGCTGTGCGACAGTAATTTTCTTTATGAGAATTTCTAAGAAGGTGATCCCTTTATAAACCGCAATAACTTCTCTTTTTATAGGCGGTAAATACTTTGATCTATTCCCGCGTACTGGCGTCTAATAACTACGCGCGTTGGAGTGTCCCAAAAGCTCGCACATAACAGTGTGTAAAAACTGTTTTCATAACCTTCAAGAACCTCTTACCTCGATTCAGCCCTGGTTTAAATGTATGGGGCATTTAGTTCAATGAATGTG
>TARA_B110001452_G_scaffold222675_1_pt1 | contig 10301 bp, 7 predicted proteins | sample TARA_B110001452 | Tara Oceans TARA_B110001452 (sample SAMEA4396971) | marine metagenome | biome: Polar Biome; feature: [DCM] deep chlorophyll maximum layer (ENVO:01000326); material: water (ENVO:00002006), including particulate matter (ENVO:01000060) such as... | depth 25 m
ATTAGGACATTTTCTTCTCCTTCATCAAGATTCCCTGCTTCGGAATTTATCAACCACGAGTTGTAAGAAAGGTCGCCCTCTCCTTCGACTTTATCGCGAGAAAGATAATCGCGATAATCAGAATCTCGCCACCCTTTACACTTATCTGAAAAGTCATCTATTGCTAGAACACAATACTGTTCTTCGGTGGAAACCAACGCCTTAGTATCATCATAATCACTATTGGAACCGACATTATCCCCATCACCATCAAACCATTCTAAAGAATCATTTGGGAAGGCGTCTGAAGTATCAGCCCAATTATCGCCGTCAGAATCTAAACATCCAAACATAGAGGTCTCTGAATATCCAGTAGATGACGATTGATCTGCTTGCCATGTTTTGGATGAACTACCCTGAATTAGAGGACATGAGTCTGGATTCATACCAGTATTATTCTCACCATAGCCGTCCCCATCTCTATCTACCCACTGTGAAATTTCATTAGGTAAGGCGTCTGCACCCTGTAATATAGTCCAATCATCATCAGGGTCTGAATATTTATCAAAATCAGAATCAAGGCATCCAAATCTATCTTGTGTGGAAAACCCATTTATTTCAGGACATCCATCCGGTTGCAAACCCTCGGGGTTATCTCCATATCCGTCACCATCAGTATCGTTCCATTGTGATGACTCGCTTGGGAAAGAATCACCCTCTAAACCATCGATGTTATCTCCATAACCATCACCATCAGTATCAATCCATTGTTCGGAATTTCCAGGGAAAGCATCACTCGAATTACCCGATGGGCTATCACCATAACCATCACCATCACTATCCATATGCTGAGTTGAGTCAGTAGGGAATGAATCACCATTGACACCGGAGAGGTTGTCGCCGTATCCGTCGCCATCGGTATCAGAGTCCTGTGATGATTCGGTAGGGAAAGCATCTGTTGTATCTGGAGTCCCATCAAAATCAGAATCTATATCAAAATAAGATATCCGAGTGAATGGGGTACTAATACTGAATACTGATATTTGACCGCCAAATTCACGATATGCCCCTGTGACTTCTTGGGAGATTGAGAAACTTTCTTCAATAACAAAAGGTGAAGAACCAACTATGAAAACGGTCCCTTCTTCAGTACCTACAAAGTATGAAGAATCATTATATTGAGACATATAAGATATCTTCTCAGAGACTCCTAAATCTAAAGAAGTAGAAGACCAAGTAGTGGTATTATATCTATACAGTCTACCATTTGAGGAACCTGCAAAGAAGTTCTGTTTATCATCTTCAAAGGAGTTAGTCAAGTATGTGTTAGATTGTGATAACTTACGAATTAGGGAACCATCTTGACCGTAAACATGAGTCTTAGAATCCATCGATGAAAACGTTATTTCATCATTCTCAAGCACCTCAAATGACAAAAACCCTGAAGCGATGGTTCCTGTTTCAAATCCAGTTGGACCGAATTGATTGTATTCAATTGCTCTGCGACTACTTCCACTAGTACCGTCATAATATGCTAACCACACATTACCTTCCGAGTCCCAATCTAATTCATCAGGAGCATATGTTAAGTTATACTGGTATACAGTGGCTTGAGTAGACATACTGAATACCAAAAATCCGGCCTCAAAAGAGACAGCGAGTAATTGTTGAGAAGAATCTAAATTTCCATTTATCACAGCTTTATTCAAGTTTACAGACCATAATTGAGTTAGTTCACCACCAGACAAGGTCTGTCGGCTGATTTCACCATTATTTTTAAGAATTAAAATAGTATTATCTGAGAGTTCTTCTGAATAAACAATCAAATCTAAATTATCGGTAACGCCAGAAAATACCACATTACTCTGAGCAGTAACTGTGGTAGAAATTGGAAGTAGAATCAGGATTATTACTAAAAATATACTTCGCTTCATGTATCTGCGACGTAGCGTTATTTTATCAATAACTCGCTACAAATGTATCTAATCATTGATCATTTTCATCAGATTGTTCATTACTTTTACCTAATGAAGAAGATGGAGGAGTACCTCGAGTCTTCTTCACCGGCTCAAGCATGTGTTTAATTGGAGTCAATCTCGCAACATTGCTTGTTGGTTGAACTTGTGGCGTAAGAGTTGTTGTAATAGGAGTCAATGTAGTTGATGTAACATTCTGCTGAACTTCAGGAATAATTTCCGATTCTTGTGGCTGCAAAGTAGAAACTACAGGTGTTAGTTCGGCCGTGCCCATCTTCTGTACAGGCTTAGGCAAGTCTGCAGATGGGGAAGGTGTTTGAGATACTAGAGGTGACTTAACTGGACGTACCAAAGAAGCAGAAGGAGTTAATGGTTTCGAACTTGTTTCTGGCGCTCTCATTCCGGCTAGACCCATTCTTGGCTGTTGAGGTTGTTCATTGGAAAGAATACCTCGCATTGGTCTACCACCACTTGAACCGAGTAGTGATGGTTTGGCCCCTAATAGAGACGGATCTGGCATTGTGACATTTTGTTGAGGCCTATCCTGTCCCGATATAGATTGCATCCACATTTGTCGCTTTTCAGCACGAGAGTCAGTATTCTGTAGGTCTCTAAATTCCTCTTCACGAGTACTAAACTCGGTTTCAGTATTATCTATTTCACCTTGAACTTGCTTTTCAACTGCATCTCTCATCTTTGTTTCTGCATTTTCCTTGAAATTATCCATTTGTTGAGTTAGATTCTGCAATCTATCTCTAATCTCAGCACGCTTTAAACCAAGTTGTGCTTCTATTTCTGAACGGATTAAAGCCTCACGCTTTCTAACTTCGATTAATGCCTTGTTACGCATAATTTCTTCACGCTTGTCAAGTTGACGTTCAAGTTGAGAAGCAACCTCATCTTCTTTACGAGTCTTGAATTGTTCAAGCCGGTCTTCCATATTAACTTCTAACTCTAGAGCCGTTTCTTCCTTCAATAATTCGAGATGAGTTTCGAATGTAAGTCTTTCATTTCTAAGACCTGCATCTATTTCCGACATTATAGCCTTACGAGCAGCTGTCTCTCGAGATTGGAACTCAAGTTCAAGTCTCTCCGACCAATCAGTCTTCTTCGATTCATATTGCTCTTCAAGTTGGTCTCTTAGTTCGTTTTCACGGTCATAACGGAACCTTGCTAATCTGTTTTGAATTTCTGCCTCTCTTGCATTACGATAACTGGTAAACTCCGATTCCATTCTTTGTTCTAATTCATTATCAATTTCATGTTTTAGTGAACGGGATATATCGTCTACAGCCTTAGAGAAGGTAATATCATACTTCTCTCTCAAGCGCACCTTTCTATCAGATAACTTTTCGACATGCCTTGTTTCTAATTGCTTTTCTAACTCAATTCTGAGTTCATCTCTTTTTCGAGCAATTGCAAGTTCTACATCTTCCCTCATATCTTCTTCAAGGTCAGTAGTCTCATTACGCAATCGTTCTTCTAATTCGGATTGAATCTGTTGTGCTATATCTTCCTCTAAACGGAGACTTCTACGATCATATTCGGCTTTTAGGCGAGCCTCTCTTTGTTTCAATCTGGCTCTAAGTTGTTGTTCTAAGCGTGTTCTAATTCCTCGGCGTAATTGCTCTTCACGTTCGGATAATCTTGCTGAATGACTTTCTTCCAAACGATTAAGTTCACTACCTTCCATTTCCTTGAACCTTGATTCCATCTCTTGAGATATCGAGGATTCCATCTCACGGATTCGATGTTGTAACTCTTGATTATAATCAAGTGCAATACGCTCTTTTTGAACTTCAACTCTCTGCCTGTGTTCATCTTGGAGTTCAGCTTCGATATTTTGCTTTAACCTATCCTTGTGTTCTTCTAAGCGTAAGTCTTGTTCAATTTCGTATTGCTCCTGCAATACTTCTACTTGTCTTGATAATCTTAATTCATACTCGGAGCGTAAACGCCCTTCTTCTTGAGCCAAGGCTTCTCGCTCTAAATCAGCAAGTTCACTTTCCATTGATTCACGCATCTCTTTCTCTAATGCATCGAGAGTTAATTCGTGTTGGACTGCTAGATCAGTAGCCAAAGTTTCTTGCATTGCAATTACTCTTTCAGCAATAGCCTGTTGTCTGAGTCTTCTTTCTCTACGAATATCAGCACGCAGCCTCTCTTCTTGACGGAAACGTGCACTAGTTAATTGTGCTTGGTCAATCGATTGACCTGAGGAGTTTGTGAACTGTGAACGAAGTGCTGCAAGCGATAGTTTGTCTGCATTGAGTCTCTTACTACGAGCGACATCTAGTGCCTCCTCCATCTTGCTATCGCTAGTACCCATAGAACCCATCCAGTATCATATGGACTTTTTATCATACATAAGGGGCGCGATAAGTTAGATGGCTAGGAAGCCGTTTTCAAGGCTTGATTATTGATTTCAAACCAACAAAAAAAATAGAGAAACGAAATCTAGAACTTTACGCTAAATTGAGTATCACAAGCAGGACAATCGATATTCCTTTTTCCTGGCTTTCTTTTCATCCTAAGTTGTCTTTGACATCCTGGGCATGTAACTTCTACCTTTGGAATATTGGGGTGAACAATAAACGCCTGGTCGCATGAACCACATTGAATATTTGCTGGCCTACTATCTACACCAACAACCAATACTTTCTCACAACCTGGACAAGTTATTTTTTCCTCTTCCCACTTCCTTCGGGTAACTGCGTGTTCAACATTGACTTTTGCATCACACATCAAACAATTTAATTCACCCAAATCTGGAGGCAATAATTCTTCACATTTAGGACAAGACAGTGGAGGAGGCGCAATTCGTGATTCAATTCTGACTTCTTCCTCTTCAACCATAGTATCACTTTTCCTCTTCTATCAATGCGATTTTACCGGGTACGAAATTCCAAGGTATTTCAACCTCAATACCTAAGTCATCGGCTAGTTGTTCGAATAGTAATTTCGCTCCAACTTTGTCTCTAGAACCGCCTAATGAGATGATATGAACTCCTTTTCCAGATTGTAGCAATATATCGGAGTCAATCGGTTTAGAATTAGATTTAATCGCTGTCCTGCTAGATTTGACTGCCGTTATTATACCAGGCATTTCTACCCTGGCGGCTATTTTCCACCAGCGCGCTCTGCCTACATCTCTATGATTTTCGACTAAGCCTAGAGAGGCCAATTTCTTCAAATGATGATAGAGATTGTACCGATCTACATCGACTGTCTCTTGGAGTTGCACTGTACTCATTTCTTCGGTTCCACTCAGAGCAGAGTATACATTTCTACGCGTCGGATGAGCAAGAGCGGCAGTAATCGGGTCTGCTTGAACTCTAGCCATCTTCGCACCTAAACGGTAGAGCCGACTCTACGGTTTAAGATGTCGCGTGCAAATCTATTTCTGAAGGATTTGGTGTTGAGTTATATGAAAAGTAGTGTTTTTTGAATTGAATGAATACTGCCAAAGTATCACTCCATAAACTCTTGATAATTGTGAATAGCATAGAGAACATACCATCTTTTCCTGCAAGCCTTGCCCCGTTTAATATTACCAGTAATACAGATGCTTCATGAATTAAAACTCCAACCCATAACTCATCATACCATCCATTTATCACTGCGACAACTAAAGTAACTGTAATTAGAATTGAAATAAGGATATTTCCAATAAGTGCATTATTCATCTTTCTTGATAAATCATGAAGTTCTAATAGCATCTTAGGATTATCACCCGGGAACATGATATCTGCTGCTTCCATATTGACTGATTCACCGGTTCCTACTGCAATACCTACATCAGCAACCGCTAGTGCCGCTGAATCATTAAAGCCATCACCAACCATCATAGTAACATGGGTTTGAGATCTCTTTTCAACCCATGATACCTTTTGTTCGGGAGATAATCCGCCATGCGCCGACTGGTCTGCAAGACCAATCTGAGATGCAAAACTACTGACTGAAGATTGTTGGTCTCCTGAAAGAATTTCGATGGATACTGAACGGTCTTGGAACCCTTGAATCAATTCTTTACTACCACTGCGTGTATCGTCGTGAATAAATGTGAATAACGCTAATGCGGTATTATCGCGAGCCAATAGACTCATTCCATGACCTTCTTTTTTAGCATCTTTGATAGCCTGAGAAATCTCTTTACCAATTGTAATATTGTACTCCTTGGCAATATCAGCACGGATAAAATATACTTCTTTTCCGGAAATCGAACCTTTGACCCCAGCCTCTAAATCCGAAATATCCGCTACTTTAGATGGTTCGATATCTTCCGATTTTAAAAATTCTAAAATCGCTTGAGCATATGGATGCGAAGAACGTTTCTCAAGGCCGCCTGCTAATCCAAGGGCTGCTTTTCTTTGTTTTCCTTTAGCGATTGTGATTTGTCCAATTGTTGGTTTTCCTGAAGTTAAAGTACCTGTCTTATCAAGAAGAACGTGATTTACCTTGGACAGTCTTTCTAAAATATCTCCACCTCTAACAATAGCACCCATCCTTGAGGCTCTCGATAAAGAAGCAGCGTGAGGCATGGCTGCTGCTAGGAGTAAAGCACAGGGGCAAGCGACCACCCATAACAGAAGAATTATTTTCCATTCCCCTGCTGGGAACATAAAGTACCAGACTAATAGAGCACCAAAGAGAACTACTGGTACCCAAATTGCAGTAAACTTCTCCAATAAATTTTGAATCTCAGGTTTCTGTTCTTTGAAACTATGAACTGCTTCGATTAATCCAGACAGTCTGGTATCGTCACCAACTGCAGCAACTTCGAGTAAAACTGGACCTCTAGCAAGTATCAATCCTGCTTGAATCTCATCGCCGACGGTAACTTCAACCGGTGCTGATTCACCTGTTAGTGGGGCTTTATCCAAAGCGCCATAGCCGTCTATAATCTTTCCATCAGCAGGAATCAGTTCACCGCTTCTTACTTCAATAGTATCGCCAATATTTAGCAGGTCAAGTGAAATAATTTCATGCTCTTCTGAGGTCTGAATATTTTGATTTAACAATAATGACTCTGTATTTGTTAGTGGTGATGGGGCCATTTGAAGGGTGAAAGTTTCGGGCTTGATAGCCTCTTGGATTTCCTTGGTCTTATTTAGAATTCTTCTAGCCGTTCTTGGAATCCTATCAAGACCTCCTTGCATGGCGTTTCTTGCATTTTCTAGGGCACTACTCTCTAAATGAGCTGCAACCGATACTAGAATTACTACCATCAATGCCTCTTCCCACATCCCAAGTACCCCTGCCCCAATAACTGCTATACTTGTCAAAACTTGGAAACCCATCTGTCTGGAAAGAAGACTTGCAAAGGCTTCATGGAACATTTGAAGGCCACCGATGAAAACTCCTGTCGCTCCAATTAATCCAATAACAACACTTGGAAAGCCCGCTATCTCTCCTAAAATGACTATTAATAACAATGGAACTGCAACCGCTCCACCAAATAACCTCCACTGGTCTGGGCGTAATCTAGTGCTGGACACTTCAGTAAAAACAGGTTTCTTACCAGTAATTCTAGTTAGAGCATTATCCCTAAATTCCAACATATCTTTAGCAGGTGCTGGAAGTAATTGGATAAGGATCTCATTATCTCTATTTACTTCAACATCTAAAACTCCTGGCTGCCTTAGAAGTAACTTTTCCACTTCTTTGACTTGAATTTTATTTCTCTTAGCTACAACTCTAGCATTTACACCAGATAGTAGATAGAAAGACACATCAGGAGGATGTCCTAAGGACTTGAGGACTGAGCTAACTTGAGAAAGAAGCCCATATTCTAGATCAACTTTCAGACTAACTTCCCCAGTAGTTGCTGAAATTTTAACTTCAGTTGTTTGCATTAGGTGGTCAAGAGCATTGTGTGCTTTATTGGCACAATCTGGACAATCCATTCCAATAAGTGGCCATTCAACTTCAAAAATTCCATTTGGTTGTTCAACCACTAAATCATCTAATATCTCAGCATCAAGTATTTGTTTCTCCAAATCTTCATCAATAACCTTGTTAGGGTTTTTGGTCTTTTTTGAAGGTTTTTTCTTTGGATTCTCCTTGGAAGAAGTAGCGTTTTCGTCTTCGAGAGACAGAAAGAACTCATCTTCATCCTTACCCGCCATATTATCACCAAAATATTGTTCTTCATCAATACTCGCATGATTGATAGGGTAATTGCTCAAAAAATGATGCGAATATTCATCACTGTAATCAATTTCGTCAGTTCATGAAGTGGTTACCCGACAACTGGAGACCAAAAGTTGTGGCGGTCGATATTGACGGTACACTAACTGATGATAAAAAGCGAATTAATCCTGGAGTTATAGATGCATTGTCCCGACTTGAAGAAAGTGGAATACCAGTTATCTTAGCAACCGGTAATGTTAGAGCGATCACATACGGGCTTTGGCGATTCCTAAATTTAAGTGGGCCTATATGTTGTGAAAATGGTGGAGTTTTATGGCACCCTGATTGGGGCGAGACAAAATATCGCGCTGATGGCGAAGAAGCAAAAAAAGCAGCTCAATGGCTTGCGACTCAAATAGAGGGCCTCAATTGGAATGGAATTGAAACCAATCAATGGCGAGAAAGTGAATGGTGTCTTTCACCAAATGAAGATTTAGAACGGATTGAAGAATTGATAGCTTCGAGTGAATGGTCACACCTTTCTGTAATCAAAACTGGTTTTGCGATTCACCTGATGGAACCTCAACTATCCAAAGGCTCAGGTCTTCAAATTATTCTCAAACGAATGGGTTTGACAGCAGATGATTTACTATGTGTTGGAGATGCTCCTAATGATTTATCAATGTTTGAAATCGCTCATTGGTCAATTGCTGTTGGCGGGGCTTTTGCATATGTGGCTGAAGCAGCAGATGTTGTATCTCCGCACATGCATGGTGAGACAATACTACCACTTGTAGATGCAATTTTAAAATAGATTTTTTTAAGCAATAAATCAAATCTATTAATTACTAGTAACCTTACCGTTTTTACATGAAGAATAGTATTGTTCTATTGGTTATGACTTTGATTGTTGCTAGTTCAACCGCCGGTTGTTTGGGTGAAAAGTATTTTGACAAACTAACTGGTGAAGATTCTGATGACCAAAATGATCGTAAGTGTGATAAAAAGTGTCTGAAAAAGTGTATGGAAACTGAAGAATTCACCGAAGAAGAATGCGAACAGAAATGTCTTGATGAAGAAGATAGAGTTGATGATTCAACCAATACAACTACAGAGGCTTCAACCGAATCAGAAATGACTCAAGAAGACTGTGAAGAAAGAGGCGGCACTTGGAGTGAAGCATCTGATAGAGAAGGCGAATACTACTGTGATATGCCAGAAGAGGAGTCCTCAAATCAATCCGATGAAGAGACAACTTCAGATGATTCACAGCGTGAAGAAGAGAAGTGCTACAACGATGAAAGAGAAGAGATTCCTTGTGAATAATCCTAAAATATGCAATACTGAATCAAAACTAATTTGATTCTTCAAGTTCGAGTATTTCGGGCGGGGATACAAGAATACTGGTTAAAATCTACATACCGTCCATGTCATCCATGTTAGTTTTCATGCTTTGTGTATTTCCAGATTCAGGAGAAGTGGCATTGAACCACATACTCATCTCGTGAGCGCTATCCCACAATCCAATTCGAGCGGAAATAATAGTATTATTTTCGATGAGTAATACGTGTGGAATCGAGGTGATTGACAAATTTTCTGACAACGGTGGGGCGTGTAAAAAGGGACGATTAATCGAGCGGTTCAATTCATCCTCCATCTTGAGATGCCACTTAGTCATATTCGAGCTATCCTCACTTTCATGCTTATTCATAACAAGTAAATGATTAGGCATTATAGATTCATCAAGTGCCTCTATTGTCGGCTTACAATGAGTACACCAAGATGCTGAAAAGTAGGCAACCCAACGCCCACTTTCATTTGCAGAAGATTCATTCCAATGAGTTCCGTTTTGGTCAATAAGATCAAAACTTGGCAAAGTACAACCAACATACCATTCAGGGATATTACCTTCTGTACAAATAGCAATTTCATCATCCACCGCTTCCGTATCAGACCCTATACAACCTGATAGACTACCTACAAAAAACAACAGAACGAGCAAATATGAAATTATTTTATCCACTTTAAACCACTCTTCTCAACACTTTGTCTAATGGCCGACTGTATCAACCTATGGTACAATATTACATTTTTCCGAAGTTCGCGTCTGTGTCTACCTTTCGAATTAATCATTTAGTTAAAGACAATGTTCACTCCAATCGTATCCCCAATTATCATTAGAACTGAATGATATACGAATCTCACATTTCTCTA
>TARA_B110001452_G_scaffold122498_1_pt1 | contig 10270 bp, 10 predicted proteins | sample TARA_B110001452 | Tara Oceans TARA_B110001452 (sample SAMEA4396971) | marine metagenome | biome: Polar Biome; feature: [DCM] deep chlorophyll maximum layer (ENVO:01000326); material: water (ENVO:00002006), including particulate matter (ENVO:01000060) such as... | depth 25 m
CTCAAAAGCATACCTATATTGGTTTAAATTAAATATAATTTTATTGAATGAGGGAAAAATTCTTAGTGCCAATACCAATATTACAGAGGCTGATAAAATCATATTTTTATAATCATAATCATTAAAGATATAATAAAAAAAGATCGACAAAAATGTTAAAGAAAAAATCATTTCCATCACAATTCTGGGTAATATACCAAAAAAAAGTATCTTTTTTTGTGGAGTTAAAAATTTTATATTATTTTTTTCAAAATCTCCTAAGAAAAAATCTTGTAATGAAAAAATTAATACCTCTCTAATACCTTGAAAGAAATCAATCAAATTACTATTTTTTTTATCTCCAAATTCACCTCTTTGCTTACTCCAAACTGAAATTTTTTTTTTAAAAAAAATGTAGGTCAATAATGATAAAGTAATAAATATTGGTAATACTATGATTGATTGAGATGGATAATTAATGATTATAATAATTGCAATAAATGAAAAGAATACTAATTCAACCATTAAATTGGTCAAGGTCACAACAACACTCGCAACCATAGATACTCTTCCTGTTATTGTATAACTTAATTCTGATGTTGGTATATTTAAATATAATGGATTATTAACTTTAGAACAATTACTTAATATCTTGTTTCCAATTTTACTTTCATAACTTACTTTTTTTGAATTAAGGTGCCAATAATAAAATAAACTAACAATGAATTTTCCAATAAAAAGCAGTAATATTATAAAAATTAAAGTCAAAATAAAACTTTTCTTATCTAAATTACTAAAATAAGATAAATCGATAATACTTTGGTTGTTTATAAATATTTGTAACTGTTCATATAAATTGGGGTTAACTATAATACCTATAAAGGGTAAGAGCATTCCTAAGCTTAAAACTTCAAAAAAAATATTTAAAAAAGCCAAAAAACATAAAAAATAAATATTTTCCACTTGAGAAATTTTAAAAATCTCTATTAATTTTTTTAAATGATAAAACATTAATTTTTTGTATTTGAGATCTTATCTACTATACTTAGTAATATTAGCAGCTGTATCGACTCGACATAATTGTAAGAATTCGAGTCGATCCAATAAAAATTTTTACTAATTTTGTTTAGTTTATTATTTTTTTTAAACCCAGTAATTGAGAAATAGTTTATTTTATTTTTTATGCAATATCTTGCTGCATTTAACATATTCTTAGAGTTACCTGAGGCACTTAATAATATAACTAAATCATTTTTAAATGAATATGATTCAATGGTTTTTTTTACCCAATTTTCAAACTTATAATCATTAGCATAACAACTTAATTGAGCGGTGTTATCAAAAGACAGTGACTTTACCTTTGCAGCATTAGTTAAATCTGAAGCAACATGACTTGCAATAGAAGCACCTGCACCATTACCAAAAATCATTACTTTATTGTCTTTTTTAAGTTTATTTATTTTATTATATAAATAGTCAATTTTTTTGTGATCAAGTCCGTCTACTAATTTTGAATATTTTATAAAGTACTCACCAAAAAAATTATTCTTAATCATTAATATTCTCTTTCACAAAATTTAAAATTTCATCAGGTTTATTATTTTCAAGTATAAGATTTTTATTATCTAAAATCATATTAATTTGATCTCTATAATCTATTTTTTTATCGATTGTTATCGCTTTTTTGGTATTCAAATCAAATATCTTTTTATTTAGTTTTTTTGCTGGATAAGGATAATTGATTGGAAAGTAATTAATTAATAAAGTTTTATTACTATATAAACCAAAATACTGACAGCCACCAGCCTCTGAAATAAATAATTCACATTCTGAAAGGGCATAAAGTTCTAACTGCTCTCTTTGTTTTTTTTTATAAATACTTAAGTTAATCAAATTAGAATGAGTTAAGTCTTTTGTATTCTTTTCTGAATTATCTCCAATCAAATATACTAAATATTTTTTTGAAATTAAATAATCTATTAGTAGTAAATAATCTTTAATGTTTTTCGAACCAGATCGCATTGATTGGAAATTTTCTCCATTATTAAAATATCTCAAGTAGATACAACAAATTTTATTATTTTCATTTTTTAAATGTTTTAATTTTTTATTTTTTTTTAATTTATATAACTGATTATTTTTATACTTATTTATTCTAGAATAATAAAAATCTAACCAACTTTTATTATCTCCTAATGTTGTTGTTGCATAATTTTTTTTAATGTTAAGTTTCTTAAATGTATTATTTATTTTATTATATAGCCATGGAAAGTGGTGCATTTTAACATCTTTTTTTTTTATCAATTTAACAAAAAAACATGTTGCTCTATACAAAGGTTTTATTAAGGACTTTTCGTATTCACCAAATTTTATTTTTTTATTAAATAAATTAATAGTAAAATTATTTAATATGATAATTTGATTTGAATCAAATATAGACCCTAGTTGAGTGTTATGCCTTCCTGATTCAAAAAAATGAATGTATAGAAAATTTTTTTTTTTAAAATAATATCTTGCAAGATCATGATGAGTGAAGTGATGACCATAGCCAGAACCAAAATGTATTATAATAACATCAGATAGATTAATTTTATTAATATTTTTTAACAGTGTAAAAATTAATTTTGGTAAACATAATAGGCTTCCTATTATTGAAGTAGTAATATTTTTTATATTATTATTAATCATTAATTCCAAAAAGGATTTTTTGTTATAACATTCCTTTTTTAAAATTTATTTTCTCTGTTAAATTTTGAATTTTTAAAGGAATATTAACTTTTAATTTATAATTATGATTTATAATATTCACAATGATTATTTTTAAATCCACAACAATCAAGCTTTCTATTTTGGATATTTAAGCTTTCTGTATCTTTTTTTAGATAAAAATTTTCAACTTTTTTAATTGCTTGGATAATATCTTCAATTTCTTGATCTCCATATTTTTCATTCACGAACAAATTAAAAGAATTGTCTCTAGTTTCTTTGGCATTTTTTGCAACTTTATTTTCAACCATATATTCCTTTGACCACTCCCAATCAGAGATTACACAACCATAATGAGGCTGAAGTCCAATACCCTCATGTAAAAGAGCATCAGCAAATTCCTTTTTACTACATGTGAGCAATTCTGTTCTTACAAATATTGGAAAAAAAAATACAGAAAAGTCATCATTAAAATTATAAGGATAACAGGTTTTTGTTTTATTAAGCTCCGGTATAAAATTCTTAACCCAAATATTTCTTTTTTTTATGCATTCGTCTAACCTTGCGAGTGAAGCAATACCTATGGCTGATGCTAGTTCATTTTGAGTAAAATTGATTGCTGGCATAACTGAGAAATTTGGATTTCTAAGATCTATATCTTTTCTCCACACTTGCTTTCCTTTGTCTGCGGCAGCCAATAATAAATTATATAAATTTTTATCTTTTGTATAAACAATCCCACCATTTCCTCCAGTATGAAGTGTTTTTCTATACATAGTTGAAAACGCAGCAATATCGGAAAAGCTACCAATTTTTTTTCCTTTATATTTTGCTCCTGGTGACTGACTACAATCTTCTATTAAATAAATATTATTTTTTTTTGCATATTCATATAATTTATCAATTCCTTCCATTGGTTCGCCTGCAGCATGCGTTGCTATAATACACTTTGTATTCTTAGTGATTGAATCAATTACTGTACCCACACATGCGTTATAAGAATCTTTAGCTGTATCAGCTATTTTCGCATTCAAGCCCATTTGAATAATACAATTTAAAGGTCCGCTATCTGTTACTGCTGTTATTATTACTTCTGAGCCCCTTTTCAAACGTAGCGCGCTTAAGCTTGTATATATTGCTGCAGTACCCGATGTAACAGCATCTGCATAACCCCCACCCATATATCTTGCAAAATTCTCACACAATTCATCTTCAAAAATACCACTATAGGGTGGATCGATCTCTTTTTCACGGTAGTAATTAATCGCTTTCATTAAAGACTTAACCTCAGCATCGCCAAAAGCAATTCTATTTGGCATAATACTTTTTCTAGTTTTTTCTCCATTGTGGATAGCGAGGATTTTATTATTCTCCATAATACAATTTTTATAAGTTTTTTTACTTTTTTAATTAATTTAATTTTTTTTGATATTTTTAGTGTATGTAAAACACAATTACAATATAGAAAAATATTTAAGAAAACCAAGATATATGACAAAAATAAATTTTAACGAGTCAAAAAGTGACTTAAGGATATTACAAACTATTTTTAATAATCCAATAAGAATGAATATACTTGGTTCAAATTCCAAAGAAAAAGAATTAAAAAAAAGAAAATTTTTTTCTATTATTAATAATTATTATAGAATTGGCTTTGTTTGTGTTAACAAAAATAGTGCTTATATTTACTTAAAATATAGCTCAAAAATATCTTACAATATTATAATTAATAATTTTTTAAAAAAAAAAATAATAAAAATTAATAATCTTAAATTTATTATTTCAAAAACTTTAGAAAAAAAAATCAATAAAAAATTAAAAAATAATTATATAAAATTTGTATGAACATTCTTTTATTAGGACCTACAAAACAAAAAATCTTAAAAAATTTCAGAGTAGAAGAAATTAAGAATTATTTAATAAAAAAAAAAAATATTGTAATTCAATCAAATAAAAAAATTGACATTAATTATCTAAATAAATTCAAGGTTGAATTTATAATTTGTAATGGATATCCTCATAAAATTTCCTCAGATATAGTAAAGAATTATAAAAATAAGATTGTAAACTTACATAATGCTTTGTTGCCTCATGGGAGAGGTGTTGGAGTGAATCTATTTTGTATTATTAAAAATTTACCAACAGGTATTTCTATTCATTATATTGACAAGAATTGGGATACAGGACCCATTTTAAAAACACAAATAATTAATCCAAAAAAAAATGAAACATTTAGAGAGTTTTATTTAAGATTATTGGAAAAAACAAATGAGGTGTTTATTAAAAACTGGGATGATATCAAAAATAACAAACTAAAGATAAGAAAACAAAATGCTAAGGATATCGATATTACCAGTAAAATAAGAATGGAAGCTATGTTGGATTATTTTGGTCAAAGTTATGATATAAAAATCAAAGATTTATTGAAGTTTAGAGATTCATTTTTAACTAATGAAATTTTTTTTAAAAATTTTTAAATAAATTATAAAAAAATATTACTAGGTATTTTTTAATTAATATTTCTCTTAATAAATCTATAAAGCTCTTCAGAAGAATTTGGCAATAATTTATACTTACCTAAATCAAAATTATGATAAAAAAGATTTTTTATATTGGCTTTATTTAATTTTATCTTTTTTTTGGGATCTATAATTTTTTTGAGAATAAAATTGTGGCATGTTAAAGATTCACAAAATGGAAAAGTATTTATATGAATGCTTCTCTTATTATAAAGACCAAAATAGTTTGCGCCACCTGACTCAGATATATAAATTTCTCCCAAATCTACAAATAATAATCTAAGTAGATTTCTATTATCATCTGAATAATCATTAACATCATATATTTTATGTTTGGAATTTATATTAATTCTATCTAATTGGTTTTTACTAAACACCTCATCTCCTGTCAGTAAAACATTATAATTTTTGTTTAATATATATTTTATCATTTTTATATATTCTTTTGATTGTGATCCGTCTCTTAAATAATTAGTTTTATCAGCCTTACTTTTTCTATTTCTCAAATATATACAAATATTTTTATTTTTTTTAAGTTTATTAAAAAAATTTAATTCTTTTATAGATAGTTTTTTTTCCAGTGGTTTAAAATTAATCTTTTTTTTTTTAATATTTACAAGGTAATAGTACAATCCTTTCCATTGCGAGCCTTTATCATGTCTAAAATCAAATTTTTCATATCCAGAATGTTTGGAAAAATTGTATATCTCTTTTTTTCTTAAATCATCATTCCTAAAGAATCTTTTTTTGCAAATTATTTTTATAAGACAAACTAATAATTCTATTATTAAATTTTGGCTTTTGTTACTCTCTTGCATGCCAATACTATAATATCTTCCAAAAATCTTTAACCTAATAGATGATCTTAACGCTATGTAATTTTTTGTAAATAAAAGTGGTAAGTATGGATTATGTCTTGGTGAATCGAAAAAAAAAATGAACAAATAATTTGATTTAAAAATATATCGTGCAAGATCACATATTTCAAATGTGTTTCCAAAGCCCCCTCTATCTTGAACTATAGTAATATTTTTTTTTATCTTTTTAAAATTTCTTAATATAATAAAAAAATTACCTATACTTAATATAAGTATAACAATAAAACTAAAAATTAATTTCATTTTGTTGTTTTATCTTCCTAAATTTTGAACCAATCATAATCACCTTTATAATCAGTATCTTTAAAAATTTTTTTCCAACTGGACTCACTTAATATAGTTTTTGCAACTACATTCCATTCATTCAGTAATTTTTTTTCTTTACTATCTTTATATCCATTAACTTTTATAAATGATTTTCCATTTCCTACTCTATTGATCTCTTTTAATGATTTTTTTACTCCTGAAAGGCCAAGATTATGAATTGTTGAAATTGAAATAACAAAATCAAAATAATTATCTGGAAAAGGAATATCATCACATGAGGCTATTTTGATATTTTTTTTTATATTCTTATTTACTGCATTTTTTTTACAGTATCTTGAGACGTCTATTCCATAAACTTTTGATTTTGGAAGTGCTCTTTTAAATTCATACATCATAAAACCTTTTGCGCAGCCAACATCCAAAATTTTAGAATTGTTATTCAGTTTGTAATATTTAATCATTGCTTTAACAATTTTTTTAAAAAATATTGGTTTATAGTAATATCCTCCACAACCATAAGTTCTACCTCCATCAAAATATTCTTTACCAAATTTTCTAAGTTCTATTCTTTTTTTTGTAGTTAGTTTTACCCTCTTTATAGATACTGATATGCGATTTTTTGATATTGGATATAATTTCCAAAATTTTTTAATAAGCATTTATTTATTAAATATATGTTTGTTTATTTCTAAAATATTTAAAACTTCATGATATTCTTTAGTTGTTTTAGAAATTACATTTTCAAATATAAAGTGGGTAGTTATTTTCTTCTTAATCAAAGTTTCAATTATTTCTTTATTTAAAATTATGTCTTCTGGAAGAACATAAATTGAAATTAAAACTAAATGGTCATTTTTTTTTAAATTACTTAAAATTGTCCTTAGTCTTATGCTGGTTTTGCTAAAAACTGGTTCTCCTTGCGGCAAACTAAATATTTGATTTATCTTCTTAAAATAATCCCTAAAAATTACATATTGAAATCTTGATGGTAAATAATAATTCCCAAATTTTTTGTTTTGAATATAAGTATGAAAATTAATCATCTAAAATAGTTTTAAAATCATACATTGCATTGAACTTTGTAATAATTTTTGGAGAATGTAAATTATAAAAAGATCCTATTCTCTTTTCATTAGCAAAATTTGTGTATGGGCTAAAAATATTTTTATACCTTATATTTATAGACCATCTTGTTTTATTTTCTTTATTCATTACATTGCCGTGAAGACAATTTGGTGAAAACAACATGGCCTCTCCTAACTTAAAATTTATCCATTTAATATCTTTGTTAAATTTTTTTTGAATTGTATTAAAATTTATTTTTTTATCATTTTTGATTAGTTTTAGGGCTTCTATTGATTTTTTTGGAGACATAATGAACATAGACTGAGTTTTCTTTACAGGCACAAAAGGCATCCAAAGATTAACCTGAAATAACGATTCTCCACTAAAAAAGTCTGTATGCATTTCTAATAAAGATTTCTTATCATTTGGAAGCTGTATTGATAAATTTAAATCACTACAACAAAGTTCACTCCCAACCGCTGACTCGATATACTCTTTGGAGCTTGAAAATACTAAAGTTTTAAATTTTTGTGATGAATTAAGATCTTTAAAAATTTTCATTCTAAAATTGTTTAACTGATCGGTTTCTAAAATTTTATGAATATCATCAATGCTAGTTTTATTAAAAGACTTATAATTTTTTTTTATTTTTTCATTTAATATTTTAAGACAGCTATTAAATGTTTTTTTATCAATTTTAAATTTGTAATATCCATTTTTTAAAAACTTTAATTGATTGATCACTTGTAGATTTTTTTTTTAAAATACTGATTTATTGTAAGGTTCATATTATCAATTAAAATTGAATCTTTAGTTTTTTTTAATCTTTTTTTCAATATTTCCACCATCTCTCTAAGGGTAAGCAACTTTCATACCTATTTTCTTTTACAATTTTTTCTATTTCTAATGCCTGCTCTATACAATCATCTATATCAACCTCATATCTGTATGTTCCAGCTCTTCCTATGCTAAAAAACCAATCAGGGAGTTTTTTTAAGTATTTATGCGACTTTTTAATTTCTGATTTAAAAGGTAAAGGGTAATGCTTTCCATTTAATGAGGGGATTTCCATTCCAATCAATGTTGTATCGGACTTGTGTTTTGTAAATTTTTTATATTCAACAAGCCTAGTAAACTTTTCACTATTTGCATAGTATAAAAAATAAACATTTTTTGGAAAAACTTCTTTAACAGGAAAGACTATCTTGTGAAAATCTCTACCAATAAATTTTAGTTCTCCATATTTATTATTAAAAAAATAATCTGGTGAAATTGATGAAATTACAATATCAAATTTTTGTATCTTTTTATTAATCATAAATATTTTTTTTGATAAGTTTTTAACTTTTAAATTACAATTATATATAATCTTAATATTCTTTTTTTTTATTTTATCAAAAAAGTCATTATATCCATTGATTTTTTTTGGATATGCTGAGATTGCTTTATCCCACGCAGCTCTAGGTCCACTTTTGATTGTGGCTCCTTTTGGGGACCAATTAAAAGTATCAATTTTTTTATTATCATTAACTAACCACATTTTTTTATTATAACGATCTATCAATTTTGAATATAATGTCTTTCCAACAGAGTTTACCCAGTAATCCTCCATATTTTTTGAATTTTTTATTGTTGTTAAATTAGTTTTTTTTAATTCTGTTCTAATTTTTTTTTCATCTGGCATTTTTTTTAAGTCATTAAAATGAAGTGGATAATTGTAAAATTGATTATCCTGTTCGACATAGGAAATAAATTCATGATTGCCGCATGATCTCATTGGTACAATTTTATTTAGATATTCAAACACTTCTTTGTTGTGTGTTAAAAAATGCCTAGGTCCAAAAGTATATGGGTGTCCACCATAAAATTGGGTTCTTACTCCAGCCCCTAATTGGTTTGATTTTTCAACTAGAGTAATATCAACATCTTTTAATTTTGATAGAATTCTTGCCGATGCACTGCCAGCAAAACCACCGCCAATTATTAATATTTTTTTTTTCATTTAATTAGTGATGTTATACTTTTTTTATTAAAATACACATAAGCTTTTTTTAATCTTTCATTTTTAATATTTAGGATTTTGGAATTAGTTGAATTATAAAATTTATTTTTACCGTTAAAAATTTTTAATATGATTAATATCATTTTAGCTTTATAAAAAGGTTCGAATGTAGCTATAGCACCAGATATATTAATTCCAATAAATTTTTGGATATTATTTAAAAAAACTTTAAAAAATTTTCTGTTTACATTTAGTTCTGGTTGGTAATATATATCACATAAGAATTTAACGATATGATCTCTACCTGAATATTCAAAATCAAAGAAAAAAATATTTTTTTTATAAAGAGCTGCGTTATGAATGCCTATATCTGATTGAGATATAATTTTGAACTTCTTGGAGTTAAATTTTTTTTTAGAATCTTTTTTTGGCAATAATTTACTTACTTTTCTAATCATAATATTAAGTTTGACATTATTTTCTTGGCTCTCTTTGATTTCTAAAATTCTATTATTAATATTATTCCTTATATTTTTCATTGATAAATGCATTTCTTTTGATTTCTTAACATAATGCTTATTATGCTTTGCGTTAGTCTGACAAAAAAAATCAAATAAAGACTTAAAATATTCCTTTTGAGATTTAATTTTTTTAAAAGGATAATATTGAAAAGTTATTGATCTATTTTTTTTTTTATTTATCAGTTTTGGAATGAAAATTTTTTGATTATTTTTAAAGAAATTATAAAAATAAAATTCTCTTTCAAAAGATTCTTTTCTTTCTTTGGAGTATTTTTTAATGAAGTGAGTTTTGTTTTTTATTAAAAAATTATTATTATTTATTTTTTGCATGCT
>TARA_B110001452_G_scaffold254287_1_pt1 | contig 10254 bp, 3 predicted proteins | sample TARA_B110001452 | Tara Oceans TARA_B110001452 (sample SAMEA4396971) | marine metagenome | biome: Polar Biome; feature: [DCM] deep chlorophyll maximum layer (ENVO:01000326); material: water (ENVO:00002006), including particulate matter (ENVO:01000060) such as... | depth 25 m
AGAGACAGAAGAAATAGAACAATATACTTATTTTTTTACATTATTTATAAATTTGTTAGGTATAGTTGGTTCATTATATGGATTTTTATTTTCATTAGCATTAATGGGGGATAGTTTTAAGGTATTGGGGGGGAGAACAGCCGGAGAGTTATTTAAAAATATAGATAATCCTATTTCTGGATTAATGGTTGGTATTTTAGCAACTGTATTAGTTCAATCATCATCAACAAGTACTTCAGTAATAGTGGGAATGGTTGGAGCAGATATTATAACAGTTCAAACAGCAATTCCGTTAATTATGGGAGCAAATATAGGAACATCTGTAACAAATTCAATAGTATCAATGGGTCAAATGCAAGATAAAGACCAACGCCAAAATGCTTTTGGAGGGGCAGTGGTTCATGATTTTTTTAATATTTTATGTGTGTTAATATTTTTACCAATTGAATGTATTACACATATGTTATATCATTGGACTGTTTTTCTTACTAAACATATTGAAGGTTCATCGGCAGGAACTTTTAAATCACCATTAAAAATTATTGTAAGTCCATTAACAAAATTAATAATAGAGGTAGATAAAAAAAAAATTAATAAGATTTCTATGGGTGAAATAAAATCGGGAGATGTGGATACATTAATAAAAGGTGGAATAACTCAAAATATGGATGATCAATTAGCTGGTGGAATATGTCTAGGCGGTTCGTTACTACTATTATGTATATTTTTATATGGATTAGTAACATTTTTGAAAAGAGTATTATTAGATGTGGGTGAAAATAGTATTAAATATTCATTACAATTCTCGAAAACCTGGTGGGGTGGATATCTAAATATTTTAGTTGGAATATTAATAACTGTTAGTGTTCAATCTTCATCTGTAACTACATCCGCACTAACACCATTAGTGGGACTGGGTATTATATCACTTGAACAAATGTATCCTATTACATTAGGTGCAAATATAGGAACAACTTTTACGGGTTTATTGGCGGCACTTGTAACTGGAAAAGTAAATGCTTTACAAATAGCATTATGTCATTTTAGTTTTAATACGTTTGGAGTTATGTTATTATATCCATTTGAATATACGCGTAATATACCTATAAATATGGCAAAATTTTATGGCAAACTTGCACGTTCTTTTAAATGGTTTCCATTTTTACATATTATATTCACATTTATAGTATGTCCTTTATTATTTCTAGGAATTTCAATGTTGTTTGAATTAAATGTTATTGGTATTGTATTTGGAACAATTATATGTATGGGTATAATATGTGGTTTAGGAAAAATAGGTTATTGGTATTATTATGAAGAGGGGGAGGATTGGTTAATGTTAGAACTAGATAAAGAAGTTTATGAATAAAAAAATATAATAATATGTTATATGATAGATTATAAAAAATTATATTTAAAATATAAAACAAAATATATAGGAGCAAAAAAAAAATATGGTGGTAATACAGATGAAAATGAGATAGAAAAATTATATAAAAATGAAATGAAAAAATTAGTAAATTTAAAAAACAAATATCAAAAAAAATTTAATAAGGGTTTAAATGAAAAACAAATTTTTAATTTTTTAAAAAAAATACAAAAAATGAGTGAAGATATTGAGAAAAGGGGATATTCTTTAAATCAACAAAAAATGTATATAGAAAATAAATATCCAAATATGGATTATTTAAATAATAATAATTTAAATGATATCCTATTATATCAAATAATTCGCGAATATTTGAATAGAATGAATAATAATTCTATATCAGAATTAGTAAAATATTTAGAAATAAAAATACCATTAAAAAATGATGAATTATCTAAATATAATAAAGGGGAATTATTGGGAGAAGGTGCTTTTGGTGCAGTATATAAATTACCAAAAAATAAAGTATTAAAGGTAATAAATGCAACAAAATATAAAATACCAAAAAAAAAAAACATACAAGAACAGAGAGAAGGAATAGATCAAATAGTAAATGAAATTAGGTCAATGGAAAGAATGAATAAGATAGATCCACCAATATCTCCAAAAATATATGATTATTGGATGTCAAATAATAATAATAGCTTACATATATATATTGTAATGGAATTCAAAGGTAAATCATTATCGACATGGTTACAGGAGAGAAATAGGGATTTAACAGAAACAGAAGAACAAATAATTGAAGAAAAAATAGAAAGAATGCATAAAATGGGTATTGTTCATAATGATTTACATTTAGATAATATATTAGTAGAAGAAGTAAATGGTGAAGTAAATTTTTATATAGCAGATTTTGGATTAAGTAAAACTAAAGAATCATTATTTGATACAATGAAAATAGTGGATTATACATATTGGAAAGTGATGTTTGCCAAATATGATATATTAAGTAGATATTTAAAATTAATAGTACAGATTTTAGATATTAAAATTATAAAGAAGTAGATATTTTATTAACAATATTATTTAATATTTCATCTTTACCAATTAAGATTTGTTCTATAGATAACATAAGAGATTGTAAATTATTAAATTTAGAACTATTTGTTTTTTTTTCAATTTCTTGTAAAATTAGATAAACTATATTAATTTCATCTAAATTCCATAAATCTTTTAATTTAATGGAATATATATCTGTACTTTCATGTAATTCGTTTATAGTATGATTTTCAATTTGATTTTCATTTTCATTTATAATTTCATTTTGAATAGATTTATTTTTGTTTTTATTTTTTTTATTTTTACCTTCAATTTTAATATTATCATTATTTTCATCATTAGTATCAATATTAGTATCAATATTAGTATCAATATTATTATCATTTTCAGTTGAAAAATGAGAAGGAGTTTTTTTTTTAAGAATATTATTAATAGTTTCAATATAATAATTAATAGAATGTGAGATAATATTAGAATCATTCGAATTATAACACTTTAATAATTGTAATAATCCAGATTTTGATTTATTTAGAAGGTAAATGAATTGTGGTGTATTAATATCATACCATTGATTTAATTTAAAAATTGGATTATATAAATTATGAATATGTAACCTACTATCACCTGAACTCCACCTTTTAGCAGATTGTAAAAAATCAGGTTCCTGAAAAACTATTTTATTATTAGTAAAACTCAATTTAGTTCCACTTGGTTTATAATTTAATAAACATAAACGAATTAAACAGGAAAATGGATCTAAAACTTGAGAGTCTGGTTTTTCAGTATATCGTAATGACGATAAGATTTTAGACAAATCCATAATACTTGTTATATAACCAGACATATATTAATAATCAAACACATTTTTAAATAGATAGAAGATAATATAGATATAATATAGATATAATATAGATATAATATATATTAATCTTCTACTGAACCTGCAATATCGTCCAATCTATTAATAACACCTACATAATCGTCGTTTTCAATTCCATCATCTTCAATATTCATATCCTCTGTAAATTCATCAACAATAGATGAATAATCAGTTACAGTTGTTATAGTATCATTAATAATTTGTTTAAATAAATCAATATATTCACGAGTTGGTAAAATTTTATCAGTTTGTTCAAATGGTATTTTTTGAATTAGTTCATACTTTTTATCTTCTGGGTTATTTATTGTATGTAGATAGAATTTTTGCTTAAAATAATTATTTTCAACAAGTATTTGTGTATTTAATTCATCAAAACAATTATTCATAATTTTATAAAATTTATTTAATAAAATATTTTTATTAACAGTAATAACAACAGGGAAAACAATATTATTAGGATAGAAATTGAACAAATCTAATAAATGTTTAAAAATAACCTGTAATGTATTTAATATATACTCATCTAAATTAAAATTATAAAATTTCTTAATTAAATCTATTAAAACACTATATTCAGCAGTATCTGTTATATATTTCTGTTGAATAAATCTGTATTTATTTTTTAAATCTGATTCAATAGTAATATTATTAAATGTCTGACTTTCATTTGAAAAATTACTTATATATGATAACTTTTGTTTAATATTATTTATTATAGTAATTAAGTCTCTTACCGATAAGTCTTTAAGTTTATCACATTCAATATTTTTTGATTTTAAATTTCCAATCAATATTGTATTTAATTTTACAATTTCGTCATTTATTTTATATGGTTCAGTAGTATATATTTTACTAACTATATTATATAATTCTCCCATATCATTCAATTTATGAATGGTATTTATTTGTTCTGTTAGTTTATTAAATTTTTGAACAAATGGTTCCTTATGTTTTTCTAAAAATTTAATAATATTATCAACTGGGTCGTTATAAAACCTCATTATTATATTTCTATCGTAATCATTGACTGATTCTTTAATTTCATCATAATATAGTATAATATGCTTATATAGAGCATCAATATTGTCTAATGAAAATGAATAACATGTATTGTTAATTAAACTAGAATATATATTATCATTTTGTAGAATATTTTTATTAATGAATTTAGATTTATTAAGAATTCTTATTTTACTATTTAATAAATTCTCATAAATCGTTTTTAAATCGGTACTTTTAGACTGGATATCTTCTAAAATTTGTTTCTTTGTTTTATTTGTGTAAATACAAGTATATATATCATCTACTTTTTTAAAATATCTTTGCTGTCCATAGAATTGGGGAAAATCTTCTTCATATACATTTAAATATAAATATTTAAAATAATACATAAATGAATTAAAATTATAATTAAGACTAGTTGTATTGCTATCATATTCATAATCAGGTAAAAAGGTATTTCTAAGTTTAGCATAATTCAATATTTCATTATTATTTAAATCAACTCTGTCTGATTTAATATTACTTTCAATATTATTATTAATTGATAATGAAGGTTTCCCTTTCATAATATCATTCATTTCATTCATTAATTCTTCAAATGTATTTTTAGGAAAATAGTTTATTGAAGTATCTATTTTAGAAAAAATGTTTTGTTCCTCATTTATATCTTTTAAGGCTTCTATAAATTTAACATATAGATTACCTTTAATCTTAAAACATTTAGATAAAAACTCAATAACAGTTGTAGAGTTTTGTAATTCTTTTAATTTTTCTACTAATTGTTGTTCGCGTCCAATTTCAGTTGTTTTAAACTCTCTCCATTTATTATCTTCGGAATTAATATGTTCTGATATTAATTGTAATTGTTTATCTTCTAACTGTTGTTTTATATCATTTATAGTAGTACTATTATTAATCTCTTGTTTTATATCAATATTCATAAGATAATCACTGGTTCTATTTTGTTTGAAAAGTCTAAACTCTGTTGTATTTGCATATAAATATAGTAAAAGATTTTTTTCGTTTTTATTATATTCATTTATAATGTCTTTAGAAGTTTTTTTATTTAAAGAAGTACTTATATAGGACAGTGTATATAGTATAACATTTATATATTCGGTATATATATATTCTGAAAAATATAAATGTAATAAATGTTGTATAATAAAAGTGTCTCTGCTTAGAGATGTACTATAAATGATTGTATTTTTTTTTGTTAAAAATGTATTATTCATTTGTTTAATTGTTTCATTCGTAAATGAATCTAATTTATGTGGTGGAATATGTAATTTAATAACAAGTTGTCCGGTGGTTTTTTTATTTATATGCCAAAAATCTTTATTTTTTAAATAGTGTTCATTTTTATCTTCTTTAGTTTCAAATTTGTCTAAACCTTTTTGTTTTACTGCTCTAGAAAGATTAGAATAGCTATCATTCAATAAATCAAAATATTCTTTATATTCTTGTGAAATATCTGTAAATTTAAATGAATTATTTATTAACATGGAATTTGATAAACAGTGTTCTATAATTTGTGAGTCTTTAATTTTAAAAATATTATGTAAAATATAGAAACAAATTAATTCTTCAGTAGTTTCTAAATTATCCGTTATTTTATTAATATCACCTGAATCTAATATATTTTGTATTTTAGTTGTATTTTTCATATTTTTCATATTCTTATTATTTTCATCAAGATCTACAGTTGTTCTATGAATACTATCACCAACACCCATAAAATCGTCAAAATCTTCCTTATCTAGTTTATCACCAGAATAACAACATATATATTGATGTGAATTAACTTTAATACCACATACATCTATTTGGTCTTCTACATTATCAAATATTTTATATTTAGGAAACATTGGAATATATGTATATTTACAAATATACCAACCAATTAAATTGCGAATATTATTTTGATATTTAATAATGATATTTACAGTATTAGTCTTATATAAATTGAATGTTGTAGCAATATTTTGTTTTTTACATAAATTTTCTAATATATTTTGCAATTGAGTTTTATTATTTAAATTTGTCCGAATAGATTCAAGTAATGGGTGTTTTATTTCTTTTATTTTAGAGTTAGTAATAAATAAATATGTTGCTCTGAAAATTTTTTCATCTAATATTTTATTTTCACCGAAATGATTAAAAAGAATACAATATTTTTCTACAAATTTAATAACTTTAGGCGTTTTTTCATATGGATTTTTTTCTGAGTCAATTTGATATTTTTCTGTAAAATGAGGTGGGTATATATTTACATTTGATAGATATTTATTATTATTTTTATTATTTTTATAATAATCTATAAATAGTGGTTTTAATTGATTGGTTAATTTGAGATATTGTGCCAAACGAATACAATTCTCTATTTTTGTTACAAAATATCCTTTAGTTGTATCATCCGAATTCTCTAATATATTAGTTATTTTACCAGTGTCTTTAAAATAAGATTTAATTAGGTGCATTTCTTGTGGATTTTGTGTATTTAATATATCATAAATATGTTGTGTATATAATTCACGTGTTGTTACTATTATACTTTCATTAAATTCTAAAATATTTGTATTATCTAAATTAAAGTTTTTAAATATGTCGGTGTGATTGTATTTATTTTCAGTATTGTTTTTACAATTAACTAAAACTTTAAATAAATTTTGTTTAATTTTTTCAAGTGTTGGTGTAGGAATATTGTCTAATCCTATAAATCCTGTACATTTTATATATTTTTCAGAGTTACATGGACGACTGGTATAGGGTTTAATAATTTTAACTGTTGTGTAAAAATTATTTAATATATGTAAAAGATTAATACTATTAATATAACTAATATCATACATTTTTAGAATAAATGTACCTTCTATTTTTTGAACAAATACTGCAGTAATAATTTCTCCTAAAAATAATTGAAAATGATTATATTCTTCTAATATATAATCTTCGTTTTTGGACTTTTCCATTCCTCCGTCGGCCGTTATTAAATCCGCTTTATTTTCACCTACATCTATTATTATTTTTTCTATTTGTTTATAATCTGTCAAATCCCCATTTATTTCATTAGTATTTATTGCTTTATTGGAATTGGCACCCCATATATGTCCATCAAATGATTTGAAAAAGTTTTTTTGTTGTGTTGTATTTTTATCAAGTAATGAAGTATATATTTTATAATTCTGCCAATCCTGAATGGAAACCATATCCTTTATACAATTTACAAAATAACCGGGTGCTTCTGCTAAAGATATTAATTTAAAATCAGGTCGTAATATTATATCATCATCTATTAATAATTCTCTCATTTTATAATAAGCGCGTGTATGTTTTTCGGGATTTTCAATAATATGTGTATGAAATATTTCATACTCATTAATATAACGGTGAATAGTTCCCCATAATTCATTTTTGGGATCTTTGAGATTTATTTGCTTATCTACATTCTTAATATTCTTAATAGAAGGAGAAAGATTATCATATAAGTCTATTTCATTTTTCATATCATTTAATGAATATGATTTAAAATCTGAATTAATATTATTAGATAAGTTTGTAATAAAATCGTTATACATTTTAGGATTATTATAATTAGTAATTGTATATTCGATTAATGGGAGATTCTTAAAATGAATTTGAGTATTCTGTATTTCACGTGTTCTTTTAACTATTTCACTAGTAAATATATTTTTATTTCTTAAATTATTTAAAAGTAATTCAGTCGTTTTTTTATAATTATCATTAGAGTTTAAATTATGTAATGCATCGTAAAATTGTTTCTTAGATTCTAAATTATTTATTTCAATTTCATTCTTATTATAATCTTCACAATTTTTAATATATTGTTTATTAATATATTCAATTTCATAATCTTCATTAATAGGATTCATAGTATTATTTTCAAAATAATAAAATTTATTTTCATTTTGTATATAAATAATATTAAAATCGGTTATAGTTTGAATTGGTATTTGAACATAATGTTTATTTTCATATTTAAAACAAGCTAATTTATTAAATAAAATATCTAATTCTATATCAGATTTATTAAATAATAAATTATATAAATATAGTTTATTATTTTCAATAAATGTAGTAAATTCACCTTCAAGTAATTTATTAATATGACTTTTTTTTACATCTAATTTATTTTTTTCAGGATTAATTTTAGCAAAAGTATCTAACTTATATATATTATGTTCATAAGAATAATCAGTTGTATTTAAAATTCCCATTAAATCGGAATATTCTATTAAATAGTTTTCTTCGGAATATTCAGAATCTACAAATTTAGTATCATCATCTTCATATTCTTTTAATATATTATATGTTTTTACAATTCTATAATTTTTACACATTAGTGGTTTTTCTATTTTTTCCTTAATATCTACTATTTTTTTAGGAATAGTATGTGATTCTCGTAAATAATTAACATATTTATCTAAATAAAATAAAGAACCCCTATCAGATGTATTATTTAATAAATATATATATAGTAATAAATTATTTTCTGGTATATTTTCTATATTTTCAATATCTTCAATATTATATAACTTTTGCACGGATAAAGTAAATTCAGTCTTAATAGTATCAGTTTTTTCTGAGACATATTTATTAAATAAATCTAATAAAGAATTATTAACTGAAACGGTATTCTTAAATATATAATAAGATATATTATTATGTAATATATTTTTCAAATATCTTAAATAACAGAATGGTATTTTATTTAGATCGTACCCAAATAAGTTGTAAATATGTTTTAGAATTTTAATTGATATAATTTCATTATTTGCATTGATTTTATCTATATTTTGTGAAATTCCTAAATAATCCCATACATATCCTTCTTTATTATTATATTCATTCATGAATTCATCTGAATCAACGGTGTAATATTCTAATTTATCTGTATCTGAAATAGGAAAAAACCCCTTAGATTCTAATTTATTTTGCGAATTATTTATAATATCATTAATATTCGTATTAATATTTATATCAATATTATTATTATTATATAGAATTTCACCTAGATATGACATAGTATTTCCAATAGATATATTATAATTAGATGTCAATAATTTTATAGGATTTAAAATAAGAAATTTAGTAATATTTATATTCTCACCTTTCAATATATTTCTTACCTGATTAATACTGTCTTTTATTAGTTTATTATATATTTTTGGTTGACCTTTTGTTGGTATATTATCAGAATAAATATAATAATTATGTTTATTAGGTTCTCTTATAATTTTACAATCAGTTGAACTAGAAATCGATGTATTAGAATTATATATAGTTTCATCTTCTAATACTTCAAATTCTTTTTGATTTTTACTATCTAAAATATTTATAAATAATTTTTTTAAATTACTATCGGAATTATAAAAATCATTTTCTTCTGGAAAATCATCAAATTGTTGGTCATTATATAATAACTTAATACTGTCGCGAGTAAGCAATAATTTATTTTCATTATCATATTTAGAATCTTTTGAAATTTGTAAAATCTTTTGATTAAGAATTTTTTTTTCATTTACAATTGGAATAATCCATTTTTTATTAAAATTACTTTTTTTATAATCAGATATTATATTATATTGATTATATGGCTGATATGCAAGATTGAAAATTTTATTGCCTGAATTATTATAGAAAATATTATCTATATTTTTCAAAATATTATTTACTTTATATTCTATTTTATCAGTTTTATAAAATTTACTAGATAATGTTCTTACTAATAAATTAAATAAAGATTTATCTAATAATGTTGTATTAATTATATAGTCATTTATAAAAATTTTTTTTATAATAAGTGCATCTTCCATTTACTTAATAAAATATAAAAAAAAAAAATTATTTATTTTTATTAAATTTTTTAGTTATTGATTAAAGTTTAGAATAATCCATATTTTCAAATGATGTAATTAAA
>TARA_B110001452_G_scaffold246930_1_pt1 | contig 10228 bp, 8 predicted proteins | sample TARA_B110001452 | Tara Oceans TARA_B110001452 (sample SAMEA4396971) | marine metagenome | biome: Polar Biome; feature: [DCM] deep chlorophyll maximum layer (ENVO:01000326); material: water (ENVO:00002006), including particulate matter (ENVO:01000060) such as... | depth 25 m
GAGAACAAGTGATGGGGACTTAAAGACCCTTGATTATATTCACAAATTTACTTGATAACATATCTTGCACTTTTCACTAAATTAATACTCATATAATCATTAGGATTTACAAATTCAAATTGCCAAAAGTGATACATTTCATTTTTGAACTCAAAAAGAAGAACGAACACATCTTTTCCAGTATGTATGCCCCATTGTCGATAAGGATAATACAATTGGCGAATGAGTATATCTTTGACTTTGGTATTTTTTGCTTCTATCAATGCTAAATGCCACTCCCCTTCATATCCTGCATCAACTTCGGTTTGGACACTCTTTGTATAAACCGGATGTTTACCTACTGAAAAGGAAAATTCAGGAGTGTACTTTCTTCCGCGTATGGTCAAAAAGGATGGGCCGGAATCACAAAAATGATCTATCAATCCTAACGCAGAGGCTTTGTCCACATGCTGCATTTCAGAATTGCCAATTTCTGAACTTCGAAGTTTGAATTTCAGCTTCGATGGAAATTCAATCGGAGCAGATACAATTTCGGGAATGTCAATATATCCATCGCAATGTTTTGTTCTTTCGATTATTGAATAATGGCCATTCTTGGTGGGTAAAAGAAACAATCCTTTGTCGACAAACAATTGAGGTCTATCTTTTCTTTGTGCCTGATAACAAATAATTCGTGGTTCACGTTCACCTGTTTCAGAGAATATGGAGCAAATTTTTTTAATTTGTTTAGCAGTTAGTTTAAACGGCTCTTTAGAAAAATCGTGCGAATGTATTTCTAATTGCTTGAAAATCTCATTCCAAGCTCGGTCTTTTGATGATACCAATGTTAAGCCTCAGTGAGGCTATAATGTACTTACATATAGTTCTGAACGAGAATTTCTGTAATTTTCCCTCGCCCCGAACCTTTACTATTTATGGCTCGATTTGCGTGTATGCGACAAATATGGAATGGAGAATAAAGTTCATCAAAAAAGTTATCATTTTTATCTGTATTTTTAGGATCCGAATTTGAAAGTAAAAAGGAAACTGAGAGTTGGTTTAGTTCTATACAAAGTTCTGCGAGTTCTTTTTGATTTTTGTCATTGAATCCACTCTTAGAATATGATGTGAAACTGGAACTTGTAGACAATGGACGGTAAGGAGGGTCAAAATAAACAAATGTGTTTTTCCCGAGAAGTTTTACCAATCCCAAATATTCCGAATGATAAAACTCCACCTTTTGTATTGCTTTTGAAACACTAATCAGATTCTCCTCATCACAAATGGTTGGGTTTTTGTATGAACCAATAGGAACATTAAATTTACCTTTCGAATTTACTCTAAACAAGCCATTAAAACAGGTTTTATTGAGGAATATAGTTTGTGCCGTTCGAACCAATTTTTTCTCTTTGGGAAGTTTGAGGATATCAGTTCCAATTGAATTCCAATCCGAACGAATGTCATAATAATACTTTTTTCGCGCTTCAATGTCTTCAAAGTCAGGATATTCCCTTTTCATCTTTTTAAGAATCTTTACTATCGAAACAATATCTGATTGAATCATTTGGTAGCACAGAATTAGTTCAGGATTGATATCAAGAGCGATTATTCTCTCGAAAGAACGGGATGAGAGAAAGTGAAAGAGAACAGCCCCCCCGCCGATAAATGGTTCGATATAAGTGTCATGTGAATCTAAATCTTGAGGGAGATGTTCTTCAATTTTAGAGAGAAGTTGTCGTTTCCCTCCGGCCCATTTGAGAAAGGGCTTAGCGGGGCTGTTCTCGGAGGACATGAATTCAATCCAGTGACGGCAGCATATATCATTTGGGAAGACGGTTCACGAAATGTAAAAATGAAATCATGTACTCTCATTCAACAGTTGTAAAATATTACCTCCGGAATCAAGTTGAGTTTTAATTTGAGTGGCTCCATATTCGGCATACTCGCTAATGAGGGCGCCAATAGACATATCATCAGATATACATTCTTGTTCAAGAAGAATTTTAAATAATTCGGGTCTAAAACTACGCACTCCAATATCTTTTTTTGGAGACTGAACTTTAATTCTTCCACCTTTAAGATAACCAAGAGAAAATGCATAATTAAAGGCATCACCAATGGTATCGAAAGGGCGATCCAAATTACTGCTTTCCTTTTTTGTATACACTAGGCTACTAATAAAACCGTGTAAATCTAGAGAAAGTTCTGCCATTCCAGCTGATATATTTTTAGTCAAAATTTCAACTCCCTTATCATAGTATGATTTGAACGAATGTCCCACTTTTCACCACATTTTGAACAAGTATTCATTTTCGATTCCGGATTATACTCTACACTTTCATTTTCACAAACATAGCAATTCCGATGGTCACCCGGCCAAGAGAGACTCCATGCTTTAGCCAACTGTTCAGAATGAGCGTCAAGGGTATTATCTGTATCAAATTCACCACTGTGCGCAAATATCAAAAATTGGTGACCTTCATTCTTCCAAAAATAATTCAATAATTCCTCTTTGTGCTTAAAATCAAGAGAACGACCTGGTGTGTCTAGAAATACAGGGGCATCGATCCCAGAAACTCGCCGTAAAGCATCGATGACACTGATTGTCATCATGCTCACCATTCCACTGGATGGATTAACAGCAAAACCACCTTTTGAGAGTTTAATATTAGCCTTGAAATTCTTGTCTAAGTTTATTCCAGAGAATACGCCCTTCGCATTTGTAAGTTCAAGAAAGACTGAAGAAGCATTCTCTTCAACTGACTTTCGAGCAGTTTCCCTGTATGATGCGATTGTATCCTTAATGGCAACAATTAATTTACTGATTGTTACATCCATCGAATGGATTTCCGTATCTTCAGAACCCTTTCCTGCCAATCGAGTGAATTTTCGAAGTTCTACTTCCATATTACTGGCTACAGATTTAGCTAATTTTAACTCTTTTTCGCGTGAAGCAATCAAGGTTTCTTGCCGTCCTTTCGTCTCTCTTAAAGCATCAGTATCAGCTTTACCTTCATCGGTTACTTTCGCATTTAATGTGTTAAACTCCTCTTTGTTATTTTGTAATCTTCTTTTCCGATCTTTCCATTTTTTCTCAGCCCGTAATATGCGTTCTTTGGTTCCTTGGGGAGGCATCATCTTTTGGAGGTCCCCAAGAGCCGAGTAAAGGTGTTCTGATGATAGCCCAGAACCTTCTCTAATTGTGAGAAGTTGATGCTGTTTATCTTCAATATCATCGGATAATTTTTTCTGATGGATGATGATATCTTTTATCGGTTGCTCGCATTTCGAACAAATTCCATCCATTGTTTTGAGTTCACTCTGATCTCGTTCAATGTCTTTCTCTAAGGAGCGTGTTATTGCTTCTCGATTATTTATTTCATCTATTTGATCGTTAAACGTTTTGTAAAGTGGGCCTGCTTTTTGCCAAAGAAGTTCCTTCCAAGCTTCTTTACTCTCCAACATTTTTTCATGGGCTGCCTCGGAAAGTTCTGCCTCAAGCATTCCAATTTGAATATCAAGAACGTCCATTTGTTTGTAAACTTCAATATATTCTTGGTGGGACTTTAATTGTTCATTCGTATTGAGAAGTTTCGAACGTAAAGTCACAAGAGACTTTTCTGTAGACGTCACCTTCGAAAGAGCTGAATCCAATTCTCTTTGAAGCATTTTGGCTCTATCTCGATTTAATGATGATTCTTGTTCAACTTTATTAGATGAAGTGATTTTAGCTTTGATACCCTGGCGAATGTGCACGAGATCATCTTCCCCTTTCGTAAGTGCTGGTATCCTTAAAACTGCATTGACATCTTCTTGTAAACCGTCAAGAGAAGAAGATTGCATCATTTCAGTATATTCCTCAAGTGCTTCTCCGTCAATGAAAAAGAATCGTTCTAATCCTTTGGGGAAAAAGGTTTCAATGGCTTCTTGTGCTTTTTTTCCAGATGTAGTATTTCCTCCAATCGTAACGGTGATTTCGATAGATAATTCCTCATCGGTTCTTGGAAGTGTGGTCATCGACTTTGCAGTTCTTTGAACTTGAATTTGTCCTTTTTGTCCTTGGGCAATGAGCATTACAGACATTTCCTGAACTTTGTCCTGCTCATAGGCATCTTTGTTCATGAGAATTTTTCCATCTCCGACAATTGGGCGTAGACTTCCTTCAATTCTCTTTCCCTTGACAGTTGTTGCTCTCCCACGTACTTCACCAAAGAGACACCATCTCATGGCATTATATATGCTGGTTTTACCACGGCCATTGTCGGCAAAGAAAGCATATCCAGTGGCACTCTTATCGGTTTCAAGACTAATAGGAGGTGGGTCTCGAAAGGGACCAATGTTGCGTAGAATAAGATGAGTCAGCCGCATTTTCAGTCCTCGAGAGATTTGCGAATAAGGCTTTGAAGATCAGAGCGAACATGTTCGCGCTCTCCCGCCGGTAGAAATTGATTTTTGGACAAATGCATGTAAATTTTTTTAAGAAAATCTTCGCTCAGTCCTTGTTTTTTACCATTCTTGATTAATTCATCTAGCAGAAGATCGGGATTTGCCATGAGAGGGTGTTGACTGAATCAGTTTTTATATCCTCGTGTTGTAGGAGAACTATGGATCTGAATAATTCTCATGACGATGTGGAAGTCTGGGGAATGGATGCTGATGGAATGATGGGATATTATCAAGCCATGAGCTATACCCTCGGACAATCAATTGCAGATCTTGTCGACAATGCCTATGATGCTGAAGCAACAGAAATCGATATTCAAATCGACCTAGATTTAGAAACAAAATTGCCCTATATCCGTATCCTTGACAACGGGAATGGGATTAGTCAAGACGATATGAATAAAGCGATGAGGCTTGGCTTAAAGCGCGAACGAATGGATTCCGAATTAGGAGTGTATGGTATAGGAATGAAACTCTCTGCACTTTCACAGGCACATGAGGTTACCGTAGCCTCTCAAAAGTCCGATAGTTTTTCGCTGCGAAGAATTTCAGCTCATCACATTCGCCAAACCAATCGAAATGAATTATTGAAATATCCAACAGAAAGTTCTGCGTATACAGTTTCTAAAGCTAAATTTGACAAAGAGGAATGGTCGACTATGATACTCCTCGAAGATGTTCATCAAGCATCGAAATGGCAAGAAATGAATAAATCCGAAAATATATCTCTGGACAAAGAAATGAAAAAAGTGAAAATCCATCTTGGATTAACCTATCATCGAATTATTGAAGAAAACAAATCAACTATGGTTAAACTCAATGGTAAAACTCTACAAGCTCAAGACCCATTTATGAGTTGGGAGAAAGACATCGATTATGGTACTGTAAAAAACGACACGCTCATTCCAGTTCAAATCGATGGTAAAACGGTCAATGTCAAATCGAGTATGGCAATAATACCTCATAACAAAAGAATGACGGATTCTAAACGTTGTAACCAAATTAATGCCGGATACAAAAAAAAGAACTTTATGCAAGGATTTTACCTCTACAGAAACAAGCGGCTCATTCATTATGGTGAATGGCAGGGAGGAATGTTTGGTGAAAATACCGATCCACACAACTGTTTGGCAAAAATGCTCATCGACATACCCCCCGAACATTCAACGTGGTTTGGTTTAGGTCCTACCAAAACAAATGTGGATTTACCTCAGGAGTTTTTGCGTAAAATTCATTCAGTCGTAGAAGAAAAGCGTTCTTGGAAACCTATTCGTAAAGGAAAGAAAATGTCATTTTATGAAGCGTTCCAATTCCGATACAACAACGAAGGAAAAAAGAACTCGACAAAAATGTCTTTGAAATCAACTGGAAGTACCGCTTTTCCATTAACATCACCTGTTGTACCTGCCCCTCCGGGGCAGGCCACAAAATCACGACCGAAAACAAGTCGTCCTAAACCAATCATTACTGAAATTAAAGAAGAAGAAAATACTTTGATTTTAACAGTGGATAAATCTAATCCTTCTTATGAAGGATTACGAGCTCAACTTCGGATGTGGGAACCTTGAATGATGAAGACTTTGACTTCTTTTCACAATTAACACGGGCTCGTAAAAATAAAAACCTAGACCAGTTTCTCAAAACTTTGAGTCCGGAAGAACTTGCGAAAGCTAATTCATTACTTTCAACGCAATTAGCCATTCAAGTTGATGAAATAATGTTGGCAGATGAAGAAATTATTCTTGCTTCGATGAAAAAAATCGACCAAGATCAAGTCACATGGAATGCGCATAATGATTGGTTGCTTCAAGAAGATATCTTACCCAAGAGCGCAATCGAAGAAACTGAAAGAAGTACTAAGAGAATCGCAGCCCTTTTGAAAAACCCTGAACTCGAAAAGATGTATGGATTAGTAGTTGGATATGTTCAAAGTGGAAAAACAGGGCATTATACTGGATTAATGGCACGTGCAGCTGATGAAGGAATTACTTTTGTCATTGTTCTTTCGGGTATATTGAATGATTTAAGACATCAAACTCAAGTTCGATTAATGAAAGACCTCATTGGAGACCATCACAATTCACTTCCTCGCCTCTCAACAATATCCACGGAGGGGAGGAAAAACTGGGAATTACTTACAAGTTTAGAGCATGATGTCAAAGCCGTAACTCGAGAAGAAATACCGGAACGAATGAAAAAATCGATAGCTGCAAACCGGATACTTGTCGCAGTTGTAAAAAAGAATGTAACTGTTCTGGAGCATTTACTAAATGGAATTAAAGCCGCAGGTGAGGATCTTTGTGGCATGCATCATGTATTGATTATTGACGATGAGGCAGACCATGCTACAGTCAATACTGGAGGAGATGGAGATATCGAACTTCATGATCCGGATCTTGAATCTGAAGATGAAGATCTTAATGATACAGCCGAGACTGATCCTTCACGAACAAATCAAATCGTTCGTCGGATTATTCGTGCATTTAACCACTCAGCATATGTTGGATACACTGCTACACCATTTGCGAATGTTTTGATTGATGAAAAACTAGATGATGAAGTCTATGGGAAATCACTTTATCCTCGAGACTTTATTATTTGTATGAAACGACCCGATGCCTATTTCGGAGCCAAAAAATTCTTTGCCAATCCTGATTACCCGGAAGAAGATTCTCCTTTCACTACGATACTTTCGAACAAATCTGAAGATGAAGTACATGATATGAACATTGATCAAAATGAGTTGACTGAATCACAAATTCCAATTTGTTTGCAACATGCAGTCATGGATTTTATATTGAGTGGAATTGCCCGTCATGTCAGAAGGAAAAAGGGAATGAGCATGAATCCTCACCATACGATGTTGGTTCACATCACGCGACTTAATGAAGCTCAAGACAAGTATACTTCAATTCTTGAAGAGTTAGTTCAGGAATGGAAACAAAAGTCTTCAATGTCCTTAGGAGATGGAAGAGATTTTAGATTAAGATTAGAGAAACGCTGGGAACACGAATTTCAATCTAAGAATTCAAGTGTTGAACCTTGGTCAGATATAGAAGATGAGCTTCTCAAGGATGAAGATGAAGATGGATGGATTCATAGTATCGAAGTTCGAATGATTAATTCGATATCCGAAAAGAACTTGAACTATAACGAGCATCCGGACGGGTTAAATGTTATCGCCGTTGGTGGCAATAAACTGAGTCGGGGGTTGACGCTTGAAGGCTTGTGTGTTTCATTTTATCTTCGCGAAACAAAACTGTATGATTCACTCATGCAGATGGGTCGATGGTTTGGTTATCGACATGGATATGAAGAACTTGTGCGGGTACATACTTCGCAACGACTACTTTCATGGTTTGAATGGCTCGTTAAAGTTGAGCAATCAGTACGAAGTGATATAGCGCGTTATGCTGTTCTTGGAAAGTCACCTCGCGATTTGGCTGTACGAATACCACTTCATAAAGAAATGAGACCAACTTCCAGAAATAAAATGCAGGCTGCGATTACTACAATCAGTGATTATTCAAATCAAACTGTTCAAAGTATTCACCTGCCATTAGATAACTTAGAACAAATTGAAGGGAACTTTTCGAAGTCTGCTTCGTTCTTTGCTGAACTTGGCGCTCATAGCGTAGATCGAAAGAATCGAACAATGTGTTGGGAAGATATTGACCATGATGTTGTCGCTGATTTCATTCAATCTCTTGATTTGCCCGGACCCCCATATGCTACTTTCGATACCATCGGCATAGCTCAATATATTCGTGATAAGAAAAATGATTATCCAAGGTTTATTGTAGCCCATGCTGGTTCAAATTGGGAAAAACTTCGACAAGTCAAAGGTTTGGAACCAAATTTGGAGTCCTCTCTTGATATCAAACCTAGGTGGGTGTCACGTTCACAACGATCTTTGGCAGATGGAAGTGCCTCAAATGATGTTCGTGCAGTCAGTGATCCACAGGATTTTGAAAATTTAAATTCAGTAAACCCTAATGTTCCTGCCATAATAATCTATTATATCGCTCCTGGATCTCAGCCTAGACAAGGTGCTGAAAATCGAATGGAAATCCCGTCATATTCCGTACCAGTAGTTGCACTGGCGTTGAAGTTCCCTCGTAAAGAGGGCACTGAAGAAGAATACCATCGAGTTGTTTCGGTAAAGGGTATAGCAAATAGGTGATGATTCATGAGTGAAATAATTAAAAAAACACAAGAAAAGATAGCCTTACTTTGGGATAACCTCGAAATGAATCTCGAATCGAACCCACGAGCGTCTGATGAATCTCCTGAAATCATGAAACTATCGACTGGAGTGCGTATTGGACTAGACCGTAAATCACGATATCATCTTTTACTCGCTCTCCGAAATGGTGAAGAAAGGATTCGAAGTCGGCTCACTGCAGGGATTTCAATAAAAACCACTACTTTTCAAATCCAAGAAGAGGCCTCTCTGTGGATCGATATTATCGCAGAACGAAGATGGAGATTTGCTATTGAGCCATTTGCAGCTGAATTAATCAATAAAATGATGGAGGAAACAATTGATTTGGAGACTCTAAGAACAACTGTGGAAGAACACCGTTCATTGTGGGCAGCTCCTAAGGAACCACTCACCATTCCTGAGCAAAAAGGATTGATTGGTGAATTAGCAATTGTTATGAAACTTGGAGAAGTCCTCCCCCCAGCTACAGTAGTTAACAATTGGAAAGGGCCTGATAGAGGTCTTCATGACATTTCTTCGGAAACATGGGCTATTGAAGTTAAAGCATTTACAGAAGAACCTCCACGAGTTCGAATCAATCACGTTGAACAACTCGATCATCGAATCGACAAACGCCTCACAATTGCAGGCATGCATCTTTTTTCGAATGAAGAAGGGAAAAACCTCCCGGACTATATTGATATGGCTCTTGAATGGGCCGAATTGCATGGCGTAAAGAATCAACTTTTAGAACACCTTGTAATTGCAAAATGGCGAGATGATGAAAGAAATGAATACTATTCTCGATTTTCAGAAGGTCGTATGGTTCTCTGCCCAATTGGAGCAGGAACTCCTGTATTTCCGGCTGAGCTATTAGGACATGTACCTTATTCGGTGGATAAAATCACCTATCGACTCGCCTTAAATGATCTTTTTCAGTTGGATCCTAATAATCAAGATAATTGGAAACTACTATGTTCGGAAGGAACTTGGGATGATGAGAAATTAATTGAGCAAATGGATTCGGAAAAGTCTTCAAATGAAGATAAGTTCAATTCACTGGTTATGACAGAAAAGATTTACAGAGAATTGACATTCGAAAACTATGTAAGAATTTATGGAAAAAAGTGGTGGAATAATGTCCCTGGTCAAGCTAAAAACTCAATAACTCAAAAATTAGAAGAATGGAACAAAAAGGGAATAAAAGGTCTTGAAAACCCTTCAAGAAAGTATTTTGATGCAATGACTCTTGGAATGTTAAAGATTACGATTACTACCAAACAAATGTGGCCTCACTTTGAAGAATTGTTGGGCGTATCTCTCAATACTTTCGAAACCAACTGGAAAATATTTTCAGATCTCCGGAACACAACATTCCATGCCAATGATCCTCAGACACATCATCATCTTCAACAAGGCGTATCTACTGCTAAAATTCTTATTAGTTATGCTAAAGAAGCCATCCAAATACTTGGATCTGACATTTAATCGTTACCACTTTATGACCAAGAAGCCAATATGCTTTCTGCGATGGCCTTTGCCATAAACGGTGGAACGGCGTTTCCAATTTGCCGGTATTGAGAAGTGAATGGAACAACGCTG
>TARA_B110001452_G_scaffold228367_1_pt1 | contig 10197 bp, 12 predicted proteins | sample TARA_B110001452 | Tara Oceans TARA_B110001452 (sample SAMEA4396971) | marine metagenome | biome: Polar Biome; feature: [DCM] deep chlorophyll maximum layer (ENVO:01000326); material: water (ENVO:00002006), including particulate matter (ENVO:01000060) such as... | depth 25 m
GCGTCCGAAACGCGTCCGAAAGATGTCTTGCATCCGTCCGAACACTCCCAGTCTGATCGCACACCCCAGACGTACTTGTGCCCCAGTGGCTGGTGGCTGGTAACTAAACGAGCGAGCGGTGCGTGAGCGACTCCACAAACACAAAAAACGTGGCGAGTCCAATCAGCGAGACGGTCCGCACGAGGCGCGACGGCTGCTGCGCGCGCACCGACGCCGCGAGCAGCTGCACCGAGATTGCGACGCATATCCGCTGACAGATGTTTACCAGCAAGTATACAAAGTCCAGCACCCCACGTCGATCCTCCTGCCTGGCCACCGCCGCCTGCACTGCGTCGGACTCGAGCGACGCTAACACGGCCTCCTTGGTCTCGGACGTCATCGACGCCGACTCGCGGAAGACGCCATCCTTGAAGAGCGATTCAAATTTGACTTTGACGGCCGTTCGGGCCTCCTCAACAGCCCTCCTCTTGCGCGCCTGCAGATCCGACCGCAGCCTCGCCTGCAGCGCGGTGAACACGATGGAGAACCCAAGCACAAGGCCGATGAGCTCGTCCTCCGATATCTGCTCGTCGTTGGCCGCGTCGAGAAGCTCGTGTGCAATGTTGAAGGACACGGACACGGAGAGGTCACTCCCAATCGAGGAGAGTGCACCAAACGTCGTTCCTCCGACGCCGCCGTTGGAACCGTCGCTGCTCATGGTGTCCGAACGAGCCTTGCAGTTTGCCGCGACCAGCTACGAGTGCGAGGTGGCCGCGTCCGAGGAGCACACGCTCGTCCGCAGGTTCTTCGACTACCAGGCGGTACCGGAGCTGAAGATTCGCCGGCTGGTCCTCGGCTCACCTGCCAGCGCCAACGAGATGATGCTGATGGGGGAGATGGCCGCCAACAGGGGCTCAGGCATGCCGCGCAAGCGCAAGGAGATTGACATGGAGGAGACACGGGAACACGTGCGACGCGTGCAGAATCGTTTGGACGGGGAGAGGGTGGCCACCTGCGGTGCAACCTTTGGTTGCACATTGGGGAATATCGTCGGTTATCTGTCCGGTCGGCAGATCCCGTCGGAAAAGGCGGCGATTCTGAAGAGCGTCCGCTGTTTTCTCATTCCGGCAGCGGACGCCGTGCGGCTCATGCACGGCACCGACCGCCAGTGCCTCGCACGAGGCCTGGCCTCGTGTAGGGTGACCAGGACGCAGCGACCGTTTCTGCGCGAGCTCGTGGGTCGCGGACGCATGCGGATCGACAGCAAGTACGGCAACACGGGTGCGGCCATCGGGTGCACCGCCAGTCTGCTCGCCTGCTTCTCGGTGATGGCCGAACGGCCTCTTGACAATCAACACTTTGTCACCGACGGGTCGCTCGCGCTCGTGTTGGAAGCGGCCGCTTCTCTACTCGAGACGTGGAAGATGAATGCACCGTTTGTCGACAACGAGTACTGGTTTGCACTCGGCGTAGAGCATCGATGCGCCCAGCGCGCGATGCTGGGAGCGCGACGCGCGCAGCACGAGCAGCGGAAGCGCCTGCCCGCGTCTGCGCGCACCGTTGAGCAGGCCGTCGCGGCCGTGCGAGAGCAGCTCGAGTGGGCGCGGGCCGGCGCCTTTCCTAGCAACGTGTGTGTCTGCGAGAACAATCAGGCAGCCATCTGCGAACAGATCACAAACGGAAGCTTCTGCGCAACCCAGTGCGCGTCCGCGTGGCGAGAAGCGTGCGAGGCGCCGCCGACGCACGGCCTGCACATGCAGGAAGGAGTACAAGTGATACCCCTTGCAGAGCTCGGCTTGGACGCCATCCGCCTTGTGCGCGGACGGCGCGCGGACGACGGTGAAAGCAGCAGCGTGGTCACGACCACCGAAAGCAGAAGCAGTCAGGCGAGCAGCGGAACCGCGAGTTCGCAGCAGTCGGCGGGTTGGACACCGGCAGGGGTGGACCTCGGCGTGTTGAGCATGGCGAGTGTGTCGTTTGGGACAGTCTAGCTCCGAGGCGCGCACGCGCTTGTGAGCGACCCACGAGCGTCCACACACGCACGCACACGGCGCGCGACAATGGACGCTCCCAATGTGGTCGCGGTTCCGCCGGTGACGCGCCAGAACGGGCTTGGCACGCAGCTGTGGCACGCGGTCGGCACGGACCAGCTCGCCAACCAGATGGCCACCACCAACATTGGCATCGAGGAACACATCCAATGGGGGTGGCATCCAATGGGGGTGTGGAAAACGGCTGAGAATCTAGCGCTTCCAAAGCGCGGTTTCCATGACAAGAGGACCTAGTGTAGGATGACTCGTTCGTAAAAAAGACACCTTCAGTTCACTCACCCCTCCATTGCAAACGAGTCGCGGAGTGACGACAGGTTGGGCGTCAGCGTGTCCTCGCCGTAGACCGGCTCCACCTTGGCCTCGCCTCGTCTTCGCGCCTCCTTCACCCTGCGACCGTTTCCAAATTCAGCGGCCTCGTCCACCTCACGCGGGCACGCCCAGAGGCAACAGCCGAAGACCTCCAACAGGCAAAACCCCACACGTGAGCCGGCACCGTACCACTGGAAGATTCCCAAAATCACGGCGCCCGCGACGAGCAAAAGGGCCAAAAACAGAAGCAGCGCCGAAAAGACAATCGGCGCCACGTCGGGCGGCGACGGCGGTGGCGGCGCGTGCGGGTAGGTCCCGGTACCCAACCAAACCGGCCGACCCGGTGGTGTGGGGGGGCTTTGGCATCCTGAGAAGTCGTCACAGCCACTTGTAGGGTGCAGGTCGCAGCCCAGCGTGTACTCTCCTTCGTCGTCCGCCGCGTCGCAGCCTTCGTTGAACAGCTCGTCGCAGCTGGTCGCGCAAGACGGATCGCCGACGACCTCGTTCATACCGCTGAGCCGCCGGTCCGCCAACGCAAAGGCCGACGCGCATGGCAGGAGCAGCAGCCCAGTGGCACAGACCAGAGCGAGCATGCCCGGGCTGCTGCACGCTTCGGTGCGCCTCCCGTCTGGAGACCGACCGTCGGTGGATTATCGTGACGACTCCGTCTGGATCGTGTACGGGGCGTAGAGCACTCCTGGTGGAACAGTCGTGATGCCGGCTAGATTCAACGGCTCGAGCACGAGCGTCGCGAGGTAGACCGACGCGACCACGAGCACCACCACGCAGAGCAGCTGCGCCACGGCCGCCGTGCAGGACGCCTGGCACTGTCGCTGGCAGGCGTTGTCTCTGCCCATTCGATGCGCGGCGGCTGCGTCTTCCCCACCCCTTGACTCGCCTGGACGGCGGCCTCTCCGACGCGCTAGCGACCAGCGACTAGGCTCTGTCCCCCTTGGGAGGAGGAGCAAGGGACACAAATGGACTCGTCGCGACGCAGGCCGGAGCAGCAGGACCCAGTGGGGTTTTCGGGGCTCACGGCCGAGGAGGCCGCAGCTAAGCTCGGTGACACCGTCCGCGCGGCGCCACAGCGCCTGCAGGTCTACCAGCAGACCCTGCAGTTTGTGGTTCGGGGATCCACGCAGATCATTCTGTGGCTGGCGGTGCTGCTGGTGCTCTTCATTTTGCACCAGGTAAACCTCAAACTCAAACTCCACACACACACACACACACGCCCTAGTCAGAATCGTGCTCAGAATCTTCAGATTCCGTTTCGACATCTGTACCCTGCTTGCTGCGGTGCGCCTTCGGTTTTTTTCAGATATTCATATGGATCGACCGGGACCCCGAGGCCGCATTCGACCAGGCCGCGCTCAGCGTCGAGATCGCCGAAATCGTCTGGGACGCGTCCGCCGTGATGCTCAACGCGGCCGTCGACGTCTTCAACGCCGGCGTCATCCCCGTGTGGAACGCCGCGACCTTTTACCTTGTGGAGCCGGCGATCATGCTGGTGATCGAGGTCTTCTCGATGGTCTTCACCGGGGAGGCGTACACGGGAGTCATCGACTCGTACACGTACAACGGGCTCGACTGCGCCGCGAGCGCCGAGGCGGCCGAGTGGTGTGGTGCGTCGACGCGCCGCACCCACTCGGCGAAAATCCCGCTGGTTCCAAACGTCCGCTGAGCCCCCTCCCCACCGCGTGCGCCTCGTCGCAGGTCGCTACAGCTTCTACGCCCAGCAGCTCGAGTCCTCCGCGCACGCTGAGGCCTACGTCAACGAGTCCGACAACTACGCCGGCCGCCGCCTTCTCGACCCCATCGCCGACCGCAACTTCACCTTTGGCACGCGCACGGCGCGCCGGCTGGCGACGCTCGGCGGCAGCTTCGTGACGCCCGCCTTCAGCATCGATCGACTCACCGAGGCGCTGAGCGACTTCTCCATGCTGGCCATCACGCTCGGCGCCGTGGTGGGCGACGTCGGCGCTGGCGTCCTGTTCGAGGTGCTGTCGTCGAGCTTCTCGCTCATTATGGACTCGCTGTGGCAGATCCTGACGACCACGCTGGAGGTCCTGAAGATGCTCGTGAAGAGCGGGATGCTCTCGGTCCTCGTCAACATTGGCATCGACTTCCTCCTGATCAGCATCACGGAGATCGCCATCCCTTTGCTTTTTGCGGGACTCGACTTCCTCATCTGTGTCCTCGACCTGTTCAACATCAACAGCTGGTACGACCAGCTCACCTGCGCCGAGCAGCACTGCTTCAACGGGCCCAACGCCGCCGCCGACCTGGTCATCTTCACCTCCGTGCCCGTGCTGCTCAACCGCGCCGCCGCCATCCTCGAGGCCACGATCAACTCCCGCACCGGGAAGCTCTTCGTCACGGGCGATCAGGGCGTCACCTCGGAGGGCAAGACGCGCGACCCGGACACGCGCGAGACCATCCCCAACGTCGAGCCGCAGGGGTCGACCAGCCCGAAGCCCGACGTCTCGTTTGTCAACGACGTCGAGGACTTTTTCAGCAACCCGGAGGCCGACCAATGTGCCGCGTGCTTTGTGTGCAAGTTCCCCGAGATGCGGCTGATCTGGTACCTCGTCACTTCAATCGCGTCGATCGCCTCGTCGAGCAACTTCTACACCTTCTCGGGCAACGTCACCGACGCGTGCATGTCCAACGGGGTGCGTTTCGAGATTCGAACCAGGAGACACCTTCCCCCTCCCCGTTTCGAACCCAGGGCCGAATGCATGTGTGTGTGTGTCTGCCTTGTGCGCAGAGCTACTACTCGCAGGTCTGCGGCCCGCGCGGCGCGGGCGCCGAGGTCCTCACCTTTTCCGCGTGGTCGGCGCTGTACAAGACCGGCTACGACCCCATCGACCCGCGCCTCTTCGACGCCTTCGCGGCCGAGATGCGCGACCGCGGCGAGGAGACGCAGGATGCCCTGGCCCTCGCGACGGCCGACAACTGGGAGCTGCGCGACAGGCTCTCGCCCGTCGAGGAGCAGGGCGCGCGGTTTGTCTACGGCATGTGCAAGGTCATGCGCGCGAGCGACGCGGGCCTCGAGGCCGACGAGGGCCCCAACTTCCACAACTACGCCTCGGGGTCGCTCTCGTTTGTCTCCGCGCGCTTTCTGTACGAGTCGTGCAAGCGGTTCAAGCACGAGGTCGCCGGCGACGTCGGCCGGTTCTCGCACGACCTCACCTACGAGATTGTCGCGTGCACGCGCAACCAGGTCGAGTGCCGGAAATCGCAACTCGAGTGCGTCGGCGGCTGCGGCGGCACCGACGGCTCCAACCTGCGCCACGACTTCCACACCACCATCAGCCTCGCCGAGCTCGGCGCCACCACGCTCGGCGACGAGTTTGACACCGCCGCGGCCAACTGCTCGGTCAAGACCATCAACTTTCAAGTGCCCATCTTCTTTGGCGGCAACGACGCCTTCAGGACCTACGCGGCGCGCATCCGCACGCGCTCGGGCATGACGGCAATCTCAACCGTCTGGTGTGACTCCAACCCGCTCAGCTGCGGCGTCATCCAGCGCGTCCTCGAGCGCTCGCCCGGGCTCGTGTACGTCAACGGCGCCTTCCGCCACCGAGCCTCGTTGGTGCCCCCGTTGCCGCCGCCGCCGCCGCTCCCGCCGCCGCGCACGCTGCGCTACGGGCCCGACCCGCCCAGCCCGCCGCCGCCGCCGGCCAGCCCGCCGCCGTACTACGCGGTGCGCCACACTGCAATTTCAAACCTGCACATCACACTCCCTTTCCCAGCCTCTCCACCAAGACCGAGAGCTCCTGTTCCAAACCATCGCAGGAAGCCGAGAACTGCATCCCCATGCCGACGCTCGCCGCCTTTGGCCTCGACACCGCCGTCGAGCCCGTCGGCGACGCCCCCACCGAGGAGCGCGCCGCCTGCCTCTTCGTGCGCCGCGTCGCCGAGGAGATGCGCAAGGCCTCGGCCTGCTTTGCCGGCGTCGCCTCGCCGCACCCGCCGCCGCCGCCCGGGTTCGACGTCCAGGACGCGCACGACGCCATCCAGGGCAACGTGCAGCGGTACCAGAAGGGCCAGCAGGGCGTCTACGCCGCGCCGCGCAAGACCGACACGGCCCAGTGGGCCGAGGACACCACGGGCGCGCAGGCCGGCACCGAGGCGCTGCTCGTGGTCCTGGGCGAGAACAACCCGATCCTGCGCGACGTCCTCGAGGGCGCGCTCGAGGAGCTGCGGCAGGCCGGCGGCCGCCGGCTGATGCAGCGGCCCGAGTACGACACGCTCCTGACCAACGCCCTGGTGACGCACCCGCTGATGACCCAGTACGGCAAGGACGGCATCCCGGGGCTGACCAAGGGCTCGTGCCAGGCGCTGTGCGAGGCCGTGCGCCTCGACGACACCAACACCACCGCGAGCCACGAGTGCCACGCCTACGCCTTCAAGCGCGGCGCGCCCTTCTCGGTCGTCGACCAGACCGGCACGTGCTACCTCATGCAGAACGCCGGCGCGTGCAAGGTCGAGGACTTTGGCATCGAGCTGTACACGCGGCAGATCACCTCGGAGCGGCAGTGCAGCGCCGTCGCGCCCGGGCTGGACAGTACTCTCAACACCTCGAACATCCCAACCTACACATCGCACACGTGCGGCCACGACATCTCACGACTGTGTGTGTGTGCTCCTCATGACAGACCCGATCTGCGTGGGGCTGCCCGCTACGAGACCGGATCTGCACGTGCTCACGCACGCCGACGCGGCGGCCATCGCCGCACAGGTGCCCGACCGGCTCTTCCCGGCGCCCGGCGCGGGCGGGCTGCCCGTCCCGAGGACGACCGTCGAGGCCATGTCGATGGTGGCGTTTGCGCGGCAGCAGGTGAACTGCATTTTGAACCCACTGAACACACCAACGCCCTGGCAACACACCGCCCCATGCGGCCACTCACCATCTCTTGCCTTCTTTTGTCACTCAGGGGGTCTTCGCGTTTTGGGCCGGCACGCCCAACACGCAGGGCGGCGACGTCACGATGCACTGGGTCACGCAGGACGGCACGCAGCTGGTGTACCGCCGGGGCGAGCAGCGGTGCATCCTGATCTCGAGCGGACACGGGCCGCACGAGAAGATGTACGCGCACCTCAGGCCCTGCGACGGCAAGCTGGCGAGCGGGATCGTGACCGTGGCGGCCGCGGCCGCGCCGCCACCGCCGCCCGGGGCGACGACGGTGCACTGGTACGACCCGGCGCGCGCCCCGCCGCCGCCGCCGAGCCTCAAGCGGCGCGCGCTCGAGCTCTTCACGATCCACGAGATCCGGCCTCGCACGCAGGCCCTCTGCGCCGGCGGGCTCGAGGGCCGCGCGCACCAGGCCGTCTGCCTCGAGACGAGCGCGCTGCTCGCCAAGTGGCAGCCCGTCTACGCCGCCGGCGTGATCGCGCCCTTTTGCCACCGGATGTGCTGGCACTCGTGCCGCGGCGAGGACTACGCCAAGGGGGTACGCACAGCTCATATTGAACCAAGAACACACATTCGACCCTCAGACCCTCAGAAAAGACGTGACAAGGCTCTGAACTACTACCTTTGGGGTGCATGTTTTCTGATCACAAGTGCGTGCGCTCGTTCGCAGAGAGACGACGGGTTCAACGAGTGCCCCTCCGAGAGCTGCGCGAGCGAGTCGTGTCTGCAATTTTTGCTGAATGAGTGTCCGCCCAAGGTGCACGCGCAGATCCAGGCCGCGTACGACGGCGCGTGCACGCTGGTGCCGCCCAGCCCGCCGCGGCCGCCGAGCCTGCCTCCGCCCGTGGCGCCGCTCGCGCCGCCGCCGCCGACGCCCGGCACGCCGCCGCCGCGCGTCGAGTACACCGAGCGGTCGAAGAACGCCGAGCTCGACTCCGACCCGGACTGCGAGCTGATCAGCTACGCCGACTGCCGCGAGGTGGTGCGGCAGTTTGCGGCGCGCAACGCCAACGCGGGCTACCTGGACTCGATGGAGGTCTCGTTTGCGCCGTGCGAGGGCCTCACAGACGAAGTCGACTGCTTCCTGGTACGAACACAGTTCCTCACACTCGAACACCAGCCCTCAGACGCGCACGCTCCGTGACACGCGTCACAACAAACGTTTCGCCGCACGCAGGGCTGTTCCTACGGCAGCCACCTCGGCGGCCGCTACCGCTTCCTGCTGCCCGACATGGAGGCCGAGTTTGGCCAGTTCAACTACCGACGCTGCCGCACCGCCGAGAACCCACTCTGCGCGTGCGGCAACATGCCGCCGCCGCCGCCCGGTCGGCTCGCGCCGCCGCCGCCCACGACCTTTGCCGAGGACTTTCGGCCGATGCGCGCCACGCAGATTGGCGAGACGCCCCGCGGCGGCGCCAGGATCGCGCACGACGGCACGCGCGGCCGCGTCTCGGCGCTGTCCAAGAGGCTTTCCAACGCGCGCACCATCGACCTGGCGGTAATCCAACCCACTTCGAACCTCGAACATGCACGATGCGACCACTCGACCACTCACGGGTCCTCGTGCCTTGCAGTTGCGCGCGAGCCACCTGGACGTCGAGTGCCCCGGCGAGGACGACGGCGAGGCCACGTGCGGCACCTACTGTGCCGAGGAGCACCTCGGCGTGCTGCGCGCCTTCACGTGACGCCCGCGCCCTTTGAACACACTTCACATCGACTGCCGCTCCCACATGCCCAGCGTGTCTCTCCCTGCGCAGGGTGACCGGCAACCCGCGCTCCGCCTCCCCGCCGCCGCCCCTGCAGCCGTCGCCGCCGCCGCCGCCGCCGCCGCTTCCGCCGCGTCTGCCGTTTGACGCGTGCGCCAACACGTGCTCGGCCATCGGCGCGGCCGAGACGCGGTGCCGCGACGGCGGCAGGGGCAGCTTCTTCCCGTCGCTCTGCGCCTACGGCACGCAGTGCGCGCTGTGCGGCTTTCGCGAGCCCGCGCTGGCCTTCGAGGCCGAGGACACCTGCGTCACCGCCGGCAACGGGCTCTGCGAGGACGGCGGGTTTGGGTCCTTTTTCACGAGCGTCGACCTCACCGCCGACTCGACCATTGTCAACCACGTCTGCGCCTACGGCACCGACGGCCTCGACTGCGGCGTGGTCACGCGCGACAACCCGGAGTTTGACGACGCCTACTACGCGGGCACGACCAACGTCACGAGCCCGCGCCCGCCGCCGCCGCCGCCGTCGCCGCCGCCGCCGTCGCTCCCGCCGCCGCCTCCCTTTGACGGGTGCAGCACCGACGTGTGCCAGGCACTCTTCGATGTGGAGACCGTCACCATCGCCACGGGAGACACGGTCGGCACGACGACGTACGCCACCGACGGCGGCACGTATACAAGGTACACCTTTCGGTGCTCCGGTACGGCCGACCAGATTCTCAAAAAGCAGGCGGCGGGCCTGTGCGCCGAGTCGCTGGTGACCGCGACCGACGTGTGCTCCGACGGCGGCTACGCGGCGCGCTCACTCTACTGGTCGGGCGGCACGTTCACCGGGGCGCAGGACCAGGGCCGCTTCGCGTGCGACTACGGCACGCAGTGCGCTTCAACAAAGGACACCATGGACAATCGCGGGGCCTGCGGCCAGCCGCGGCCATTCGACGTCCACGTCAGCCCGGAGTGCACGTCGACGTCCGACAACACCGCCGGCACGTGCATCGACTCGTGCTGGGTGCACAGGGACACCGGGACCGTCTACGACGTCGACCCGGCGAGCGACCCCGACGCGGCCGCAAACGACGACGGGCTGTGCCACGACGGCGGGCCCGGGTCGGTCGACAACCGGTGCCCGTACGGATCGCAGGCCACCCGCTGCGGCAAGGACCGGCCCGTCGTCTACACCAGCACCGAGCAGTCGGCGGACGGCCGGTTCGCGTCGGCTGGCCGGCGGCTGGCC
>TARA_B110001452_G_scaffold165360_1_pt1 | contig 10176 bp, 11 predicted proteins | sample TARA_B110001452 | Tara Oceans TARA_B110001452 (sample SAMEA4396971) | marine metagenome | biome: Polar Biome; feature: [DCM] deep chlorophyll maximum layer (ENVO:01000326); material: water (ENVO:00002006), including particulate matter (ENVO:01000060) such as... | depth 25 m
GGAATCGACTCGACAACTCCATTTCTTAGTCCAATAGTCTCTCCGTCTGTGTTTTCTGGTTGCCAAGCAGCAACAGAAGAGAAAGAAGAAATAATCAACAGTCCAACAAGTGCCATTGCACGCATGTTACTATGTTACAGCAAGTGAGGCATGAAGGTTTTCATATTACACAAGTTGATAGTATGAACCTTCGCCCCAAAAATATGGGAGCAGGACACGCTAGGGCCAAACAGTACGAACATCTCACTCCTGAAGACTTAAATTCGCAAAAAACCGATGTTCTTGGTAAGCAAATATGGCGTGTAATCCCTTACGCATTGAGTTACAAAAAGCGAGCATTAACTGGTATTGCTGCAAACGGCGTTGCAAGATTTGCAGATTTGCTACCTTTCGTATTCATTGGTTTTGCAGTAGATTTCTATTCAGGTAATGATACAGATGGTACTTTTGGAGTGATGAGGGATTTCCTAGATGAATCGATATTCCCTTTGTTAACTGACAATTTAGCAGTTGGATATGGGATTCTAATTTTCCTAGGTTTTGCAAGTCTTGCTATATTTCAAGGAATCAGTGAATATTGCTGGCAGACCCTTGGTTACAAAGTTCAACACGACCTTCGCTTAGACGCTACTCGTTCGTTAATCGACATGGAGGCATCATACTATGACCTTCGCCAAACAGGTCAACTGATGAGCGTACTATCTGCTGATGTAAATCAGTTAGAAGATGTAATCAGCGATGCTTCAACATCGATTATTAGAATAGTTGTAACATTTGGTACCGCTATGCTAATCTTATCTTTGATGAGTTGGAAGTTAACCGCAGTACTCTTTTCACCACTAGTATTAATCATACCTTTGGTCTATCTGTTTTCAACTCGCGTACAGAGGAAATATCGGCAGCAGAGAGAGTCAACAGGAGATATTACTGCTGTTTTAGAGAATATAATTTCTGGAATTTCAGTGGTACAAGCCTACAATGCACAAGATTGGGAAGCAAAGAGAGTAGATAGAGAATCTACAGCCTACCGTGAACAATCAATAGATGCAAGTAAAGATAGAAACAGGTATCTTCCAGGACTCTATGCAATCGCAGGAATAGCGTTTGGTCTATTGGTTACAGTAGGTGGATATTTGACTAAGTCGGGAGATATCTCCACAGGGCAATTAGTTACCTTCCTACTAATTTCAACACGAATGACAATGCCTATGTTCATCTTTGGAATGCTTGTTAACCAATTACAGAAAGGTGAAGCAAGTGCCCGTAGGGTATTCGCATTGGTTGACCTTGAACCAACAATTACTGATAAACCAGATTCTATTGAACTGGACGGACCGATTACCTCGGTGGAATTTGAAGGTGTTCACTTCACATATCCGGGAACTTCAACTAAGGTATTAGCGGGGATTTCATTCAAAGCGACCTCAGGACAATTCCTTGGTGTAATGGGCCACACAGGAGCGGGCAAGACCACGATTTTGAAATTGCTAATGCGTTATTATGAGCCGCAAGAAGGAAGAGTTCTTGTCAATGGAATCGATGTTCAAGATCTAACTCTAGATTCTGTACGTGCTGCAATGGGCTTTGTAAGTCAAGAACCATTCCTGTTCTTTGGCTCACTGAAGCAAAATGTAGCATACAATAGAGATGCGGATGATGAGGAAATTATGCGTGCTCTAGAAATGGCGGGAGCTGCAGAGTTCATTGGAGACTTTGAAGATGGTTTAGAGACCATGGTTGGCGATAGAGGGACCAAACTATCCGGTGGACAAAGAGCACGAGTTTCACTGGCTAGAGCCCTACTCAAGAATCCAAGTTTATTGGTCTTAGACGAAGCATCCAGTTCATTAGATGCTGAAACAGAGAAGAGAATCCAAGAGAATCTATTGGCGAGTGGTGATGAGAGAACTACAATTGCTGTAGCGCACAGACTGTCGACAATTCGTAATGCTGAAGAGATCATTTCGATGGTCGATGGTGCAATAGTCGAGAGGGGAACACACGACGAACTAGTTGCAAATGGTGGAGTTTATTCTAGCCAGTGGCAAATTCAGACCGGCGAGTTGTGAACTATTGTTTAGTGTAGTTCAGGAAGTTTCAATTTTTTTACGCCTCTTTTCTTCGAGGTCTGGGGCGAACCTTTTGTCACCTTGAATTATGACCATTGAGATTAGTAGGAATGTAGGGAAACCAACTACTATTGCCCAAACAGAAAGAGATAGATTGTAGATACTTTGGCTCTCAAAGACTTCAGCTATTATGATTATAGCAATTACTAACACAACTCGAATTAAAGTTAGCCAACTTCTAATCATTAGCCAAATTTCTCTGGCATCAGTTGATTCGTCAGGCGCATTAATTCTATCTCGGAGAGACTGCGCCATACATAGCCCCTGAATCAGGACCTGCTTAATGTTAGTCAAGCAGTACGTATTCTATCGTCTATCTGTTCACCCACACCAGCACTTCCACCGGTGCGGCGAATCTCACGCCATGCTTTGTTTACGCCTGCGCCATATGCCCAATGAGCGAGGAACACGAATAGTGGTGCAAAGAATACAGTTCCGATATTACGGTGAGGACTGGTTCCAATCGCAGCACCAAGCCAAGAGATTGCGATGTATATTCCTGCAAGTCCTAATGGAATATGCAGTGCTATTCTAGATATGTCCCAGTCGCCACCCAGAGTGAACCATAACTCAGCAGCAGCGCCGCCAGTAGCAGCTCCGAAAATTGCACTGATTGTAGCAGCGACAACTAGCCATGGGAACCAACCGATTGCTGTGTGTGACCATTCGGAGATTTCAGGCCAGCGCTTGTTAGCAACCATTCTCGTGTAACCATAGTTTCGCATCTGTTTCATGTATGGCCTGAATGGGCGTCTTCTGCGATGCGGCATGACATTTTCTGGGTCGATGAATAATTTGTGACCTGCACGCTGAATCTTAGCATCTAGTACAACATCCTCTGCACCTATGCATCCATCCTCAAAGAACCCGACTTCACGTAGATTGGCCATTCGATGGGCACAATTGACTCCTGGGTTGTGTTTGATTGGAACCAATTTCCCTTTTGGTTGAGCGCCATAGCGAGTGCCTGCAGTCATGAATTTAGTACAAAATGCAACATCTGCACACTTGGCTCCGAACGGGTCTTCATCTGGTGCGAAATTAGGCCCTCCTACCGCACCAACTTCTGGGTTATCGAACCAACGAACTAATTTCTCCACCCAATCTAGGGGGGGAATTGTATCATCATCTGTAAACAAAACCAAATCATGGTCCATCTGTTCAAGAGCGAAATTACAAGCATTTGCTCGATTACGAGATGGATCATCTATCCAGGTTGCGCCATATTTTTCACAAACTTCCTTCGTATGATCTTTTGATTTAGAATCTGAAATTACAAGTTCAAAGTCGGAGTATGTCTGTTTTGATAGGCGGCCTAGTACAATATCCAATTCATCAGCGTTATTGATGGTCGGAATCAGAACCGCTACCTTGTAGGGTTCGCCGTCTTCCTTGAGTACTGGCGCTATATCTGCCATATACGGGCCATATCACCCACCTTCATGAATCCATCTCAACTTTTTATCGGTAATCTCAATTCTACTGCACAGGCGCGCGTTAGTGTGCTTTTCCAATTAAAAGGTTCATAAGCCTCCAAATGAGCAAAGAAGGTATAGGGATGCTCTCATGTTGAACGTCACAGCCCGTCAAGAACTCATGCGAACGATTGTTGAAACACTTGGAGTCGTGGTTGAGGAGGCAAGACTCGATTTCGGAGAAGATGGATTAACGGTAAGGGTTGTTGACCCTTCACACGTTGCCATGATCAAGATGGATGTCGATAGTGCGGCTTTCGAGGCTTGGGAAGTTGATGAAACTAAACTAGGGCTAGAGATGAGGAAACTCAAAGACATTCTCAGTCTAGCAACCGCTGGCGACATGGTCGAACTCGCATACAATGATGAATCTGGCCAAGCGACTGTTAACATTGGAAGAATCGATCTAAATCTGCGACCTCTAGACAATACCACTCTAAACCCGCCAAATGTACCTACTCTCGAACTTCCTTGTGGAGTGACAATTGCAGGTTCTGACTTCGGACAAGCATTACGCGCAGCTCGTCAAGTTGGTGATTTAGTAAATCTATCACTTACCGATTCGACATTCGCTGTGAATGTCAATGGGTCAACCGATTCAGTACATGTTGAATTCTCTAAGGACGAATTAGTTGCTATCGATTGCAGTGAACCTGCACGCTCACAATATTCTCTAACATATCTTATCCCAATGACTAAGATTATGCAAGGAATTGATAATGTCAATCTAAGATTCGGTGAGAATTTCCCACTGAAGATTACTTTCGATTTCGCAGATGGGGCAGGCCACGTTGAATATTTCCTTGCGCCTAGAGTTGAAGGCGACTTCTGATTACCGAATTAGTTGGTAATGAAGTAAAGGCAATGATTGTCTTCTAATCCATGTAGGTCAATTTGTTCTTCAATTGTTAATCCTGCATCTTCAAGTTGCAATCTAACATTTTTGAATACCTCTCTTTCGCCGCCATCTGAGAATCTTTCAGATGCTGCCTTGAGTGAAAGTAACCCCTTTCCACCAGGTTTGAGAAATCTCCTAACGGCATTGATGAATATCTCTGCTTGTCCTGCTTGACTTACATCTTGCAATAACCAGTCGACCTTTCTTGCTACCATCACTCCCCAAACAGAATGCTTTCTAGCATCTCCGAGAACAGGAACCAAACCTGGTCTAAGAGTCGATAGATGTACCAAATCTCTTACACATCTAGGAGAGAGGTCAACTGCAATAATCCGTCCATTTTTTTGATTGTTAGCACCACATACTTGGTCATGGATGTGGGAGAGAGAAGTTCCATGCCCTGCACCAAGATAGAGACAGGTGTCACCTTCTTGTGGCATCAAATCATATTGAGTTTTTCTTGCTCGAGATAAAGCGGCTCCTAATTTCGAACGAGAAGGGTCCCATCTTCTGAATTCAATTCCTTTGAACCGGCGGAGCGATTCCCCATATTGCGACCGCTTAGGTACAGCATTGAGTGTCCATATTGCTCTGCCATCTATCATGACAGCCCACGAGAGTCGACGTTTCTTTGCCATAATCTCACCTATTTGGTGGGCTAGAATTTTCACTGCGAATTGTTTCGACTCTTTCTGCTACTGCATCAAAGGCTTCTTGACTCCACTTATCTCCACCAAATTCATCACATCTAACTGCAATAGTTGCCTTTGCAGCAACAGTTCTTGCGATCTTACCCCGTATCCATCTCGGTGAACGAGATATCCAAGGATGCATGAAAATATGACCATGCTTAGGAGGTGGTGAACCTGTTTTCAAATGATTAAAGAAAGCCTTCTCTGCTCCTAGAATTTGCATTGTTCCAGCCGGAAGTCTTGCTAATCTAGCTCGTCCATGTGCTTCTACAGACAACCTGGCTGCAAGAATCGGTCCTAGTAAACCTGCAAGTGATGGTAAGTGCTCAGTAGCAAGTTCTCTAACCACATCTTCCATACTCTCTAATCGGTTTTTGATTTCTAATACGCTCTGAGCCCAATCATGTAGGCTATCCCATTCAGCATCAGTAGGCCCGACTGGTGGCATTCCAATTCCAATAATCTCTGCCAATTCAGTTAGCCCGGATGAATCTATTACCTTTCTTGCAAGACCGCTTCTGTCTCGTTCAAATCTTGCTTCAGGTAAGAATAGTCCAACCCATTCAACTAGGCGTCCTTCAATTGTAATGAACGCAGCCCGCAATTCATCGGATGCCCTTAAGATATGTTCTAATCGACGGTCGGGGTCTCCTGCAGCAGCATCAACTCCTCGCTTAGAGAGCAAAATTGCAGCTCGGTCTAGGGCATTTAGAGCTTCATCACTTGGTATCGGCCAATCAGCATCAGGTAACTCTTCGTCACCGTGAATCAGAACTTTTGCATCCGGGAATCTTTCAGAGAGTCGCTCTGCTTCAGGAGTCATGGCTTCATGGGCAATCATATCCATACGTGAACAGACTGCATCAGTGTCCTTCCAACCGTCCCACTCCTCGACATCTACAATATTGCCATTTGAATCGGCAACTGCTGCAGACCTCCAGTCATACCATAGCCACATATGGTACTCCAAAAGGACCCCATTGATGAACCAATTGCTAGTGGCATCTTACAAATATTGATATGTAGGGTCGTGTCACCTGTTCCTATGTTCTGCCCAGAATGTGGTACATTGGCTTTCCCTACACCAAGCGGTGACATCAATTGCGCCAATTACAAATGTGGTTATCAGGGTCCTCAAAATAAGCAATTTGCTAATATACAATCCTCAACAAAAGCCGAAACGAGAACCTATGAAGTCATCAAAGATTCAGATGAGATGAAAGGTGTTCTAACCACTGGCTCTTATCTATGTCCTAAATGTGAATGTGATGAAGTATATTCATATCTTGAGCAGACCCGTGCTTCCGATGAACCTGAAACAAGGATGCTAACCTGTAAGGAATGCGGCAAGGGCTGGAGAGAGTTCTGAAGTGGTTTGTATGAAACTGCAAGTTCTACTCGCTTGTTTTATACTGATTATTCCCGGTTGTTTTTCTAAAGATAGTATTGATTACAATGGAACCGAACTTGATGGAATGAAAACGTTCAAGTTCACTTTGAGCGACCAAAATCAGTCTTTGAACTCATTAGAAGATAGTGAAGGAAAAGTTGTAGTTTTGGCCTTTGTCTATACTCGTTGTGATGACGTTTGCCTTTTAATTTCAAAGAATTTGAAAGTTGTAAAGTCACAACTAACCTCTGAAGAACAGCAACAAGTATCCTTTATTTCAATCACCATTGATTGGCGACATGATTCACCTGAAGTTCTAAAAAATTGGTCATCTGACATGGGTCTAGATTGGCCACACCTTACCGATTGGAATTCCGATGAAATCAGGAATACATATTCTGCATACGATGTTGTGCCCTATGATGAAGAAGATTATCAAGAAATACATCTACAACCTGTGTACATTCTCGATTCGAAATTAAATGGCCAAGTCGTCTGGAATGAATATGACTGGCCAGTCGACTTATTCATTGAAGATTTACGCACAGTAATAAATTTGGAATGATCAATATGAAGTTTACAGCAGTATTCTTGACTCTAATCTTGTTAGTTCCAGGTTGTATGTCTGATGATGAATCAGAAGATGAAGAGATTACTTTCAACGGCCGTGATTTGAAAGGAAGTCCTGCTTACAATTTCACCTTAGAATCTGCAGATGGGGAATTATGGAATCTGGGGGAGCAACATGGTAAAGTTGTAATTCTAGTCTTCATGTTCACCCGTTGTGATAACACCTGTCCTGTTACCAGTCAAAATGTAAAGAACGTCCAAGAAATGCTAACTGAAAGCGAATTAGAAAAGATATCTATTGTGTCAGTAACCGTAGATTGGAGAACAGATTCACCTTCGAAATTACAGAATTGGACTACAGATAGAGGTTATGATTGGCCTCACTTAACCGGTAGTGAAGATGCTCTCAATGCTGTCTATAATGAATATGGAGTAGGTCCATTTGAGGTAGACGATGAGTCTGATGAAGGGTATACAGTTGCACATACTAGTCCAACTTACATCATAGATACCGACCAGATGGGTAGAGTGGTATGGTCAGATTATGATTTCCCACAAGACCTCTTTATTGAAGATGTCAGAACAGTACTAGACAATTACTGATTAGAGCTGGCATGAAGAACACCAGAATGTAGAGCGTCCACCTTGTACCAGTCTCTCAACAGTTCCTCCGCAATCACATGCGGCTCCTTCCTTATCATACACTCTGAATTGGTGAATGAAGTAGCCAAGAGTGCCGTCAACGCCTGCAAAATCTCGCAACGAGGAGCCACCAACTTGAATCGCTTCTGAAAGTATAATTTTTATTTCATTAACTAGAACTTCACATTCTTTCATTGTGATTGAATTCGATATTCGAGTTGGGGCAATATGGCTTCGGTTTAGTGCTTCACAAGCATAAATATTGCCGACGCCAACCACTACTTTTTGGTCGAGAATACATATTTTGATTGGACTTTTCCTTCGTTGTAATTTTGCATACAGGTCAGATGCAGGCCATTCCTCCAAGGGTTCTGGTCCAAGGTGGTCTAGTAATTTGTGAGATTTACCTCGATAGATATCCATTACTCCAAATCTGCGTGGGTCATTGTATACCGACATGCTTCCATCATCTAAGTGAATTACAACATGGTCATGTTTTCCTTCGCAATCGCTAGCATCCAAAGTCCATTTCCCACTCATTCCGAGATGAGAAAGTAGAATATCATCATTATCGAGGTCGATTAAAAGATACTTAGCACGCCTTCTGATTGCGGTAATTGTTCGTCCAGTAAGACGTTTTTCTAAATCCTCAGGGAATGGAAAACGCAATCCTTCACGGCGCAACTCAACACCATCGATTCTTTTGCCAATCCATGAGCGAGATAGTCCTGTGCGGACAGTTTCGACCTCTGGGAGCTCTGGCATGTCTGGCTGGTTTCACTCGATATCAATAGTATTGATGTGTCACAGTCCTGATAGTTTGTATGCGGTCCAGATTGCTAAACCTAACATCAAAACCCCAGTGGCGACATTCAAAACCCTTTGATTATTTTCGATTTTAACTAATATTGTTGACTTGGATAACAAAAGTGCGACAATTACATACCAAACGGTATCGATTGTCATTCCCATTCCAGCAATCACCCATTTCGTGTCACTTGACATCGAAGGGTCGAGGACACTAGAGAGTACTGCGAGCATGAATATAGCAATTTTAGGATTGAGGAATGCAATGAAGAAACCTTCGAAAAATCCTTCGCTTTTACCTTCTGAATGCACGATTATTTCCGCATCATTACGTATCATGCCAATTCCAAGGTAGAGTAGAAACAATCCGCCAACAATTTGCATCAGGGTAAATATCTCTGGATTATTTTCCATGATCACAACTAATCCAAACACTACACTTACTGCATAGAATCCGAAACCGATTCCATGACCCACAGCACAGGCTAGCCCTCTACTTCTTCCGCCAATCATAGTATTACGGAGAATGACTGCTAGGGATGGACCTGGAGATGTTGCTCCGAGAACAAACATCACGGCTGCTGCAGAGATTGCTGTTATGTCCACATCGCCCGTAATACGCTATTGGCAATGACTTTTGGGTAGTATCAGCCTAGGAACGTGATTGTATGAGCGCCTAGTCTCTTTGCCGTCTCCATAGATGCTCGGTCGAAGTGTGCTTGAACATGGACGTTGTCAAGAACAGTTACAGTTGCTTTTACTAAAGACTCTGCTGCGGTTGGGCGTTGTGGTATACTCTCGCTTGCCATGATTTAACCAAATCTCTTCTCTGCCTATTTACCTTTGTCTAACTGCATCAAAAAACGTTATTCAGAACAAATGATGTAACTTTGACCAGTTTGTAAACGGTGAGTCCATAAGAGATAGGCAGCCGCCCCGAATTATGTCTCGTGAACTCATCCGTGTAGAGGGTGTAGACCGTTCGTTCGGGTCAGTTACCGTACTGCAAGATATCAACCTCATGGTTACTGAAGGTGACCGTATTGGAATTGTAGGTCACAATGGTGCTGGAAAGACAACACTACTCAATACTATTTCTGAACAGAAGCAGGATGTAGGGGATATTGACTTCGCCTCCGGTATACGTATTGCATACCTCACTCAGATTAGAGATATCGATGAAGATTCAACAATTGAAGAAGAGTTATCTCGTAAAGGACGTCAATTTCAAGAGTTGGAAGAAGAGATTAAAGCAATTGAGGCACAAATGATTGACCCTTCATTTTACGAAGGGAACTGGCAACCTGTGATGGAGCGATATTCTGAACTTCAAACAATGCTTGGCGTATCTGGTGGCGGGAATGTTGCTAATATCGCTAAGGCGATTTTGGAAATGTTAGGTCTTGACCAACATCCAATGGAAATGAAAGTCAACAAACTATCAGGGGGAGAGAAAGCAAAACTCGCTTTAGCCCGCCAACTTGTTGGTTTAGCAGGCGTTGATGTTATCTTCCTTGACGAGCCTACGAACCATTTGGATATTGAGACCACTGAGTGGCTAGAAGAATTCATC
>TARA_B110001452_G_scaffold116135_1_pt1 | contig 10175 bp, 8 predicted proteins | sample TARA_B110001452 | Tara Oceans TARA_B110001452 (sample SAMEA4396971) | marine metagenome | biome: Polar Biome; feature: [DCM] deep chlorophyll maximum layer (ENVO:01000326); material: water (ENVO:00002006), including particulate matter (ENVO:01000060) such as... | depth 25 m
CAGTCTGCGAAGAGCTTTTATCGGCTTTGGACAGTGTGCAATTGACAGGTTATTCCGATGTACCCTGTTACCGACTGTCTGCTGGACAGCAGCGCCGAGTGGCACTAGCCCGATTACTCATTTCAGACGCTAAACTTTGGATTTTGGATGAACCCTTTGCGGCGCTAGACAGCCAAGGTGTAGCCTTGGTTGAAGACTGCATGCAGAAGCATCTCGATGGGGGTGGTTCGGTTGTGCTGTCAACACATCAACCGGTCAGCATAAAAGCGGTACGCCGCTACTCTCTAATGGATCAATCTATTCGGGAGCAGTTTAACAATGATCTCTAATACTGGGTTTTGGGCTTTTCTCAGACGCGATCTGCTACTGATTAATCGTCGTCGAGGTGAGGTTGCTAGTCCGCTCATCTTTTTTATTATGGCAGCGACCTTTGTTCCTTTGGGAACAACGCCTGATGCTGAGTTACTCAAGGATATTGCACCCGGTATCATTTGGGTTATGGCACTCTTAGCGACATTGCTTTCGGCGGAAAGTTTGTTCGCGAGTGATTATCATGATGGGTCCTTAGAGCAAATGCTGATAAGTCCGCAGTTGCTAGTCATGCCGGTGTTGGGTAAAGTCACCGCGCATTGGCTGACCACGGGTTTACCGTTGACGTTGGTGTCTCCCTTTTTAGGCCTTTTGCTCTCTTTGCCGGCTGCGGGTTATCTGCCGATGATGGCTGGGTTAGCCGTGGGCACGGGTTGTCTGAGCCTACTGGCGGCCTTGGGCGCGGCTTTGACTGTATCTTTACAGAAAGGAGGCCTGCTGTTGACGCTGATCGTGATGCCTCTTTATATGCCGGTCATTATTTTTGGCAGTGCTACGGCACAGTACAGTATTCAAGGGCTTGTTTGGAGTGGGCCACTGGCAATTTTGGGTGCTATGCTGGCCCTCGCTATTGCGCTCTGCCCTGTGGCGATTGCCAATGTGTTGCGCTTGACGACGATTAATTAGGACTTAGAGTAGACTATGAACTGGAATTGGTTTTACAGGATGGGTTCGCCGCGCTGGTTTTACGAGACCACAAGCCGCTGGTTGCCGTGGTTGGGGGCGTTGACTTTTATTCTGTTGGTCGGCGGCTTAGTCTGGGGGCTGGCATTTGCGCCTCAAGATGCGAAGCAGGGTAATAGTTTTCGTATCATCTATCTGCATGTGCCGGCATCATTTTTAGCATTGGCGGGCTATTTTTTAATGGCAGCAGCTGGAGCCATCGGGTTAATTTGGAAGATGAAACTGTCCTATATGGTCATGAAGTGCGCCGCGCCACTGGGTGCGGTGCTCACATTTTTGGCGTTGTTTACTGGAGCGGTTTGGGGTAAGCCTACTTGGGGTAGCTACTGGGTTTGGGACGCACGGGTTACCTCGATGTTGATTCTGTTATTTTTGTATTTGGGTGTACTGGCGCTCGAGTATGCTTTTAATAGTAAAGATGTCGGTAATAAAGCGAGTGCCATACTAGCGTTGGTGGGTACTGTTAATATTCCTATTATCTATAAATCTGTGGACTGGTGGTTCACCTTGCATCAGCCGGCAACGATTACTTTTACCCAAGCACCCTCGATGCACCCAGATATGTTTCAACCTCTATTGGTGATGATCTTAGGTTTTTATTGTTTTTATGCAGTGGCCTTAATTCTGTCGGTACGCGTAGAGATATTAGCGCGTGAACGAAAGACGAGTTGGGTGCGTGAGCGAGTGAAGCAGGCAGCGCAAAATAGTCTAGGAGCAACATTGTGAAATTTCAATTCGATAACTTTTCCCACCTGCTGAATATGGATGGCCATGGCGCTTATGTGTGGGCTGCTGTTGCAGTCACGGTGCTATTAATGACGTGGTTGATCATCAATCCGCTGTTGCAGAGACGTGATGTGTTTGAAGAAATTGCTCGAGAAGTGTCCAGAGAGCAGCTTCGCCAAGACGCTAGTAGAGAGGGTGCCTAATGCATCCAATGCGTAAACAGCGTTTGCAGATTGTGGTGATGATAATTGCCGCCTCGGCCGTTGCTGCTGGATTAATTATCTATAAGCTGGGTCAAAATGCTAACTTTTTCTACACTCCATCTCAGGTATTGTCGGGAGAGGCGCCCGAAGGTACTTTTATTCGCGCCGGTGGGATGGTGGTAGAGGGCAGTGTGCGCCGGGACCCCAATTCCCTTGCGGTGGACTTTGAGGTGACTGATGGCAGCGCCATTTTAGGTGTTCGCTACACCGGAATTTTACCCGATTTGTTCGCGGAGAATGAAGCGGCAATTGCGGCGGGTAAAGTTGATCAAAATAGAGTGCTGCAGGCCTCCGAAGTGTTAGCGAAACATGATGAAAAGTATACGCCGCCAGAGGTTGCTGAATCGATGAATGCTGCCTATAAAGCCAAGCAGAAACGCAAAGCAGACAAGTTATGACGGCTGAATTGGGCCATATTGCATTGATCATTGCGCTTTGTATGGCAGTTTTTCAAACCCTGGTGCCAATGGCAGGTTCGTTTAAGGGCTACCAGACCTGGATGCGACTTGGGCAGACCATGGCGTTCGGGCAGTTCGTGTTTATAGCACTGTCTTTCGCTTGCTTGTCAATGGCCTTCCTTAACGATGATTTCTCTGTTGCCTATGTAGCAAATAATTCAAATACTCTGCTGCCAGACCGCTTTAAAATGAGCGCCGTTTGGGGAGCCCATGAAGGATCATTATTGTTATGGGCTTTAATACTGGCAGGTTGGACTGCTGCGGTAGCTTTATTGAGTCGAAGAATGCCTTTGGTTTTCTCCGCCAGGGTTCTTTCGGTGCTTGGCTTTATTGCGGTTGGGTTTGCGCTGTTTTTACTGTTGACCTCCAATCCCTTTGAACGAATCCTACCAGTGGTGCCGATTGAGGGGGGGGATCTAAATCCTCTGCTTCAGGATTTTGGTCTTATTGTGCACCCACCCATGTTATATATGGGGTATGTTGGTTTTTCTGTACCCTTTGCTTTTGCCATTGCCGCGCTAATTGGTGGGCAGTTCGATAGCGCCTGGGCACGCTGGGCGCGGCCATGGATAAATGCTGCTTGGATGTTTTTAACGATTGGTATCTGTTTGGGCAGTTGGTGGGCTTACTATGAGCTAGGTTGGGGTGGCTGGTGGTTTTGGGACCCAGTAGAAAATGCATCCTTTATGCCATGGCTAATCGGTACCGCTCTGATGCACAGTATTGCGGCTAGTGAAAAGCGCGGCGTATTTCGTAGCTGGACATTACTATTGGCCATCTTTACCTTTTCTTTGAGTTTGTTGGGCACGTTTTTAGTGCGCTCGGGGGTTCTTACCTCAGTGCATGCGTTTGCCAGTGACCCAGAGCGCGGTATTTTCATCTTGGCGTTTTTGTTTGTCGTGGTTGGTGGGTCACTACTATTGTTCGCACTGCGTGGACCTCAAATGAGGTCTTCCTCTGACTATCAAGGGTGGTCTAGAGAGACCATGTTGTTGATCAATAATGTCTTGCTGGTTAGTGCAACGGCGATGATATTAGTGGGTACCCTTTACCCATTGCTGGCAGACGTGCTTGATTTGGGCAAAATTTCCGTTGGCCCCCCTTATTTTAGTTTTTTCTTTGTACCCACCACTGCGATCCTAATGGTGTTTTTAGGGTTTGCTGGTTTTAGTCGTTGGCAGTCAACCGATGGGCGATTAATGCTCCGTAAGGGTATTATTCCAGGTGTTATTAGTCTGGTCTTGGGGCTCTTATTACCCGCTCTGGCTGTAGAAGAACTATCTTGGAGTACTTACTCGCTAAGTGCCGTCGTGACTCTGGTATTGGTTTTTTGGGTGATCACTATGAGCGCTGAAGATTTACTGCTTAAAGTAGATGGTAAAGCCGCTAACTTAAAAGGCTTAACCGGCAGCTACTGGGGAATGCTAACGGCTCATGCTGGTTTGGCGGTCTGTGTATTGGGCGTCGGTCTGAGTACAAGCTATGACTTGCAACGCGATGTGCGAATGGTCCCCGGTGATCATGTCGACTTAGGCGAATATAACTTCCAGTTTATTGGTGTAAAACCAGCTGATGGACCTAACTTCTCGGCCTACCGTGGCGAGGTGGTGGTTACTTCAGGTGATCAAGTGGTGACTACGCTGTGGCCAGAGAAGCGTAATTATAAAGCTGCTGGACAGACAATGACTGAGGCTGCTATTGACGGTAAGTTAACTCGTGATCTGTACGTTTCTCTCGGTGAGCCTCTCGGTGGCAACGCCTGGGCAATTAGAGTGCAAGTTAAGCCTTTCGTGCGTTGTATTTGGCTGGGTGCGCTAATGGCTGGATTGGGCGGCTTAATTGCCGGTAATGACAAGCGCTATCGACGCCGAAAAAACCGGATAACCTCTGTGTTGAATGCAGGAGGTATTAGCGCTTGATGAGATTGGCATTGTTTCTTCCCGTGGGTTTGTTTGTTGCTCTCTCGATTGTCCTGTTACTCGGTTTGGATAGCGATCCGGCAGAATTGCCTTCTGCACTAGTGGATGAGCCTTTTCCAGCATTTAGGTTGGAGGCTCTGGATCCAGAGCAAGGGTTCATAGACGAGCAGCAGTTGATGGGTGAAGTGGCTCTGGTCAATGTTTGGGCAACCTGGTGCTATGCCTGTCGGATTGAGCATGCGATGCTCAATCAGCTTGCTGAGAACGGTGTCAAAATTATTGGTTTAAATTATAAAGATAATCGCGCAGACGCTTTTGATTGGTTGGCGTCGCGTGGAGACCCCTATGCCTTTTCGGTGTTTGATTTGAGAGGTTCTCTAGGCATCGATTTGGGTGTTTATGGTGCCCCTGAAACCTTTTTGATAGACGCCCAAGGTATTATTCGTTATCGCCGTGTTGGGGTTGTCGATGAACGAGTTTGGAGTAATGAATTTGCCGATTTATACGCTAAGCTCAAGACTGAAGCACAATGAGAAGTTTGGTCTTTTTAGTCTTGCTATTGGTGTCAGGGACAGTGAATGCCACCTCCGATCTAGTGGTCTTTTCTGATCCATCCTATGCTGCGCGCTATCAAACCATGATTTTGGAGCTGCGCTGTCCAAAATGCCAAAACCAGAACCTTGCCGATTCTAACTCACCTATTTCTCAGGACTTACGTGCAGAGGTGCAACGTTTGCTTGAGCTAGGTATGACCAATGGTGAAATAGAACAGCATCTTACTGAGCGTTACTCTGAATTTATTCTTTATCGGCCTCAGGTTAACAAAAGTACGTACTTGTTGTGGCTGGCACCAATCGTCATTTTGGTGATTGGAATGTTGACTATTCTTGGCTTGACTCGACGCTCACCTACCGCGTCAGAGGGCCAGAAATTTGATACTCAAGATGATCAGCAACGTCTTGATGATTTACTTAAAAATGGAAATAAATAACCATGTTACCTTGGATGTTGATTCTAATCGCATTCGCGTTTTTATTCGTCTTTTATCCTTTTGTTTTTAGTGATATTTCCTCGACATCTAAAGGCCAAGAGCAGGCAAAAATAGCGGAAAAAGACAATGTTCGGTTATTCAAAGAGCAGCAAGAACAGTTTCAGCGGCAGTTGGATATAGGGGATATTGATTCCCAACAATTTGAAAGACTGCTGACTGAGGCTGAACAGTTATTGTTAGCCAATACCTCACTAATATCTAATCGAAAACACACGGCGCTCGAGGGTGGTGGCTGGCTACTGCCAATTTTACTGTTTGTATTGCCTCTGGTGACTATCGTACTCTATCAGGAAACCGGAGCGATTGAGGATCAAGAAATTGCGACTTTGATCGAACTGCAAAGTGCTAATGGCACTAATTTGTCCTTGGAGCCTTGGAGTGCTGAGTTGGTTGAAGCGTTACAGCAGCGGGTAATCAGTCGGCCAGATAACATTTATTATTGGGCAATGTTGGCGCAGTGGGCGATAAGTAATAATGATATGGCCAGTGCCAATGGCTACTTCTCCGCCGCGCTTGAAGTTGCTCCCCGCGATAGTTTTCTCCTGGCTCAATATGCAGAGTCATTATTTTTGCTGGAGGCCAACCGCTTTACGCCGCGAGTTGCTGCTGCGGTGGACGCCGCATTCGCCGCTGATGCCACCAATCAGACAGTACTTGGGTTAAAGGGAATTGAAGCATTTTCTAATGGAGATCTCAGTGTGGCGATTAGCTACTGGCAGCGTGCTCAACAACAGTTGGAGCCGGCTAGCGCCACCTTTCAGGGGTTACAAACTGGCATTGATCGTGCTGAGTTAATGCTAGCCTCATCCGCCGATGGCAGTGCAGCGGCAAACTTTTTCGCAGATACTCAGACACACAAGGTGTCTGTCCGAGTCAGCATTGACCCGCAGGTGTCGACTACTCCGGATCAGAGAGTTTTCGTGGCGGCGCTCCGCGAGGGTGGTTCGCCGATGCCATTAGCAGCAAAGAAAATAAGTGTTTCTCAACTTCCTGCTACCATTGTCCTGTCAGACACCGACGCGCTTATTGCTGGTCAAGCGTTATCAACGGCCACGACGATAAAGGTGGTTGCTAGACTATCTTTATCGGGGTCAGCTACGCCTCAGACTGGCGACTGGGAAGCAGTAAGTGACAGTTTTAAGTTAGATGAAAAGGGTGCTCAAGTCAGCTTGCTAATCAATCGACAGCGTAAATAATTGGTTGTGCGCTTCTATTCTCAAAACTAACTTTATAAATGACTGATTTAGTGTTTTTTGTCACGCCGATAATGTGTAAACTTAACCTAAGAAAACTCTGACAATAATAGTGCCAAAAGGCTAGGTTAAAACCCAAAAAATGGCTAAATATGCGGCTTAAATCAATCAAACTGTCAGGATTTAAATCCTTTGTCGATCCGACTAATGTCAAATTCCCCAGTAATCTCTGCGCAGTGGTTGGACCCAACGGCTGTGGAAAATCCAATGTGATTGATGCTGTGCGCTGGGTTATGGGCGAGAGCTCTGCGAAAAATCTTCGTGGTGATTCTATGTCGGATGTCATCTTTAATGGCTCTGGTGGCCGAAAACCAGTGGGCCAAGCGTCGGTTGAATTAATTTTTGATAACACCCAGCAGCGGATTGTAGGCGAATATGCCGCCTATAATGAGATTGCTATCAAACGCAAGGTGACTCGAGATGGTCAGTCGAATTATTATCTAAATGGGACTAAATGTCGCCGTCGCGACATTACTGATATTTTTCTTGGCACCGGTTTAGGGCCAAGGAGCTACGCGATTATAGAGCAGGGGATGATCTCACGACTGATCGAATCCAAGCCGGATGAATTGCGGATTTATATCGAAGAGGCCGCCGGTATTTCTAAATATAAAGAGCGACGCAGAGAGACTGAGAGTCGAATTCAGCGCACCATGGAAAATCTCGAACGCTTGACTGATATACGGGATGAACTTGGGCGCCAGTTGAGTCGACTGGAACGGCAGGCAAAGGCCGCTGAAAAATATTCTGAGTACAAAAAACAAGAGCGGCAGTTAAGCGCAGAGCTATTAACGCTGACGTGGAGAGGCTATAACCAGGATGCCTCAGGTCTAAAAACCGTGATTGGTGGTTTTGAAGTTGAAAAAGAAAAGATTGTCGCGCAGCGCAGTCATTGCGATACGAGTATTGAGAAACTGCGAACGCAATATACCGATCAGAGCGACGCTTTTAACGAAATTCAGGCGAGGTTCTACAAGATTGGTGGTGAAGTTACCCGGATCGAACAAGCTATTGAGCATGCGCAACAGCGTGCCCAAGATATTGATAGAGAGTTACAACAAACTGAGCGTAACTATCAAGAAACTGACGAGCATCTTAAGGCAGATAAAAATAAAGTGACTGGTTGGCAGGCAGAATTTGATGAATTGAAGCCCGCTTTGGAACAGGCCACTGAACTTGAGGTGGTATCCACGGCAGCGCTTGAAGAAGCTGATTTGGCCATGAATCAGTGGCAGCACAACTGGGATGAATTTAATCATAATTCCGCCAATCCTCGCCAGCAAGCTGAAGTACAGCAGTCACGGATTCAGCATCTTGAACAGCTAATGCGTCGCCTATCGGACAGAAAGCAGAATTTAGAGGCCGAAGCGACTAGCTTTCAGGCCAGTCCAGCTGAGCAGGAGTTGGCATCTATCAAAGAGCGTCTGGACGCGACTGAGCAAGCGCGCACCCGCACTGATAATGCGCGCCAAGAGAATCGCGTGGCGATTGAAACACTGCGTACTCAAGAGTTACAAACCAACACGGACTGCGATGACCTTCGTGGTACCCAACAGACATTGAAGGGGCGTCAGGCATCACTTCAAGCACTTCAGCAAGCCGCTATGGGTGATGATGCTGAACAGCAATGGCTGGCGGCAGCGGGGCTCGATAAACAACCCAGACTGGCTGACCAAATGAGGGCTGTAGCCGGTTGGGAACTTGCGGTAGAGACTGTGTTGGGGAGCTACTTACAAGCGGTTACAGTGGATGATATGGTCAGTTCCATCGATCTTATGCAGAGCTTCACTAAGGGTGAATTATTATTTGTGAGTCCCAGCACGGCAGAACATCATTCGGACTCAGCAAAAGCGCAATTACTGAGTGAGTTTGTTGAGGGTGATTCGGCCAAGACACTGCTTGCAAATGTGTTTGTTGCTGAATCCTTGGCTGAGGCGCTTGCTTTGCAGGCTAAATTGGCTCTGCATGAGTCGGTGGTGACCGCCGATGGTATCTGGCTAGGTGCAAACTGGGCGCGTGTAGCTCGAGATAAAGATGCGACGGCCGGCGTTCTGCAACGAAAACAAGAATTAGACGCTATTGATAAACAGCTCGACGAACTCTCAGCGGCTATTGGCGATCTGGAAAAGCAGCGTGAAAAAAATGGACTTACGTTGAGGGAGCTTGAGGCGACTCGCCAGAAGATTTCTCTAAGTATTGAGGAACAACAGAGTAATTATGCAGAATTACGTTCTAAGCTACGTGGATTTGAGGTACAAATTGAGCAGTTTAAAGCGCGTAAGGCGCGGGCAGACAGCGAATTGGCAGACGTCCTTAAGCAATCTCACATTGAAAGTGAAAATCTCTCTTCAGCACGTGTTGTCTTGCAAGAGTCCATTGAAAAAATGGAGGTCGACACTGAGCTTAGAGCAGGCCTTGTAAGCCAGCGTGATTTACTGAGAACGACCCTTGATAAGGCGCGTGAAACTGCTCGCCAACACAGTGATACTCGCCAGCAATTAGCGCTCCGTGAGGGCTCTCTGAGCACGCAGCTTGCGTCGATTAAGGATGCGATTGTGCGTCTGGAGTCACAGTTTAAGAGACTTGAAGAACGTCGTACTGAGCTGCGAGTCGCATTTGAAATCAAAGAAGACCCCACCGACGATCACAAGCAGCAATTAGAGCAGCAATTAGAAGCACGTCTAAAAGTTGAGGATGAGCTGGGTGAGTCTCGCAAGCAGGTCGAGGCGACGGAGTACGAGGCTCGCGAGCAGGAAAAACGGCGTGGTGAACTCGAATTGGAATTGCAGAATTTGCAAGGCGAGTTAGAGGCGCAACGTTTGTCAGCCCAGGAAATAAGTACTCTCAGTCGTACAGTTGAACAGCAGATTAAAGACAAAGATGGGGTCTTAGCTGATCTGTTAGAGGCGCTATCGGAGGACGCTGAACTGGTTGATTGGGAAGAGCAATTGCAATTGATCGCCAATCGTATACAACGTCTTGGGCCCATCAACTTAGCGGCTATTGATGAGTACAAAATTGAATCTGAACGCAAGGATTATCTAGACAAGCAAAACCAGGAACTTGAAGAGGCACTACAGACACTTCAAACGGCCATTCATAAAATTGATCGCACCACACGGACCCGATTCAAAGAAACCTTCGACTTGGTAAATACTCATATCCAAGCGCTGTTCCCAAAATTATTTGGGGGTGGGCACGCCTACTTAGAAATGACCGGGGATGATTTACTCAACACCGGTGTTACCCTAATGGCCCGACCTCCAGGCAAGAAAAATGCGTCCATTCATTTGCTCTCAGGTGGTGAAAAGGCGCTCACAGCCATTGCGATGGTGTTTGCCATTTTTAAATTAAATCCAGCCCCATTTTGTATGCTCGATGAGGTGGATGCCCCCTTAGATGACGCCAATGTGGCGCGATATGCTGCTATGGTTAAAGAGATGTCTGATCAG
>TARA_B110001452_G_scaffold181741_1_pt1 | contig 10147 bp, 9 predicted proteins | sample TARA_B110001452 | Tara Oceans TARA_B110001452 (sample SAMEA4396971) | marine metagenome | biome: Polar Biome; feature: [DCM] deep chlorophyll maximum layer (ENVO:01000326); material: water (ENVO:00002006), including particulate matter (ENVO:01000060) such as... | depth 25 m
TCTAACAAAAATACCCACTTTCGTTAAACGGTTGATATCTGGAAGCAACTCACCCATAGAATTCTTTTTATCGTTCATAGTCTTGAACTTAATGAGCTCAAAAATTTTTTCGTCTTTACCTGGTCGTCTTTGAAAGAAAAACGGTTTCCTTTGGTTATTAAAATAAAGAAGGATATATATAATTATAAAAACAGGAGCCATTACTATTAGCCCAAAAAAAGCTAAAAGGAAGTCCATAACTGGCTTAAAAAGGGCTTTATACATTTTTTAATTTTTCACTTATTTTAAAAAAAAAGCTGATCCTCTATTTGAAATTGTTAAAAAAACATTTAAAAATACAAAAATTGGGTTTGCAATAATAAATGCTATAAGTGCAATAATGAAATCAAGGATTCTTTTTATGAAGTAAGTGTACATTTTTACTCACTTTAGTTTATCTCATTACAAATTAATTGGGCAAATTCTCTTGACAAAATTGATTTGTCATATACATACTCAGCTAATTCCCTAGAATTTATCCCCATTTCTAAAAGCAAGGCTTCTTTTGTGCTCCAGCTTAATACTAAACTTGCTAGTTCTGCAGGATCTTCAGGATTAACAAAAGCACCACAATTATTATCTTCTACAAGACCTTTTGTCCAGCCTGCTGAATTTACGATTATGGGTTTTTGAGCAGAAAGAGAATCAAAAAGTTTATTTGGAGAATTAGTTTGCAATATTGGCAAATTACGAAAAGTAGTAATTGAACAATCAGCAATATTAACTATTTCTGCCATTTCTTTCATCTTAAACTTCCCAAGAAATATTACATTATTTATTTGCTCTTTTTCCACCCTTGTTTTTAGTATTTGCTCTTGGCCACCTTCTCCTGCGAATAAATATTTAATATTATTATTTCGTCTCGACTGAGTTATTTTTGCTGCATCTATTATATAGTCTAATCCATTAGCTAAACCCATAGCACCAAAGTGTATTATATAAAAATCATCCGTAGACAGATTGAACTTATCCATTAATACTTTATTCTTAACTCTCTTACCAAATTGATCTATTTTTGACATATTTGGTATCATAGACACTTTCTTATTATCTATGCCTACTTTTAATACCCCATCTTTCATTCCTGGAGATAATGCAATAATATGTTTTGCATTATTATAAATAATTTTTTCTAAATACTTAAGAATCGAAATCAACAACTTATTATTCACTCCACCCATTTGTATAGGCACTTCTGGCCACAAATCACGTACTTCAAAAACATAATTTATTCCTTTAATCCACTTTAATAAAACTGGAGGGATACCAACAGTAAGTGGGGTAGAAGTTGCAAAAACTAAATCTATGTTTTCTTGCTTAAATGAAATAAAAGTAGAAAGAATCATAAATCTAAGAAAAGACCAAACTCTTCTTATAATACCAAATGAATTATCATAATCATTTTTAATAAAGATCACATCAATTCCATCAACCAATTCCTTTTGAACTAATCTATCCTGATTAGATCTTGAAGTTATCATTACTACTTTAAAATTATTATTCAATAATTCTCGAGAAAACCAATAGGACCTAGTACCTCCTGCTTCCCAAGGTGTAATAAAATATTGATGTATGTATAGAATTTTTTTCATTTACATTTTAAGAATGGATGACTCTGTCAATTTAATTAATATTAAAGGGTTAAAACAATAATAACTTTTAGGAGTCAATTTTCATAACACAAATTGACCTTTCTCCCGTATGCACAGAATCAAAACATACATACTTACCTTGACTATCCATTCTAGGATGAAAGTCACATGCCCAATGATTTCTTGGGTCAATTGTCTGATACTTTTTCAATGAGTTTAAATTTGCTAATAGCTTAACTTCATTACTATCTATATTAACACTAAATAATTTTGCCATTCTATATTTATCTGGATAGGTATCTGTAATAAAACAATCCGATCTTATAAAGCTTTGATGTCCATCTGAATTAATTTCAGGATATGCAACTATATTGTATTCCTGTAACGTATGGTCTAAAAACAAATAATGCGCATCTATATCTCCAACTCTACAATAAGCAATAATTTGGTTCTTATCGTTCCACACATAATGAGAAACCATATCGTTCGTCGGTGCAATAGAAAATGAGTCATTCATAATATCATAAACAATTAATCTACTCCACCTTTTTTTTACATCCTCACCAATCCATCTGTGCAAGAAAGCTATATACTTGGAGTCTGAAGAATACAAAGTATGGGTAACGTAATGCCTTTTATTTAAATGTTCTTTATCTATATCGCCTAGCCTTGATAAATCAAAAAGACTTACCACCAATTTCCTTTCGTTTAATTTTAAATCTACAATAAATAATCCAGTTTCTTTTGGCGTATTTTCAGCCAAACAACCATTATCTTGATAAATATAACCATAACCTGGCATTAATTCCTGCAGACGCTCATAACTAAAATTTGTTGCATAATTCCCATCCTTTGAAACAGAATCAATTGGGAAATCAACTTCTTTATTAGATTTATTCTTAAAATCATAAATAATAGAACTTAATTTACTATTGTTATGAATATTATAGATTATTTTATTGTCTGGCAACCATTGTAGCCTACAGCCCTTATGATAATTCCAAGCTGCTGATTCTCCAATTTTATGATACTCTCCTATACCACCGTCAAAATCAAAATAACCAACTTCTAACAAATCAGTTTTCTTAGGCATTTGTATCTTATCTGTCAATAATAGCTTATTTGCCAATAATAGCTTATTATCAATACTAAAAGGAGAAACATCGTGAAACCCAAAAAAATAACCTTTCTTAAAATCAATATCATTAACTGAAAAATCTTTTCTATTTGGCAATAAATCAAATGCTCTTTGGTACCAGTTTCTAACAAATAATTTCACTTTAGGATTTTCCTTTAATAAATCATATACTATTTTTTCAATCTTATTCATAATTATTAATTATGCTTCAAAATAATTTTTAATGATAATTTTTAATGAATCATAGTTCATTTTATAGTACCTACTTTTTCTAATTAAACTCGTACTTGCATGATCAAAATCTTTTACAACTATATTTTGATTATAAACAACTTCCAAATTTTCGCGTTTCATTAATTCGCCAAAATATATTTCTTCACCAAAAAGAAAACTTGGAAAATCTAAAAAACCATTACTATTAACAGTTTTTTTTGTGAATATCATAAACGAACCATGCCCTGCATAAATAGAATCATTCTTATATTTAGATATTTTTTTACTCTTATATTTATAAATTGTATTCTTATAAATTAAATGCAAAACAGGGTACTTATACATTACCAATAATTTCTTTAAATTAGCTGATGAAGGTCTTTTTTTTATTTTTGGATTACGATCTCTTCCTTCTTTTTCAGAAATTATTGAAGGAGCAATCCAACCCAGATTATTATTCTTAATAAGAAATAATTCAGTAAAAAAATCATTAGTTAATGTTACATCCACATTAGAAATAATAAAATAATCTGCACTATAAATATCTATTTTAAGATTTATAACTGCATCTCTTATACCTCCAATATAACCTTCATTGGATTTATTCTTATGGTAAACAATATTAATATTTTCAAAACTTGGTAATTTACTTTCAATACTAAATTCTGAATTATCAGCAATTAAAACTGTAACATTAAAATCATTATTACAAGATCCTCTTGCTTTTTCAATCGAATTCAAATAGAGGTAAAGTTTATCGAATGTATTATAATTAACACATGCTATAATTAGCAACTTTGTTTTATTCATTGTATATTTTCTTCCAATTCATATATATTATTAACAACTATTAAACTTTTTGGAATATTGTTAAATAATTCATATAAAATATTTATTCTTTCTAAATACCGATTATTTAGACCACTGTATTCTTTATATAAGTTCATGAAACTAATGGTTTTAATACCATAAATAGCAGGTATTGTAAATATCGAAGTAGAAATTCCACCAATCACAATAACAGGCTTAATTTTTGAAACAATCACTTCTGCACTATATTTTGATGATAAAAGTTCGATAAAAGCATACTTTTTTATTAAGTTATCAAAATTTCGATTTAGATCATTAGGGTGCTTTTTTATATAAACTTTATTACCTAGAAGTTGAAGCAATTGAAACATTTTTTCATACATATCAATTATTTGATCATCTGGCAAAACTTCTTTATCAAAATCTTTTAAAATGAGGATACTATCTTCGTCATAAATGTTTTTCTGACTTTCTAAATTATTATAATAGCTTTTCAAACTGTTGGCTGTATATTCATTTATTGATAGTTCTGATTTATTTTTTACAAATAAATTTGAATTAATAAATGTAATTGAAGATAGAGAGTTAAACGCACAATAAAGAGATAACTTTAAATTGCTCTTTACCTTACTAATCATTTTATTGATCTTACTTTCTTTGTCACTTACTTCAATTAACAAACCTTTTTTTCCATCAGGAAGATAGGTGCTTGTTCCCTCATCAATTTGAATATATTTTATCCTGTAATTAGAAATAGGTAAATTTGACAAAGCTAAGTAGTTTACACCGCCAGGATTAAAAACAAGTATAGTTCTATTCTTTTGCTTAATGGAAACATATTTAATCAAATTAAATATGTTTAATTTGAATTCAGGGCTTTCAATAAAACACACATCAGTATTGGCTATATCAACAATAAAATTTTCATTACTCAACCTAAACCTAGAAAGGTCTTTTACATCAGACTGGGGGAGTACAATAATGATTCCACTACTAAGATTATTTGATAAAACATAAGAATACAAAACATCCAAATGCCAAGAGCTTAAAATAAAAGAAACAAACTTATAGTTATCTAATTTTCCTGCTATTTTATTAAAACCTTTTACTTTTGTAAACTTCATAATTTAATCTTTATACGATATTTACGCATAATGTAGATTATAAAATGAATTATTAAAAAAAATACAATTGATATAATTGAATCAATAATAAAATCAAACATATTATCTCTTGCTATATAAATAATACTAGGTAATAGAAATAATACAATTCCAATTACTATTCTATTTCTTGAATATATTAATTTATCCAAAAAACTATATCCAATACCTAATAAAAAGCCAACTATAATTTGTCCAAATTCCTTACCAACAGAGAAAAGCTGTGCAATATAAGAGCCACCAATACCAAATCCTTTAATATATAAATCAGGGTTAACAATACTAGAGATATAACTTGAAAATATTTTATATTTATGTGCTCTTGAGAATAAACTTAAATCTGGATTATTTCCTGTTATTTTCATTATCATGACATTGGAGATCTTATATATTTTTCCAAAAATTAAATCAAATAAAGAATAATCTATCTTATCTGAATACTTTATTGAATAAGAAACGACTTGTACTGAAACCCCTTGCTTATAAATAAAATCAAGTATACTATAACTTTCAATTTCTTTTCCTCCTTTATACCTGAAGGTGCCAATAATTATAAGGACTAAAAATAGGATTATTGCTCCTCCCAACACCCTAATTAAATTAAAATTTATTCTTTTATACAATAAGTAATACCATAAGGAAACAATTAAAAATGTAATACCTGGTCCTCTTTTTCCATCTGCCAAAAGAACAAAAATTAATAGAATTGTAAAAAGCCAATAATAGACACCATTTTTAGGTCTACTACTTATAAAAATAATATAAGATGCCATAGAAACCATAATAATCAATTTATAAAATGTTTGATTATTAATCCTTGCCCCCTGATGTATAGCTAGATACCCATATTTATGTATAAAAGATACTGTTTCATAAATATACATTAATAAAAAAGGGGTCAATAATATCATTCCAAATAAGCCTACAAAATATAGCTGATTATCTGTTGTATCGACAGGTTGCCTGTCTTTAACAGGTTTTTGTTGCAAATAGAATATGCTCCCTATCACAAAACTAACTAATGCCAACTGAACATTAATAAGCGTCCTAAATATAACATCAATTTCAAACGTATAGGAAGTAAAGAACTTTGTTTCGTTAAAATGACTATACCCAAAAAAATGCAGGAACACACGGGACAGCACAAAAAAACCAAAAACAACTAGAAATATATTATGCGTATTTATTAAATTATTATGTTTTTTGGTAAATATATAAATCGAACTAACATATACTACAATAATAGATAATTCTAATAATTTTATACTTAACTCTGGATTTATTATATATAAAATTAATGCTAAAATAAGAATAATAGGCGAAGCAATATATAATCCAACTTGATCCATTTACTTTTTATTTGATTTATATAATATCCATATAAGTAGTAATACTGTGAATAATTCAAAAAGGAAGCTATAATTAAAATATCCAATACTAAAATAATAATATACTATAACCCACAAGGTATATGGCAAAATAAACTTAGCCACTAGACCAACTTTTACGACATTAGAATGTAAAATCTTGGAAGAAATTAAATAATGCAAGATTGCCATGGATAAATAAGAAATAACAGTAGTTAATGCGGCTACTTTATATCCATATATAGGAATCAGTAAATAATTTAAACCAATATTTACAATTGCAGCAAGAATAGTTCCGATAGAAATATACCATGTTTTGTTCTGGTAAAAAGAAAAGTTTGCATACATTAAATATATAAACATAAACACAGCACTCATAATAATTATAGAAACTAAACTAAATGAATCGGCATATTCTTTAGAAATAATTATAGGTAAAAGATAATTTAAAATAATAGATGCCAATATCGATAATATAATAAGTAATTTTAAATTTGTGATTAAGTTTTTATGGATAGTTTTATAATCATTAGTTTTCATCAGATTATAAAATTTTGGAAGCCAAGCCGAATTAAAAGCGGTTACAACTATCATCATAACCATTCCTAAACTATAAGCCATAGAGTATAAACCAACATATTCAAAGTCTAATATTTTACTAATAATTACTCTGTCTGCCTGAGCAAGAACGACTGAAGACAGTTGATGAATTATCAATGGTGTACCAAATGCTAATGCATATTTAATATACTTAGGGTCAAAAGTGTAATTTTTAATAAGTTTAATAATCCTATAAAAACTGTATAATGCGAATAAAGAATAGGTTAAAACCATTCCACTTATTCTCCCAATATCTTTATTTGTAAATAATATTAGAACAAATATTATTGAAACAACTATCTCAAAAACCGCTCTTACAAAAGAAAAAATCGAGAACTCTTTACTCTTATTTACACCTAGCAAATAGTACTCATAGAATGAAATAAAAACATTAGCAAAGCTACCTGTAATTAGTAAATAATATATTTTAATATCAATTTCAAAATAACTAGATATATTATCTTTAAATAAAATTGTTATAGGTAATACTAAAATTAAAAAGAAAAGAAGGAAAAATAATACTTGATTAAATATATAGCTCCCAGTATGTTTATTAGATTTTAAAATATACTGCCTAATTGACCCTGCAACATTCAGTTGAATCAATATAGATGTAATCATAAATAAAGAAACAAAAACAGAAACAACTCCAAACTCAGTTGGGTTTAATATCCTAGAAAATATTGGAATAGAAATAAAAACAACTCCCTTGGTAAGCATTCTTCCTGAAAAATAATTCAGAAAATCTTTTAAAAGAGAGTTGTTTTGCAATAGTTTTTTAATATTCAAAACAAAATATTTTTGTTAAGTTAACACATAACAATAACAAGTAATTTATTTTCTATTCTTCAACTTTTCTCTTTGAACTGATTCTATATCTAGTATATCCTTAGATTTATAAGTCAGAGATCTATTTACAGCATGTAAGTTTCTCGATAGTCTTCTTAGTCCTTCTGGCTCTAACGATGCAGCATGATCCGTTCCTTTCCAGGTTCTATCTAGAGTGAAGTGTCTCTCAACCCACTCTGCGCCTAAGGTATGAGCTGCAATATCAACTGCTATTCCTAAATGATGACCAGAGAATCCTATTGCTTTAACTTTATCTGCATATTTTTCTATTAAAATATTTATATCTAATAAACAAACATCTTCAAAAGGCACTGGGTAACCGGATGTGCAATTATATACAACTAAATCATTATTACGCTCCTTTTTAATAAAAAATTCAATTAAATCACTTATTTCATTTTTAGTAGTCATTCCTGTTGAAACATGTATTTCTTCCTTATAATTATCACATAACCACTCTAGCATCTCATAATTATTATTACAGGCTGAAGGGATTTTAATTAATTCTGGATTAATACTTGCTATCTCTTTTGCAGATGTCAAATCCCATACAGAGGTTGAGTAAATTATATCTAACTCATTACAATATTCTAATAACTCTTTATGTTGTTCTACACTGAACTCTAAATATTCTCTATGAGCTCCATATGTATTACCATAGGAATTATTTGGATTAGGATGAGGAGTATTATACTGGGCCTCAGTAAGTAACTCTTTATTGTTTCTTTTTTGAAATTTCACAACATCTACATTCGCAAATATTTTAGCCATTTTTATATGTTCCTTGGCTATTTCTATATCTCCTTTGTGATTACATCCTACTTCTGCAATTATTTTTGGCGCCTTCATATTAAAATCTATTATTTATTTTTATTATTATTTTCATTAACTCTCGAATGGCCATCTTTCCACCATTTTTACTAATGGTAAAATCAGCCACTTGTTTAACCTCATTTTCAGCATCTTCTGGACAAAAACTCCATCCTGCTGAGCATAAATTTGCTAGGTCATTTATATCATCACCCATGTAGGCAATATTTTTTCTATCTAAATTGTTTTCGATAAGAACTTGCTCTAGCCTTGAGAATTTATCTTTAACTCCTAAATAAGTCTCGTCAATCTTCAACTTAGACATTCTTTTAGCAACAATTGAAGACTCTTCAGATGTCATAACAATTATCTTAACTCCACTTTCACTCAATAGCTCTATACCCATACCGTCTCTCATTGAAAAAGACTTAGAGAATTCACCATCAATACTATTTGTAACCTCACCATTTGTAAACACACCATCAACATCTAAAACAACAGCTTTTATTTTATCTGGCTTAGCTTTACTTAATGATAATTTATTAGTCATTAACTTTTCGACAATATCCCAATCATTTGGTTCGTCTATTTCAGTCATTGTGTCTTCAGGCATAACAACTAAACCAACTTTACCGCCTAATCTATTTTTAGACTTAAAGAATTGCTGTCGTGTTGTTGTGTATATTGCTCCATTTTCAACAAATACTCCTTCAAAATCTTGACGTATTGGTCTAGTATTATAGTCATAATTAATACTCTCACCTTTTTTATTCCAAAAAAACCTTTTAGACTCTACAACTGAAACAGTTGAATCATATCCTTCTTTCTTAATTTTATCTAATGATTTATTAATATAAACTCTTGTCAATAATGGTGATGTTGCCTGAATTAAACTAATTGTATCATAACTACTATCAATTTTTTCAAGCAGTTCTATCATTGCTGACTCACTTGAGGCCTTATCATCAGCATTCTCAGCACCCCTATTAATACATTCAACTTTATTAGTCCAGTAATATTCTTTATTGATATAGCCCTTTATTGCTTCATCATCCGTAAATATATAAACCTTAGATAAATTGCTAAATATAGCTTCAGACAAAGTATACGTAAATAATGGTCTTCCTAATAATTTTTTACGATTCTTATGAGGAATACTTTTAGAGCCTGCGCGCATTGGAATTATTGCAATATCATTCATTCTTAATTATTTGATTAATAAGTTTACAAATTTGGCACCTTTAAAGCCTGCTGCTTATGGCACCAAATTTGGGAGAAGCTGTTTTTTTTTAAAACAAACAAATTTATTTATAATTAAAACTATATTGGTGACAATATAGTTCTAAATAACTTTAAATATTTGATCTTCATTCCTTATTAGCGTCTATTTTCTTTATTTTAAGAATAGAACCATTGGATAACGATCTGTTAAAATCAGAAATTAAGATTATAAGTAACAACATTAAAAAAAAGAATAAAGGTATAAGAATAATGAAAAAACTATCTTCTTCTCTACCTGTTTCACTAAAAGAATCGATGGTATTAATTACATTTTTTTTATCATTC
>TARA_B110001452_G_scaffold266316_1_pt1 | contig 10134 bp, 9 predicted proteins | sample TARA_B110001452 | Tara Oceans TARA_B110001452 (sample SAMEA4396971) | marine metagenome | biome: Polar Biome; feature: [DCM] deep chlorophyll maximum layer (ENVO:01000326); material: water (ENVO:00002006), including particulate matter (ENVO:01000060) such as... | depth 25 m
ATCCTATGCAGGATTAAGAGGGGTTTGGATCGCAGGGCGAATTCTATATGTCGGAGAGCTGTTGATTATCAATTCTTGAATATCTTTGCTCAACGACAGAAGTACTAATGTAAGCGTTGAGGTGGCATAATTCCAATGCATTGTATGCATTTATAGTATGCGTTTTGGTTATACCCTGCTGGAGCAGAAAATGAACTTACAAAAACTTAGTCGATTAGATTTGAATTTACTGGTTTCTTTACAGGCATTGCTTGAAGAAAAAAGTGTGACTCGCGCTGCAGCTCGTCTTTTCATTAGCCAGCCAGCAATGAGTCGGGTACTCCAGAGGTTGCGTTATCAGCTAGATGACCCTCTCTTTACGAGAACAGGTAATGAGTTAGTGCCAACCCCCAAGGCAAGAGAGTTACAGTTAAGGCTACCCCAATTATTGGATAATATTTTAGATATGGTTAGTCAAGGTACCTTTGATCCGGCGACCTATGTCGGTGAAATTTCAATCGCTGTACCTGAATTTGTGGCTATTACACTTATCTCTGAACTTACTAGGGTAGTTACCTGTGACGCACCAGGGCTAGTTCTTTCGGTATCAAGTGGCATTGAATCTGTGGAAGGAGATTTGGCGGTAGGTGCATTGGACTTTGCGATTGATATTGATAGAGGAATAACCGATGACATCACCACCCGACCCCTGACTACTTATGCCCCCTCGATCTGGATGAGGCTCGGACATCCGTTAGCAAATAAAGAAAGGATGACTCTTGAGGATATTTTGAAGTACCCCTTCGTTCAGTATTACCTTCTTATTTCCAAGCGCGTCAGTGCTAGAAACAACGCTCGTTTTGACCGAACACTGGCGGAACTGGGGTTAAAAAGAGAAAAAGCCTTGGTAACGAATCAGTTAATGACAGCCATGGAAACCATCTGTGATACCGATTGCCTGATGGTAGCGACGCAAAAAAGTCGAGTCATGGAGCGTGGAGAGCATCGCATTATTAGCAAGCCCTTTCCAGACGAATTGCCCCACGAGGAGAGTATTAAGTTGGTCTTATTGCAACACCAGAGAACATCTGGATCACCCATACATCAATGGCTAGTAGATAAAATTATTGGTGTTATGGAGCAGCACGACGGCGCAATCAGTTAGTAATATACACAGGGACTACAGCGGCTCAGCAAATTGTGTTGCAGAACTTTCGTCAGTGGTAAGTTTGAAGGCAACCGCGTAAAGCATAATCTCAGCGGTAAACAGAATAATCCATTCTGGACTATTTGGCAGCCACCATGAGTCCATGAAGGCAAATAGTGTAAGACCAGCGGAACTCGTGCTAATAATTAGTCCTGTTAGAGAGTTGGATAAAACACGAGATTTAACAACACGTTTTAATTGGCGATGTAAGCGATTATGCAAATGGTCGTTGTCAGCCGAAAACGGTGAACGACCAGCCTTTAATCGCCTTATGATACTCACTATAAAGTCTAAACAGGGATAGGCCAGAAGAGATGCCATAAACCATATTGAAAATTCACCCGCAACAACGCCATTCAAACTGTAAGCAACAATTACTGCACCAATGCCATAGCTTCCCATATCTCCTAAAAAGAACCAGCCAGATACAACATTAAAAATAAGAAAAATAAGACATGCAAATAGGAAAAAACCTTCAGTGGGTCTTCCATACTCAATAAAGAAAACTGCGAAAGCGGCAGTAGCGATGCCCGGCACTAAGCCATTCGCGCCATCCGCCATATTAAACGCATTAATAAAGCCAACGCAAAATATAGTCATCACTGACCATGCAACGATAGGTATTTGAAGAGCTTGATCTAATCCGGGGATACCGATCTTATCAGGGACCAAGTTAGGCCAAAAAAATAACAGACTTCCAAAGACCAAAAATTTACATGTTAAACGCAGTATTGGTGTTAAAAAGTCGGCTTTTAAATCTTCTGCCAGTCCGAGAAGAGCACATGCGGCAATGGCAAGCCATAAATAGAATTCTTGGTTAGACCGCATAGCACCGGGCACATAGTGGGTTAGCATCAATATCCCAAAGAGGTAACATCCCACCACAATTGTAATAGCTAGCCCGCCAAGGCGAGACGAGTCGGTTAGACTTATTCCGTGAGAGGAAGCAAAGTCACGTCCAATGGCAACATATGAAAGCAGCTTCATTAAAAGAATCACGCCGAGCCCTGCCAATCCATAAAATAAAAACCCTAGTAACGACATAATGGCCAATTTGAAATCAGCTTTACTAAAGTAGCTAGGAAGTAGGAGTTTACTCAGCACGAGATATCCTCAGTTTTATCTTTGGTGCATGTGCTGACAGTTCCCTTCGGGAGAATAATAGTTTTTTTACCCTGCTCAACAATCTTAAATGTTGAAAGCGAGCCTAGCGGGCCAATAGCCAGAAGATAATGCCAAGAAGCCTCTGCTTGTTTAATTTTGAAGGTACCTTGTTGGCCAAAATCGCTTTGACTAAGTTTCGAGCCCTGACTTATGCCTAATGCGGTCAGAATAACCGCAAAAGCCCCGACAAATAAGACTTTAGACTTCATGTTCACGACTCAATATGGATGCATTGTTCGATATTTTACCTGATTCCTACTCATTAGTGTATCAGCCGATTATTTACAGAAATAACTAATATCCAGAGATGAAACGAGCTAAACAGGCATGAAAGCCTATCTATTTGGATTTAGTTAGATTCGATAGCTACCTTTAGTCATTACCGAGGATATTAAAGTCATCGCCTTTTTGACCGGCGAGGGAAATTTGTAACCGCCAGCATCTAATGCGGCCTGCGCATGGCGCTCTTCATCAGCTAACATTTCCTCTACTACTGCTCTGCTCTTGAGGTCTTCGTTGGGTAGTTGGTTGAGATGGGTCTTTAAATGGCTACATACTTGATCTTCTGTCGCGGCAACAAAGCCTAGGCTTAACTTGTCACTAATGAGGCCGGCACCCGCGCCAATGCCAAAAGACGCCGCATAAAAAAGTGGATTTAAAAGACTGGTACGCCCACCAAGATCCTTAATGCGCTCTTCGCACCAGGCCAAGTGATCAATCTCTTCAACCGCCGCTTCTTTCATTTGTTCGCGCACATTTGGCAGCTTGGCGGTTAGCGCTTGCCCTTGATAAAGCGCTTGAGCACATACCTCACCGGTATGATTAACGCGCATCAGACCAATGGCGTGGTCACGATCTTTATCTGAAAGTTCAGAGTCCTGTGCCTCAAATGCGGGAGACACTCTCTCTGGCATGGGGGCATCACCTAAGACGGTGCGCAATCCATGATCAAGTTGAGTAATAAATTGGTCCAGTACTGAAAGCTTGCGGTTATTCACGATTCACATTCCTCGTTTCTATGGGGTCTATTGTAGCCATTTTTGTGCGTAGCTTTCTAGTCCAAAATATAGGCAAATAGGCAACAACAAAAAAGCCCATGGCCAGGCATTCGGAAACTAATATGTAAATTGCCCAGGGACCAAAGTAGTCTAATAGTGAAGGGTTGATCGATTTGTTCATCATATACAAGTAGTTAGAGCCTAACCAAAGATTAATAGGGATAAGGCACAAAATATAAATATTCAACCACACAAAGTTACGCAATATACCTCTAGCCTGCGGATATAGATCAAAGGCAAGCAAATGATGAATGACGACGAGGACTAGCCCACAATGAACAAACCAATATTTAAAAAAACCATAGCTTGGAAAGCCACCATCGGGATCCGGAGTTATTATTGCTTGTAGAGTCCCGGCTAATACAAAAAAATAGACAATCTCAAAACGCTTACGATTAGGTTGCCAAAACAGTATAGGCGCTGCAACTGCAAATAGATTGCAAATTAAAAGCGGTAAGTCAAACGCTGCTTTAAAGCGGCCATAAGCTAAATGTATGGCTGTCCAAACTAACACGGTGAGGCTAAGAAAAATCGATGCAACTCGTGTGAACAGCAGATTTTGATGATCATTTAACTGACGCGCACTCTTGGCAAAGACCAACAAACAGGCGATGAAAACAACTACTGCGACAAGATGCGCTACGCTGAAGGATGTGAAAGGAATATCATTGCTAAAAAACAAATTACTACTCAGCATATACCCTCCCTTGTATTACTGACAGTTAGCCATTTTGTTCACGGATAATTGCGCGCCAACCTATATCATTTCGCAGATAAACATCATCCCACTTAATGTTGGCGGCGACTTCATAAGCGCTGACTTGAGCAGCAGATACCGTGTCGCCCATTGCCGTGGCGCAGAGTACACGACCACCGCTAGTCACAACGTTGCCATCGACCATTGCAGTTCCAGCATGAAATACCTTTTGATCCTTGGACTCTGTGATATGAGACAAGCCTGAGATAACGTCTCCACCCCTATAGCTTCCAGGGTAACCACCTGCAGCCAGCACCACACCAATGGCAGGTCTTGGATCCCACTGAGCGATTTGTTGATTAAGAGTCCCCTCAAGCGCGGCCATACAGTGTGAGACTAAGTCTGATTGCAAGCGCAGTAATATAGGCTGAGTTTCTGGGTCACCAAATCGACAGTTGTATTCAATGACCTTGGGAGTTCCGTCGGCCATGATCATTAAACCAGCATACAAAAAGCCAGTGTAATCATTACCCTCCGCAGCCATACCGTTAACCGTTGGATAAATCACCTCATCCATAATTCGCTGATAAATCACCTCATCAACAACCGGTGCTGGTGAGTACGCTCCCATACCTCCGGTATTAGGCCCCGTATCCCCGTTACCAGCGCGCTTATGATCTTGACTGGTCGCCATGGGCAAAACATTTTTGCCATCCACCATTACAATAAAGCTGGCTTCTTCACCATCTAAAAATTCTTCGATCACTACACGACTACCAGCGTCGCCAAAGGCGTTTCCAGCAAGCATGTCGCGCACTGCGTCTTCTGCCTCAGCCATAGTCATAGCCACAATCACGCCTTTACCGGCAGCCAAACCATCGGCTTTAACCACAATAGGCGCGCCCACTTGCTGTAAGTATTCAAGCGCCGCATCAACGTCAGTGAAATTGCCATAGTTTGCTGTCGGAATTTTTTGGCGTTCAAGAAAGTCTTTAGTAAATGCCTTAGAACCCTCTAATTGGGCGGCTCCACTAGACGGGCCAAAGATAGCTAACCCGCGCGACTGAAAATAATCGACAATACCATCCACTAGTGGTTGCTCAGGGCCAACAATGGTTAAGCCAACTTCATTGCCCTGGGCAAAATCCGCTAGAGCACTAAAGTCACTGACAGAAAGAACAACGTTTTTTAGTCGTGGCTCCATTGCCGTTCCTGCATTGCCCGGCGCTACAAAAACAGTGCCGACGCTTGACGACTGAGCCGCCTTCCAAGCCAGCGCATGTTCCCGTCCACCAGAGCCAATAACCAGAACATTCATCGTGTAATTTCCAAGCAAAAATTTAAGGCAAAATTATAACAGACTGCGCGGCTGGCATTACATAATTTGTGGTACGGTAACGCTATTAAGAACAATCTAAATATTCGCCTAAGTCGTAATTTTTGTATAAGAAAAACCGTTATAGAGGAAATATCCCATCGCTGAATTACAACACGCTAACGCACCAACTATCATGTGGTTTCGTCAGGACCTTAGGCTTGCCGATAATCCAGCACTTTATGCTGCTTGCGAGCGTGGAGACATTATCCCCGTTTATATTCTTGATGATGACGGCGCCGATAGTTGGAAAATGGGAGGCGCTAGCCGCTGGTGGTTACATCATGCATTGGCAGATTTAAATAGTTCTCTCAAACAAGGTTTGCATCTTTTTGAGGGTGATGCGCTGACTATACTTCGTGATTTAGCGGCACAAACTAATGCCTCGGCGATTGTCTGGAATCGTTGTTATGAGCCCTGGCGGATTACCCGTGATGCTACTCTTAAAACAGCATTAAAGGGCGACGGTCTTACCGTTGAAAGTTTCAATGGCTCGCTCCTGTGGGAGCCTTGGCAAGTGCTTAAAAAAGACGGCACTCCCTATAAAGTATTTACGCCTTATTACCGTCGGGGATGCTTATCATCCGCCACGCCAAGGCGACCAATGGCAGTACCTGAGAGTATCGAAATTATACAAAATAGTGTGCGATCACTATCTCTAGAAGCTCTTAATTTACTACCTAAAATTAATTGGGATATGCAAATGACGGCGCGCTGGGACATTAGTGAAACAGCAGCCCATGAGCGTCTTGATGAATTTGTTATGGACGAGTTACAAGACTACAGGGAAGGGCGTAATTTCCCTGATAAAGCTAATGTTTCAAGACTTTCGCCGTACCTACATTTTGGCCAAATCTCGCCTAATATTGCCTGGCATCGCGCCGCAGAAGCGGGCGCATTCATTACTAACGAGCAGAGTCTAGACACCTTTATGAGCGAGCTAGGTTGGCGCGAATTTTCTTACTATTTGCTCTATCATTTTCCTAAATTGCCAACAGACAACCTGCAGGTGCGCTTTAATCTTTTCCCTTGGGCAGAGAACACAGATGCAGATTTACAGGCATGGCAACAGGGTAAAACCGGCTATCCTCTGGTCGATGCAGGTATGCGTGAACTATATACTACCGGTTACATGCACAACCGTGTGCGCATGGTGGTGGGCTCATTTTTGGTGAAAAATTTACTCATTCATTGGCACAAAGGCGAACAATGGTTTTGGGATTGTTTGGTTGATGCAGACCTGGCTAGCAATAGTGCCGGTTGGCAGTGGATTGCTGGCTGTGGCGCAGATGCCGCGCCTTTCTTCAGAATTTTTAATCCTATTACCCAAAGCGAAAAGTTCGACAAGCAGGGCAGCTACATTCGTCGCTATGTACCAGAACTTGCCGGTATGCCTGAAAAATATATCCACGCGCCTTGGTTAGCACCCCCTGAGGTACTCGCGGGAGCAGGGGTCGTCATTGGCACTAATTACCCGGCACCCATCATGGATATTAAAGAATCTAGAGAGCGTGCATTGGCCGCCTTTGCGGTGACTAAAATTCAGCCTGCAGAGACCTAAGGGTTTTTATTTTCTAGCGGAGCAACATCATGTATTTTGGTAGTGACAATCAAACAGGCGCATCAGCGCAAGTACTAGACATGCTGACCCAAGCCAACAATGAGTACACTCATGGCTATGGCGATGACCGCTGGACTGAGCAAGCTGTAGAGGCGCTAAAGGCCGTCTTTGAATGTGACCTTGAAGCCTACTTTGTGGCCACCGGCACAGCGGCAAACTCACTGGCACTGTCATGTATGGTACAACCCTGGGAAGGTATTCTGTGCCATGACAGTGCACACATTATTTTAGACGAATCAACCGCACCAGAGCTATTTACTGGCGGTGCACGCATGCGGCCTATCTCTCAAGGCGAAGGTAAAATTAGCCCTCAACATCTGCAAGACTATTTCCAAATAATAGGCACTGACTACCCACACAATGTCAAAGCTGCGGCCCTCAGTATTACTCAGGCCAGCGAGTCGGGCTTAGTATACACACCGTCTGAAGTGACCGCGCTGTCTGCTGCTGCCAAAGACAATGGCCTGTCCGTTCACATGGACGGTGCGAGGTTTGCCAATGCATTGGCAAGCCTTGGCTGTACCCCGGCAGAACTAACTTGGAAGGCCGGCGTAGACGTGCTTTGTTTAGGCGCTACTAAATGCGGTGCTCTGTGTGCCGAGGTGGTTATATTTTTTAACAAAGACCTAGCCCAAACCTTCACCCATCGTCGCAAGCGTGGTGGGCACCTTCTTTCTAAAGGGCGTCTATTTGGCGCACAAATGGTCGGCTGGCTGAAAGACAATCACTGGCTAGATCTAGCCCAGCACGCCAATAGTCAGGCGACCGCGCTAGCCAAACAAATAACCGCTTTTGACCAATTAAAACTGGTATGGCCGGTGCACTCTAACGAGCTTTTCGTCATCATGCCTAAAGGTTTGGCAGATCATTTACAGGCCGCTGGTGCAGAATTTTATGACTGGTATGTTGATACATTGCCGCCCAACATTACTCTCGGTGAACATGAAATGTTCTCAAGGCTAGTTACCTCCTTTATAACCCAAGACGTCCACCGAGAAGATTTTTGTGAGCTTATAAGCGATTATTTTGCTAGTTAGCAAAAGGACTATGCTGAAACTCCACTTCTATTCAGGCGGTTAGAGCGTATGTTCGTTTAGCTTTAAAAAGTAACCCATTACCGTTTAAGACGGTGTTATGGTCTAATAATCAATCGCATATTCGGCCAAATAGTGTTCAGGTTCAATTCCCGAAGGATTTTCAAGTGAGAAAGTATGTTTAATGCTCTTAGTATTTTAGCCTCGGCGATACCGGCCGCGTTTTTGGTCATAGCCATAAGTGTTTCTGCTTCAGCTCAGGCGAAAGACAATATCCGCGCACGAGATTTGGGAATACCCTTTGCTGGAACTACTGGTCCATTGAATGCAATAACTGATGTAACGGGCCTAGAGGTTGGTCAGGTTACAGTAATAAAAGGAAAAGGTACTCTCGACGTTGGCAAAGGGCCAATCCGGACAGGTGTAACAGCCATCTTACCGCGTGGGAAAAACTCGACATCTCCCGTTTTTGGCGGCTGGTTTACACTGAATGGCTCTGGCGAAATGACAGGTACAACGTGGATAGAGGAGCGTGGAGTCATTGATGGCCCTATCTTGATCACCAATACTCACAGTGTGGGAGTAGTGAGAGATGCCGCTGTTTCTTGGATGGTGGATAAAGGTTGGGCAGCTGACTGGCATGCTCCGGTTGTAGCTGAAACTTACGATGGAGGCCTCAATGATATTAATGGTTTTCATGTAACAAAGGCTCATGCTCTAGATGCTCTTGGTAAAGCAAAAGGTGGCAAAGTTGTCGAGGGCGTTGTGGGCGGTGGCACCGGCATGATATGCAATGGTTTTAAAGGCGGTATTGGAACGGCCTCTCGACAATATCAAGTAGGGAGCCAATCCTATACGTTGGGCGTGTTAGTCCAATGCAATTATAACTGGTCACGCAATGACCTCACTATCGCCGGCAAGGAAGTAGGCAAAAGACTAAAAGCCGATCCTAACTGTTTTACCGATAGTCGCATCAATAGACATTTTGGAGATTACTGGCCTTATTGCGACAGTCTTACAGTCTCTTCCACTCAACCTGACTATGCCCGCGATGGCTCCATTATTATTATCATTGCAACAGATGCGCCATTATTACCTCATCAGTTAAGACGGGTTGCAAAACGACCCTCACTGGCACTTGGTAGGCTAGGGACTGTCAGCAACGCGGGATCAGGTGATATCTTTCTAGCCTTTTCAACGGCAGCTAATGAACAATTATCGGAAAATAAAATATCCAATATAGCAATGTTTCCCAATAATCATCTATCCACTGTTTTTAGGGCGACGGTTGACGCGACAGAAGAGGCAATTATCAATGCTATGGTCGCAGCTGATACTGTGATTGGCATTAATGGCCTTAAACTTGTTGCCATTCCAAATAATGAGTTAGAAGCCCTAATGCTAGAAAAATAACACTTCACTGAAGAAAAAAGAAATGGGTAAAAATAAGGGCAACAGGAGTGATTTATTGTTCTTACGCTGATTAATAAATAGATGAGGGGAAAGTTCATATCTTAGGACGTAAAGGTAATTATCTGCAGTCAATGGCTTTAGAGCCTACGGCTAGTAAAGCAATGATTTTCTCCGGGTTGTTGGGGTTTTTAGGGGCAGTCATTATGTTTGCTGGAGATTTGTTACTCTATGCTCACTGGGGTGAAATGCCTGCTGTCAGCGAGATAATTGACTCATTGTTACCTGGCAGAAAGGCGGTGCTGTTGGCGACGACGGAGCAGCTACAAATGTCAGGAGTTCTAGGGCCTATTGCGGCGGTGTTCTACCTTTTTGGCGCTTGGCATCTATATATTAAATTAAACTTTTATTCACGATTTTGGGCCGCCATTACTGCCATATTGTTTGCGTTTAGCATAATAATAGCCGGGGCTTACCATGCATTGTGGGGTATGTATGGCTTTGTTGTTCAATTTGCTAATCAGCAGGGGAGCGAGTCATTAGTGCTACTTGATGCGGCTGCTAGCTACATGACCTTTGTCACTGATAC
>TARA_B110001452_G_scaffold112427_1_pt1 | contig 10121 bp, 6 predicted proteins | sample TARA_B110001452 | Tara Oceans TARA_B110001452 (sample SAMEA4396971) | marine metagenome | biome: Polar Biome; feature: [DCM] deep chlorophyll maximum layer (ENVO:01000326); material: water (ENVO:00002006), including particulate matter (ENVO:01000060) such as... | depth 25 m
GGTTTAACAGCAAAACAGTCTTAATAGAAAATATAAGCAAACAGAAAATGAGGGAAATTATCATGAAGATTTGGATTATAGTACCAGCATTATTCCAGCTATTGTACCAATCATACTGATCATTTAGTTGGCCCAGCGTCTCACGACATTCTTCCTTAAACTCGTCTTCAGTCATTCCCCATCCATTATCACTATCTTTACAATATTCTTCTTCAATACTGATCTCTGCAGAAATCAAAACCATCATATTGGAATAAACAGACCCGCTATATCTTACATCTTCGTACTCTTCTCCATCTTTGACAGAATCTCCGCTGGAGTATGATTTGACATCTTGGACATATTCAATCAGAAGCGCAGACGTTCCAAAACTCATTGTAGTCCCTGAACCTGTGTCTTGTGATAGGTCTCGATATTCCCTTTCATCGGAATCATATTCTTCCCACCAATCCGCAGTATACCATTCATCAGAATTTAACCCGGTAAATATCAACATTAGCATAGCAAATGTAGCAAATAAAGAACAAACTTGAATTCCTCCATATCTCAGGTAGCTTACATTTTTGTGATTGATATATTGTTTTTTGTTTTGTGATACCAATGATTTGGATCTAGATTTTTTCTTCAATTTTGAAAGGTTAATCGAACTGGTTGATTCTCGTTTCATGGATTTAGGCTTTTCACCCCACTCGTACTCATTTTCACAATGTGGGCATTCGAAGAGTCCGTGTGCTCCGTTATCCATCTCTACATCTTCACTACAGTGTGGACATTCGATTACTACCATCATTCGGAACATATTGGTATTCGATATAATATCTGTCCCGGCAATTATCAAATAACAGTCAGGTTGATGTCTTAGGGACCCTTGGATGGTTTATGCGTCGCGCTTTCTTTATGCTCGGAGTTTTGCTTTTTGCATCTCTAGGGAGTCATGTTAGTGCACAGATACCCGATATTGTAAACGACCATTGGTATCACAGTCATGCTACACTTACAGTAGATGTACAAGCCTGGGCTGATGATTACCCCGAAATTGTTGATCTTACTAGTGCAGGTCAAACTGAGTTAGGAAGAGAGTTGTGGGTTGTCCGGATTTCCGACTGGTCGTATGAGACCAAAGATGATGGTACTGCAAAAGACATGGTCTACATCGATGGTGGGCATCACGGGAATGAGCACCTTGGCACAGAGTTAGCATTCTTGGTCGCACAGTACTACATCGATGGATGGGCTGCTGGTGAAGAAGAAGCAATACGAGTATTAGCAAATACTGAAATTCATGTTCTAATTATGCTAAATGCAGATGGTAATGATTTGGATACTCGTTGGAATGTAAACCAAGTTGATCTAAATCGTAATTACGCACATCGCTGGGATGAAAATGAGACTCAATCTGGACGTGGCGGCCCATTCAGTGAATCTGAAACTCTAGCTAATTCAGAATACATGAATACCTACATGAAAGATGCTGACCTCTACATTACAATGCACACTGGAGTATGGATTATGCTCTATCCGTGGGGATATATGCCCGACCAGCCTGTCGATTGGGAATTATTCCATTTCATTCGAGATGATGTAAATGAGAATCTATCAGAAATCCCAATTCGTAATGCAAATCAAGGACTCTACCCAAATCGAGGAACTAGTAGAGATTACGGCTATGGGATCATGGGCTTTCCAACTTTCACATTCGAAACAGATGATGAACAGTTCTTACTTGGTTCTGTAGAATCTTTAGACTCCCGAATGGCTGAAGAACTCGATGTAATGCGATATCTGATTGACAATGTTTGGTATTGGAGGGCAAGGCTAGTCTTAGATTCCTTCGAATTGAATGGAGAGGACGTCAGTTTCGATGTTAGCAATCTTGGAAGAGCCAGCACTAGAAATGCCACATTACAATATTTGGTCGATGAAGATGTTGTTTGGGAATCATCCAACTTTACTATCAATGCTACAAGCTCTACAAGTGTTACAACCTCTGGGTTCGATTATGAAGACGGAGAATGGAGATTCTCATATCAGAAACGTCTGATAAATTCTGCAGCATGGGTGAATGAAAGTGTGGAAGTAGGAGACTACGAAGTAGGGTTCTTGGCTCAATCCATGGCTACATTTGTTTGGGTATTGCAGGCAGGAGCAGTACCCCTGTTCGTTATTTGCTTCGCATTTTGGTGGATCCGAAAAGAAGAGCCATTGGAACTAATTAATGAAATTCCTTTAGATGCCGAACTGATTGGATGAGCCGATTCGGGCGCATCTTCAATAGCCAAGCACTTCTGCCCCTAATTAGGTGAGACCATGAAGGTAATAGTAAACACCAATGAAAATATCAACGGAACTTTAGTTCTTCCATTATGGCAAGATAGCAAAAATATGGCCACTGGAAGTGAATCTGGAGTCCATCGCAGTTTGAAGAATCAAATTGAGAACATCCTATCTGAAGGAGATTTCAAAGCAAAAGCAGGAACTTCGATGACCTTAGCGGGAACAGAGGGCGGAAAGGCTCTACTAATCGGCTTAGGTAAGGAAGATGATGTTAATATGCAAACCATGAGAGAATCTGGTGCAAAGGTAACTTCTAGCCGTGGAAAGATTCACGGAAAGACACTAACTGTCAAGTTCCACGGAGTTGAGCATGAGCATATGGCAGCATTTGTTGAGGGAATGATTCTTCGAGATTACTCCTATGATCATTACAAATCCAAGGATGAAGATAATGATTCAGATGACGGAGAAATAACCGTTAATGTAACCTGTGAAGAAGGAAAGACCGTTGAGTTACAAAAATCTGCAGACCTATCCTCTGCAGTTGCAACCGGTGTTTATCTTGCACGAGATCTCGGAAATGCACCACCTAATGACCTATATCCAATGGAATTTGCTCGCCAAGCTGTTGAGTTCGGTAGTGACCATGACAATGTTGAAGTCAAAGTAATCAATTATGACGAAGCTCGTACTATGGGAATGGGTGGACTTGTAGGCGTAGGCATGGGTTCTTATCGAAAACCATGCATGGTAATCTTTGAGATAAATGGTGACAAGCCAGGACCAAGTCCTTGTATCGTTGGTAAGGGAATTACTTTCGATACAGGTGGTATCTCAATTAAGCCATCTCCATCGATGGATGAAATGAAGTATGACATGCATGGCTCAGCAACGACATTTGGTGTCATGAAGGCTCTAGTTGCTAGTGGTCACAAAGACCGCGTAATTGGATTAACATGTATGGCTGAAAATATGCCATCCTCCAACGCACAACGCCCTGGAGATGTTATCACTACATATTCGGGTAAAACCGTTGAAGTTCTAAACACAGATGCTGAAGGAAGACTAGTGCTTTCTGACGGACTTTGGTATGCGGGAACTCATCTTAATCCATCTTATATGATTGATTTAGCAACTCTAACTGGAGCAGTTGTAGTCGCACTTGGTCACGAAGCGAGTGGACTTTGGTCTAACAATGATGAACTCCTGAACAATATCAAAGCAGCAGGAGACCATTGTGGAGAAATCGCTTGGCCTATGCCATTGTTCAAAGCATTCGAGAAAGAGATGACCGATTCAAAGATTGCTGATGTCCGTAACTTAGGGGCCGGCAGATGGGGTGGTTCAAACACCGCAGCTGCATTCTTGAAGCAATTCGTACCTAATAGAGACGGAACTGAAGACCAAATTCCATGGGCACATCTGGATATTGCTGGAACTGCATGGGGTGCTAAGACCAACAAGTTGGTCAAGAACGGTGCAACTGGAATCCACGTTAGAACTCTACACCACTTAATCACTGGATTGTGATTACTGAGTATATTGAATAATTGCCTGACGAGTGATGTCGATTACAAGATCGACTTCTTCGCTTGTAATATTGAAGTGAGGAGTATATCTTAGTGCGTTCACGCCACCGTGAATAACGCCAAGTCCATTTTTACGGCACCAAACTTCGACTTCATCAAATCCAACTACAGTTAGTATGCTTGGTTCCAATTCTGCAGAGATAAGTAAACCAGTACCTTGTACCTTGATGATTGTTCCAGGAAGCTCTTCAGAGAGTGAATTTAGTTTAGTTACGAACTCTGCACCTCTATCTCTAATGTTTTGCCTTAATTCAGGAGTAATTGTTTCAAGAACAGCGACCGCTGTTTCTAATGCTCTAGGATTTGTAGTCATGGTATTTCCATAGATTCCTACGACATACATATCTGCGGCCCTTTCGTTTAATCCTAAAACTGAAAGTGGATATTGACCAGCATTTAGAGCCTTAGACCATGTTTCAAGATCTGGTGCTTCGGCATCTTGGAAGCCTTCATAATCCACTACAGACAATGTTCCTTGACCTCTAATTCCAGCTTGAATTGAATCGATAATCAGCATTGAGCCATGTTCGTTGGTTAATCTCCTAGCCTCGTCATAAAAATCACGAGCGATACACTGACCAGGGTTTCCTTCTCCCTGAACCGGTTCAATCGACATTGATTCTATGAAGTATCCTTTCTCTTCTGCCTCTTCAAATGCCGCTTTTAGAGCATCGACATTATTGGATGGAACCAAAATTAGGTTATCTCTCTCTGAGAATGTTTTCAAGTTCTTGTCATAACTTGCTTTGCAAGAATGAGAAATTTGAGCAGGCCTATCTGTACGTCCGTGGAATGCTCTTTCAATAGCCATAAGCATCACTTTCTTTCCTTCATGACGAGCACCTGTCTCAGTCATTTTCTTGGTATTAATATCACATATTCTCATTGCAACGGTCATAGATTCAGAACCAGAGTTCATACAAATGAATTTCGAAAATGGGCAACTGCCCCTAGTATGTCCTAATTCCTTTTTTAGAGCAGCAGCCATACGAGATTGACTGAAAGATGGAGTCATGACGTTTGCCATAACGTGATTTGCACTCATTGCAGAGATAATTTCAGATGGCCCATGGCCTCCTCCAAGCATACCATATCCACCATTGTCATGTAAAACAGCACCATGAGAAGTTACAATCCATGGTCCTCGCCCAGCGATAGCAACATACGGATTTACAGTCGCAGGAGCGTAAAAGTTGACATAATCAGCCTGCAAATGCTTCACTAAGTCGGATTCATCCATCATTAAATCTCCAGAAGGAAGTTGTTTTTGTTTGTCAAAAGCCTCCGTTATAGCCTGTATTAGAGTTGTATCTCTACTTGAGAAATCAAGGATCACATTGTCTGGCAAGCCAATTGTTTCGGCCTCTCCGCTAGCGCCTCGCATCTGAGTCAATAATGCCATCACGTCTGCCATGTTCAAAATGCATGAGCGGGGGATATTCAAGGTTGTCATATAACGTGTGAATTATAACCTTCTATGTTCATTATTCAAGTCGAATATTTACTGTATTCAACCAAACCAATGTCCTAAGAGGATTAGAGTCGATTTAGTCATAACTAAACAAGTTGGCCTAAGGACATGGAAGAAGGTAGGAAGATAGACCATACCTCCCTACAACATGGCTTTTTTCAATTCACTTTCCCACACACGCGCAAATCGATTATAGCTTGGATTGCTGCTTTAGTGATGTACTTAGTTGCCACATTCCTAATTTTTGCAAGCATTTCAATACCAGATGTCCCCCCAACAACTGAAGCGGTACGAATTGATTCTCTCGAGGACATAAAAGATGATGACCAAGTAAAACTGGGAGTTGGATGGGACAATCAAGGAGATTTGGCCAATTTTGCATTGATTGAAGTTGTTATCGAAAAAGGAACTCTAGTTCACGGATATTGGACATATGATTCAGACGGTGAGAATTGTACAGACCATGTGGACATATATGATGAGCAATTGACTGTTTACCCAGTTTCTGGCGGAGATTCATTCACCCTGATTTGGTCTAACGAAATGGGAGTAGAAGTTGAAACGATAGACCGCCAATGTATTGATCGTTATGGTGACTGGTACATCGATGAGGGAGATATCATCGATGTTTATTTAATGAACCATGATGAGAAAATGATGATTCTTTCAGTTGGCACGGAAGGTCTGGATCCCGGAGAAAGAACAGAGAGAGAAGATGCACAAAGGTTTGCTCTTCTTGCTATAATGATAGCATCGGCAATTATGATGGTTACAACGCCTACATCTCTATCTGATGATATCAAAAAACTACGTCATAGATGGGGTAACCTACCATTTGTTCATGGGAAAGCAGGTTCCCTTAGTCCGGCATCTGGACCTATAAGGAGAGTCGACGATTCAGACTGGGTATTACCCCCTCCGGGATTTGAAACGTGGCCAGATAATCCTTACACAGGTAATTCTGATCAACATTTGATTGAAGAACATCCAAATGTGATAGGGACTCCAACACCTGCTACATTCACTCTTTATTCAATAAATGGAATTATTTTTATTGTTACATCTCTTTGGTTGGCGAGTGATTTACTTGCAAGACATGGAGATGGTACGCAACAAACATTGGGCTACTCCCTGAGAATTGCGATCATTATTTTCAATATAGTTTGGGGATTCTTTGCTTGGAAGAAGTGGAAATTAATGCACAATATAATTGACACCCCATCCAGCAGAGCACGAAGTGTTGCGGTAGGGCCTGCTGAGTTGGTTGGACAAGTTAGGCCAGGACCTAATGGTACTATGAGCATCAGCATAGGAGGCAGTTCTTCTCGTATAGTACAAGGTGTAGTGGTTTATCGATGGAAAGAAGAGGAATATGTGTGCACTACTGACAAAGACGGTAAAGAATCTTGCAACTGGCAGACAAGAAGAACCAGTGATGGAAATACAGAGTTCATACTTCATGATGGAACTGGCGGAATATTAGTCGACCCTTCATCATGGAAAGATATTCAACTTGGTGAACAATTACATCAATGGAATGAACATCGTTGGCGCTGGACTGCCTGGGTATTAGCAGCAGGAGACCCTGTTTATTGCTTGGGCAGAGTTGAGACTAGGACCAGAGATGAAAAGGAAAACGACCTCGATGAAACTATCCCGAGTTCGCATCTTATCGTTCGAGGAAACGAGGATATCGGCATGAAGGTTCATCTTCACAGAGGAACTGAACTTTCATTGATATCTGGCTTACGCTCGACTACTGAATCAATTATCATACCATTGGTTATGTTGACCTTTAGTGCGATACCGTTCCTATGGTAATCAGTCTTCATCAACAACTTCGAAGTCTGCATCAACTACTTCATCATCAGATGGTTCTGGACTAGCTTCTTCTTGCTCTGCCATTTCTGCTGCTGCTGCCTCGTAGAGTTTAGCAGATATTGCGTGCATACCTTCTTCGATTTCTTTGACTTTAGCCTGAACTGCGGCTTCATCGATTTCATCGAGTTCTTTGGCTTCTCCTTCTTCACTTTGCAATAGGGTTTCTAGCTCGTCAACCAAAGATAGAACTGGAGTCTTGTCATCATCGCTGAGTTTTTCTCCTGCTTCTTCGATTGTTCGACGTGTTTGATACACTATTTGATCTGCCATATTACGCATCTCAACCTGTGCTTTCAAACGCTTATCCGCTTCAGCAAACTCTTCTGCTTCTGCAATCTTTGACTGGATTTCATCTTCTGAAAGAGAGGTACTAGATTCAATCTTAATCGATTGTTCCTTACCTGTACCCTTATCCTTAGCAGATACATCGACGATGCCATTTGCATCAATATCGAAAGTAACCTCAATTTGTGGAGTTCCACGAGGTGCAGGAGGTATTCCCATCAAATGGAATTGACCTAGGCTTACGTTATCCTTTGCAAATTCCCTCTCACCTTGGAGTACATGGATTTCTACAGCAGGTTGATTATCGCTTGCTGTAGAGAATACTTCCGAGCGACGGCTTGGGATTGTAGTATTACGTTCGATCATTGTAGTTGTGACTCCACCAAGTGTCTCTATTCCAAGAGTTAGAGGTGTGACATCGAGTAGAAGGATGTCAGATACGCCCTCATCTCCTGCGATGATTCCTGCTTGTAGCGCTGCTCCCATTGCTACTGCTTCATCAGGGTTAATCCCCTTGAACGGAGGCTTCCCGGTTTCTTTCTCAATTGCGATTTGTACTGCTGGAACACGAGTTGAACCACCGACTAGGATAACTTTGTCAACCTGGCCTTTGGAAAGTCCAGCATCTTTCATTGCTTGACGAGTAGGCTTCATTGTTTTCTCAACGAGAGAAGCAATCAATTCTTCAAACTTAGACTTAGACACTGTAATGTCAAGGTGTTCTGGTTGGCCATCCTTCATTGTGATGAATGGTAGATTTACTTGAGATTGGCCTGTTCCTGATAATTCGATTTTAGCCTTCTCAGATGCTTCTTTCAGACGACTCATTGCTTGTACATCCTTAGCTAAATCAATACCTGAAGACTTCTTGTATTCTGAAACTAAGTATTTGATTAGAACGTCATCAAAATCATCGCCACCAAGTTTGTTATTACCCGCTGTAGCCTTAACTTCAATCTGAGGTTGTCCATCTACATCATAGATTTCAAGAACGGATACGTCAAAGGTTCCTCCCCCTAAATCGTAGACAAGAATTGTCTGATCTTCTTCTTTATCGACTCCATACGCTAGTGCTGCTGCTGTTGGTTCGTTGATTATTCTTAGAACTTCAAGACCTGCAATACGTCCTGCATCTTTTGTTGCTTTTCTCTGAGCGTCGGTAAAGTATGCTGGGCATGTGATTACCGCTTGCTTTACAGAAGTACCAAGGTATGCTTCAGCATCTGCTTTGAGCTTTTGCAAAATGAATGCCGAAACCTCTTGAGGAGTGTAGGTTGAATCGTCTACCTTAGTAGACCAATCAGTACCCATGTGCCTCTTTACAGACAATATTGTCCTTTCATGATTGGTCACTGCCTGACGCTTTGCGGTTACACCGACTAGGCGTTCCCCTCCGTCTTTTGCGAATGCTACAACAGAAGGAGTCGTACGAGCACCTTCAGCATTTGCAATTACTACAGCTTCTCCATTTTCTATCGTTGCGACACAGGAGTTTGTTGTTCCAAGATCTATTCCAATTACGTTTGACATGTTTTCACTTCCTTAGAAATAAACCGATTCAAAATATCGGTATTCCCCCATCTTCCTCATCATCGTCGTCATCATCTGCAAGATCAAGACTTACGCCGGAGGTTATTGGAGAAAAATCGTCTTCGACATCATTGTCGATATCGTCAGCAGGAGAGTCCACTGCTGGGCCCTGCGGTGTTAATTTGAGGGTGACATCTAGAATCCCATTATTCAGAGACCAGTCCACTACATCATCGCACTGATGTGGCAATTCGATCTGAGCCAAAGGAGGTTCTGATGGGTCGGATAAGACTTGAAGTAATTCTCCTCCGCTAGATAATGCAAGTTCAATATCTTCAATCGCTGATTTTTTTGAGATATCAACTGTTATCGACATATTCCAGCCCGACAAATAGATATCATCTGATGGTAATCGCAATATTTCAGAATCTGGAAGTTCATCTTCAATCGTAACTTCGGCAGGAGCGGCTCCTACTTTCATATCGACTCCTAAATTCGAAAGCATATCTTCAATCGGCATTCCAGATTGGAAGAGTTTCATCAGGTTAGACATATCGAAATTGAAGTTTACATCACCCTTAGCGATTTTCTCCGGGTCGATACCCATTGAATCAAACTGGGAACGGAACTGATCCATTAGAGCTCTTAGTTGGCCGATGTCGACCGACATTCCCATGTTACTGAACATCTCAGCCATCCGTTCGAGCATCTTCTCTTCCCAATCTTCAGCCATCAAAGTCACCCCACTACTTAACCATCGGTTGTATAGTCGGAGCAGTCACCCATATATGAACTAAGCGCTTTGATATCTTCAACAGGTTTCAAGGCAGGTAAGCAAGTCGGAAGGCCGATGGCGGAAGAGACCATTCTCGAATCTACTGATAGAACGAGTGGCCGCGAAGCATTGCGCAAGAATGTGCAAGCCGCTATCGCACTGGCGGGAGCGGTACGCTCAACGCTTGGCCCGAAGGGTCTTGACAAATTACTAGTCGATGACCAAGGCCAGACTCTGGTCACAAACGATGGAGTAACGGTTCTAGAATCTGCTAAAGTAGAGCACCCTGTAGCTCGAATGATAATCAGTGCATCTT
>TARA_B110001452_G_scaffold236407_1_pt1 | contig 10107 bp, 11 predicted proteins | sample TARA_B110001452 | Tara Oceans TARA_B110001452 (sample SAMEA4396971) | marine metagenome | biome: Polar Biome; feature: [DCM] deep chlorophyll maximum layer (ENVO:01000326); material: water (ENVO:00002006), including particulate matter (ENVO:01000060) such as... | depth 25 m
CCTTCAGAGATTATATGACCTCCCAATTCCTCCTCCAACCAGTATTTCAATCCTCCATCTTTGTAGTATTCATTATCTTTATCGGGTTTCTCAGTCCATGAGAGTGCAGTCCGTCCTTCGTAATCACGAATATTTGCTGCGATGTTTGGATGGGCAAGCAGAAGGCGAACTTCATCCACATGTCCCAAAATTGCTGACCACATGAGCGGTGTCTTACTACCCAAATTGACATCGATTTCGGGCATGTCGAGAAGAAGGCGCACGCAATCCACCCCACCAACTTGAACAGCCTCTATAAGAGGTGTACTGTAATTTGACACTAAATTTACATCAATTCCGGGTTGACTCAAAAGGAATCGTACCATGGAAGTGTGTTCGTTGCTTGTCGCCGCTTCCAATATACCCGCTCGCCTTCCATGCTGGTCGTCTTGTCCTATTGGGCAAGTATAGTTTATGTCTGCACCCTGACGAAGCGCATCAGCGGCTTCTTTAATATCACCATTGGCAGCGGCGTACCACAAATCATTGCCCGCTTCTTCGTTAAACGACCCGTGTTTTTTTTTCTCCAAATAGACCTCTTTGTCATGTCGTTTTTTGTCTTCAGCAGCCTTCTGGTTAAACGGCGCCCTTTCATCTGGACTCATTGTTTTCCAACGCTTCACATAGAAATTGTACGCCGACCGTGTTTTTTTTATTTTGCTCATACCTCAAAGTTTTCTGCGCTTATATACATCTCAACTTCAAACTTTTTATACAAAGGAAAACCACTGACAGAACCACTAACAATTCACCAGTTGGGAAATACAGTTACATATTGAACACTGCCAGTGTGCCCGTTAATCACGACGTAAATAGTTTCAAATATCATTACTATGAACATGCTTCGCGTCTCCTCTTTGATGTTTCATGCTATCAGCTTAATATATGCATATTATTATTTTTGTTATCATTACGTTTAATTGTTCAAAAATGTCAAGTCAAGGACAAGTTTTGTCACCAGTCGAAGTAGCATTGGAAAATGGTAATGTAAATGAGATTAAGAATATATTAGATTACCGTTGGAAACATGGATGGCGTTTAGATAGAATCATCGAACATATTAATGTCTCTGCGTTTTCTCGTCGAATATTCTTCAATACACTGGTCCAAAATCCCAACGTGACAATCTGGAAAGAGGGGTTGGATGAACATTATGTCTGTGGTTCGTAAGTGCCACAGACAAAAATTGGACAGACTCTTTTCTCCTGATGTTCGAATAAGAAGATCGGGAGAAGATGCGAAGGATGGAATTACGGAAGCTATTTTATAAGTTAAATTTTCTGCAGATTGTTGTACATCTTCTTCAAAACCATAAGAGACGTAAATGTATACAACCATTTTGTTGTTCTTTTCCGTAATAGTTTTTAAGGTGTCCATTTTTGCACGTAGTGTCGAATTTAATCTGTTTTTATCCGTAGAGATAAAATGAAATGCAATATCGGTTTGTTCTTTTCTTATCCATTCATCTATAACAGATTCGAGTTGATGCATGGCTTGGTTTATTTCCGACAATGGTCTATTCCAATGGTCGGACGACCATGCAAAAATAGATAATTCTCGAATTCCTTTGTCGCACGACCATTGAATTGTTTGTTGTAATACGTGTTTGCTTTTTTCGTAACCCTTTTCATTTTTTTTGGCCCATCTGCAATTTCCATCTGGAATGATTGCCAAGTGTTTGGGAACCGTGATTTCGTTGTTTGTAAAACATGCTAACATTTAATTGTGTTCGTCGGACTTAAGTACTTTAGTGTCAAACAATTTATGATTTATCCAGTATAAAGTATTGAAATATTTTTGGTAATGCCTCAAATTCCTAAATGTGGTTGGTTTCATACATGTGAGGATTGCGATATTATCACATCGCGTTTAATGACTGTAAAACATAAAAAAAAGCAGCGAACAATTTCTGTGTGTCAAAAATGCCGAATGAAATTCATTTACTATTTATTTGAAGATTTTCACACTGTTGTTATTAACAAAGAGTCGGCGGGTGAAATGTCATTGATTGTTTATTAGTATAAATTGCACATAATTGTATATATCATGCATAATTACGGGAAAACTAAAACCATTTAAAAGAACACCTAAAGTTTTGAAAGGTACTTGTCAGAACGAACCTAATAGGGGGTACTGACATCCTTCCAAATGAATATTTACTCGTGTATAAAAAAAAGGTAGTTAAACTTAAAATTTGTTTTATAAACTTAAAATTTGATTTGTTTTTCAATAAGCATAGTTGTTTCTCCTATATTCTGTACCTCCACTGCAAATTCATCTGTGATGTCTTTTTTCATTGGAATACGCCAATAAACGAGCAAAAACATGGACCAAAAGAACAAATATTCTAATATGTAGAAATAGGAGCAATTTGCACATTCAGAAGTGTCGCAATTTAAATCAGAATATATGTACCAACTCACAAAAAAAAGTCCAAAGAATGTAGTAGTCCACCAATGTATTTTCCATATGGTCTTTTTTTGTGGAAAACATTCGTACATGATGGCGACCGACGATATGGCAATCAAAGCATTGTGTGCATTTGTTTGAAACATTGAGACTAGGAATGCGCTGAAAAAACCCACAAATCCTACAATCATTATGCGTGAGTTCAACGAGAATGAACCAGCGACTGCAAGAATACAAAAGGCGAGTAAAAATCCTCTCCAAGGGTCAGTGGTTAATGCTCGCGATAATAATATTGGTGTTCTTTCGCCGCACGTTATTTCGGAGACGTCCCATAAAGCCATGATGCTGAGTACTACAAGTGAGACCCAAGCGTACAACCACAATTTACGAAACAACATTATTAATAAATTATGTTCAGAACTTATATACTATTCTTTTTTTACAAAGGTGATGGTTTGTGTATCTTTCCATGCGTGTTTATTTACATATTTTGTGAAGAACTCTTTCTCGTGTAATGGATATCTGTTAGGAGATAATTCTTCTTTTGATCCCATCCATTCTCTGATTGATATGGACCATATATCCAATTGTCCCGTGTCGTTGTTTTTCAATGCTTTTGCAACTCTGGTACGGTTGTTATATAAATATATTGATTTTGTATCTGTATATTCAGCATGCTTCCCTAAAGAGAATGAATACATTTCGTGTTTAAATCTACTTAGTGCAACGTCTAATTCTAAACCAGGCCATGTTTGCAAGGGGGTGCCAACCCATTCGTCTGTTGACAATGTCCGTCTGTAGATATACCAGGTAGTGTCTAAATAATTTCCCATTCGTACATCTATTTATTGTCTTAAATACTACCCATAAGTGGAATATAAAAAGACAATCTATGTTTAAAAATAAAATGAATGGGATTACATTGGAAAAAATGAGGTTCGATTATTTAGACACTTTGAATTCTGATCAAGTTCACGCTGCAAAAAGTTATGGACCCTTACGGTATAAAATTCCTCAAACAAATGAAGAATTTAAACAATTTCACCAATATTATTTGCTTTTGCGCTGGGAACTCGACAAAATGGAGGATCTCCTCAATGAAAAGCGGGTAGAATTTGAGAACAAGTGTGACCATGATTGGGTACAAGATTGTGATAATAGAGACGAACGTTCTAGATGGAAATGTACAAAATGTACGAAATTTCGTTAATGATGTTTTTATTGACTAACATGTCCGAAGATAGGGTAATTACAAAGCAGTTAGCATTCTAGGTAATACGGACGCAATATAACAGTATTCTTCTGTAAATCTTTGAATATCCTTCTTCGAAGGGTGCCATGGTTCTTCGTCAAATTCGATGATACATCTGAATCTTTTCTTATTGCACATTTCTGTTAATGTCGTGTCCAGTTCCATTTTTAATAAGGTTGCATCATTTTTCCATGATAATGGCTTTGTATTATTACCGTCAACGACCATGAAGAAAGTTTTATTGATTTGGACGCGTTGACCAGGTTTGAACATTTGCCATTTTAGATGGTCTTATATATTAATTATTGTAAACGCAAAATGTTTTACACATACTGTTATAAATAGTCTAGAAATAAATGAAATAATGGAATATGTGTTTTTGTGTTTCATAATGTTGATTGTAATAATGATTTATGGACAGGTAAAATATATAAAACGGGCTAAATTATTTCGTAATCAGACTAACCCTAACAGTGTGCTGCATAATCGCAAACCATATTGGATCCATGTCTCTGGGTTTCATCACAGTGGGACTGGCGTGCTACGTAATATGTTAATAAGAGACCTGAATGCGACGACCTTACTTACTGCTGAACAGTTACATACTGAAAACGAAGGACATTGGATGCAAAATGTTTTCCCATCTTTTAGAAACCGAAATAAAAACGTTAAAATTGTAGGAATGCATGGGAGTGTTTCGAAGTGTGGAAAACTGTTTGGTCCAAAGCTTTCCTAGATTTGAAGAGGATCAAAAAATATGTAATATTTCAATATGAATCGTTACCTGATAAAATATTTTGGAATCCAAGACGGCGACAAGAACGACGATTGGAATTTCGTGGCAAAAAGATCGATCTTGTCAAATATCGCGAAACTACTAATAAATTTCACAATAAACATTGGAACTCAATTACACCTGCAATGTATGCAAAATTGGCTGAATGGGAAAATTTTACTTTAAGACATTTTGGTTATTCGCTTTTAAATCGCACAAATGCATTCAGGTCTGTGAAATGTTGCAAATTAGCTTCGAGTGATATGCCCTTTGAAGCTGACTTTATTATGTGAAAAAAATACTATATATTTGGATACATGTGGAACAGATGCAACAAGTATGTGTGTGGGCTCCGTCAAATATTGGACCAAGCGAAGTTACTGTTAAGATAAACGAATGGATGCGTTGTCATCCGACGAAACCACCTTTTGAAAGGTTTATCCAAGACCACCTTTCCTCGGAATGGCCTGTGATGTGGCATTTAAAATCCCCATTCTACGTTTCTATCGACCGTAAGGAAAGGAAAGTAGTGGAGGAAGAAAATAAAGAAACTGAAACAAATGAAAAAAGTGATGAAATTTGTCCAATATGTCATAATAGTCTTGGTGTTGCTATTGAAACATTGATATGTCGACATGTGTTTCATAGTACATGTTTACATCAATGGTTACGAAGATCGTCGACATGTCCAATGTGTCGACATATTGTTTAGTTGTACATAAAATATTGAAAATATCCTATATATATCTGTATAATTTTATTATGAATGCCGTATTTTGTTGGTAATGTGTTACCCTCTTCGTCTGATCAAGGCGAGGATGATCCCACTTTTGATTTTACAACTGACGAATCTCGTCAAATGAATTTGCGCGATGTTCCCATCCGTATTGAGCATGAAGAGGGGTTGGCAGTTGGAACGGTTCAACGCGATTGGACAGATTCGGATGGTAAAAAATGGATTTTAGGAAAAGTTGATTCAGATACACTTGAGGGACGGTATGCTGGCCATGCGATACAACCAAGTTCGACAGGCCATACGTTGTACAAAGGATTGTCGCTGCAACACGTACATACTTCGTTTAGTAACGGTTTAACGGCAAAACGCCCTATTGAGGTTTCGTTATGTGTTGAGCCTCGTCGACCTGGATGTGATATAACATGTGTTGACCGATCAAAAAAAAAGGAGTATATAACACACTTAGCATCTCGTCAAAATATGTCTGAATCTATTGTTGACACCACCCCTGAAACCACCGAAACTGTTGCTGACAGCGCACCTGAAACTATGCAAGTTACGCAAGAAAATGGTAGTAACCGTGAAGAACTTATGAAACTGGTTATCGACCAAGAATCCGAACTTTCTAGCTCCAAAACTGCGCTAGAACAAGCACATGCTGAATTGCAAAAACTTCAGTCTGCATGGTCGGAACGCGAGAACAACGAAAAACTTCAGACCAAGAGTAAGGCTGAAGCTTTGTCGAAAGCTCTTGTTGAGTCATGGACGGCGTCGTTGCCTGGCGATATGATGACGGATGATAACAAGAAAGCGATTTATGCATTGGCCCAAAATTTCCCCCAGGAATCTGTCAAGATGATGGAGATTGCCCACAAAGCTTCCAAGAAATATAAGCAGGACCTTGATTCGTTGGCCGCCCAACAACAGATCAAACAAAAACGTCAACTCGAAAGTCGTGTCCATGACATTGTCACCAAAAAACGCCGTATTGTGCCTGACACGAGATCCGTCGTTCATGCTGCTTCCGTCAAAAAACACAATCCATTTGCTTTCAATGCCTCCAACACGAGTTCGTCTGCCATGAGCGGTGTCAGAGCTAGAAATCCCGAGTTGTTTAAAGCATTGTCAGGATTTTCGTCGGGAAATTTGAGAGATAGAATGGGACAAATAGCTAATATCAACGGTAATTAATAATAATTGGATTTTAAATCGATCATATTTATATGTATTATAATGTAAGTGTACTATGTGGGAAATAGCTGGTATTCAGTTTGGCGTATTGTCACCAGAACTGATCCGCAAAATTTCGGTCTGTGAAGTTGTAACTGCCGAATTATATGAAAACGGCCGTCCTAAGAATGGAGGTCTGCGCGATACCTCGTTCGGAATATCATCTCGCCGTGGTTCTTGTCCAACTTGCAACCAAACTTGGTCGAATTGTCCCGGACATTTTGGACATTTCGAACTGCCTTGTCCATTGTATCACATCGGCTGGATGCACGAAGTATTACAATGGTTGCGCAAAACGTGTCCTCATTGTGGTCATGTCCATAGTAAAGTACTGAAAAAAAAATGCTCCGAATGTGCACAAATCCCCAATAGATACTTCAAAAAAAATGCAACCACCATCTGTATTGAGAACAAAGACGGGATTCGCGACTTATACGCATATGAAGCACTCGTCATTTTACAAAAAATTGAGGCCAAAACAATTAATTTTCATCCTTCTTGGCTTATATTAACTGTGTTGCCCATACCACCTAATTGCGTGCGTCCAAGTCCAACAATGGATGGTGAAGAAGTACGTGGAGAAGACGATATCACAAGGAGATTATTGTACGTTCTTCGAATCGCAAACAGCTTTAAAAAATCCAAGGACGAAAATTCTGTCGTACTCAATCATGCGAGGACGCGTGTCCAAGATGCGGTGCACATGTACATTGACCAAACGCGCATGAGAACCAAAGTCAAAAATACTCAAAAATCAATTTCCGAACGCCTGCGGGGAAAGACAGGCCGTATCCGTGGAACTTTGATGGGTAAAAGGTGTAATTTCACCGCTAGAACTGTAATTACAGGTGATGCGATGATGGACATGCGTGACGTGGGTATTCCAAAACAAATTGCTGAAACACTAACCATAGTAGAAAATGTCAATCGATTTAACTACGAAAAATTATGTTCTATGATACGCAGCCAAGACGAAAAAATAAAATACGTCATTCGCAAAGATGGTTCACGACTAGACGTTAAATCAATGCGCGGTCAACTAGATTTGCAAGTAGGATGTTCGGTGGAACGACAATTAAGAGACGGAGATCTTGTTCTCTTTAATCGACAACCCTCACTTCACAAAATGTCAATCATGTGTCACAGGGCAAAAATTATGTCGGTCGGGAAAACGTTTCGCTTAAATTTGAGCTGTACTACACCATATAACGCTGATTTCGTAAGTTCTTATTTTTTGTTTGCATCCAACTAACCCTACAAAGTAACCCAAACTAACCTTTATTTTCAATGTTCTCAGGACGGTGACGAAATGAATTTGCACGCATTACAAACGCACGAGGCTAGAGCAGACGCGCAAGAACTAATGGCCGTAGCAAAAAACATCATAACACCACAATCTAACAAACCTGTCATGGGTATTGTCCAAGACACTTTGTTATCATCATGGATGCTGACACACGAAGGTGTCTTTTTAGACAAAGCAGAAATGTGCAACATGATGATGTGGATAGAAGACGCAAAATTGCCCGAACCCATTGGTACCAATAAATGGACGGGACGCCAATGCTTTTCATTACTATTTCCAAAAGATTTCATGTGGAATGATTGGATCGTCCGTGGCAAATTGTTAAACGGACCTTTGGGCAAAAAGGCATTAGGGCGCTCACACGGTTCGATCATTCACCGTCTGCACAATGATTATGGAGCCGACCGCACATGTCAATTCATTAACGAATGTCAAAGAATTAATCACATCTGGTTTTCAGGACAAGGGTTCTCTATTGGGATTGGCGACATGCGTATCTCACAAGAAACAGCTCAAAAGGTTCAAAACGCATGTGCCAATGTCGACAAGGACGTACAACTGTTACGCCAAAAACATGGTGACGAAGCAGAGGGTAGAATAAACCGCATGCTGAACCAAACACGTGATTCCATGGGATTAATCGCAAAAAAAGCCATGTCACCACAAAATTGTTTAGGAAGAATGGTCCAATCGGGTTCAAAAGGCTCGATGGTAAACGTTCTTCAAATCCAAGCTTGTGTCGGTCAACAAAATTGTTCTGGTCAACGTATGAAAGCTACTCTTGGTGGTAGAACGTTACCTATGTTTAAAAAGGGTGACGATTCCGTTCGTTCCAGAGGATTTGTCAAACACTCCTACATTGACGGCCTCACACCCGACGAATATTGGCACCATACGGTCGGTGGACGCGAAGGACTGATTGACACAGCCGTAAAAACGTCAACATGTGGCTACATTCAACGACGTCTAGTCAAATCAATGGAATCCATCCACGTTGCAAACGACACAACCGTTCGTGATTCACAACAGCGCGTGATGCAGTTTTCGTACGGTGAAGATGGATTAGATGCCATGTGTCATGAAATGATGACATGTCCATTTGACGATATGTCCACTTCACCGTATGATTCCGACTGGCCAGAATTAGCAGAAGCGTGGAAAGAATGGCAAACATTTGAAAAATTAGGAGACAAATGGGCCATTGTTGTGCCATGCGCCAGAATTCTAAAAAATTACCAAGACGGAGGGACAACAGACGCAAAAACTACAAGAAAAATAATAACACCATTACTAGAAGCAGTCAAACTCAATCTAATGATACACTCGTACGTGATCGCGACAATGGTGCACCACACATGTTCACCGACTGTACTTCAAACCGTCACCGATATTTTAATTAAAAAATGGTTCAAATCTATCGTCGCGCCCGGGGAAATGGTTGGGACAGTCGCAGCACAGTCAGTGGGCGAACCTACTATGCAAATGACTTTAAATACATTCCACCAAGCAGGAAATAGTGCGAAAAACGTCACGCTAGGCATGCCAAGGTTTGAAGAACTCATTAACGCTTCTTCGAAAATGAAAACACCGGTACTCACTGTTTTTTCAAATGACAGTACAATATTGAGGCCTGAAAGTGCGTGGAAATTAAAAACAGAAATACAAAGAACAACCGTAAGAGATATTCTAGAAAGACACGACTTTGAAATGGATGAAAAGGTAGTTCAACAATATTTATTACTACCTGATAATAAGCGTTGGAATGTCGCAAAGAAGCCCAATAAAATATTAAGATGCATCATCGATAGGAAGAAAATGGTCCAAAGTGGACTCGATATTTATTCCATCGTAAACACAATACGCACACTCAGTATATCACGCCAACTGATTTTGGCATATTCTGACAATGTAACAGGAAATATTACGCTATTAGCAAGACCCAAAAAAGACGACACTTTCTACAATCACGCAAAGACATTTCTTGATACAACCATTAAAGGTTCCTCAAAAATACCCTTCGTACATATACGCACAGAAGATTCGAAATTCATTATTGATACAGAAGGAATTGACCTGTATCACATACATGGAATCGCATCCGTCATACAAGAACGTATACAATGCAACGACATATTTGCCATCCGTAATACTTACGGAATTGAAGCTGCAAGAGCCCAGTTAATGACAGAAATACATGCAATCATGTCGTTCGATGGTGGTTACATCAACATACGCCACATGATGGTCATGGTCGACTGGATGACGTGGGGCGGTGGTATTAACGCTTTAAACAGACATGGTGTCAAAAGAATGATGGATGGTGCCACACCGTTGAAGCGTGCGACATTTGAACAACCAGT
>TARA_B110001452_G_C15241313_1_pt1 | contig 10091 bp, 7 predicted proteins | sample TARA_B110001452 | Tara Oceans TARA_B110001452 (sample SAMEA4396971) | marine metagenome | biome: Polar Biome; feature: [DCM] deep chlorophyll maximum layer (ENVO:01000326); material: water (ENVO:00002006), including particulate matter (ENVO:01000060) such as... | depth 25 m
CAGACAATCCATAGCTTATTCAGAAAAAAATGTCAAAGTATGTGCCTCGCATGCTGGTCTCACGCTAGGAGAAGATGGTGCCACGCATCAGATTCTGGAAGATGTGGGTATGGTCAAAATGTTACCAAATTTTACCGTAATAGTGCCTTGTGATTATCATCAAACCAAGGCAGCCACTATCGCAATTGCTGATCATGAGGGTCCTGTTTACTTGAGGTTTGGAAGACCTAGTTGGCCTATTTTCACAAATCCAGAGGAACCTTTTGTGATAGGAAAAGCTCAAAAAATGATTTCTGGAAGCGACGTTACCATCATGGCCTATGGGCATATGGTATGGAAAGCTATAGAAGCAGAAGCCATCTTGGCAGCCGAAGGCTTTTCTGTTGAAGTCATCAATATGCATACCATCAAACCCTTAGATGTAGCTGCAATCTTAGATTCTGTGAACAAAACAGGATGTATCGTCACGGCAGAAGAACATAACATCAATGGTGGTCTAGGCGAAAGCGTCGCACGAATCATTGGCCAAAATCATCCTTGTCCGCAAGAATTCGTTGCGGTAAATGATACCTTTGGCGAGAGTGGGACGCCCGATCAATTACTAGAGAAATATGGCTTGAGTACTGAAAATATAGTTTTAGCAGCTAAAAGAGCCATCGAAAGAAAATAAATATACGACACAATCTACGATACCGAAAATAAGGCCAATTTGTCCAATTCCCTAACTCAACGTCAATTTTTGCAATTGGTGGCTCAAACTTCTGAAGAGCCGCTCATGGTAGAAGTAGCCAGTGCTGAAGGTTGTTACATCTACGATCAAAAAGGAAAAAAATATTTTGATCTGATCGCGGGTATTGGGGTGAGCAGTGTGGGGCACCGACACCCAGCCGTCATTGATGCCATTAAGGTTCAAGCAGATAAAAATCTTCATGTCATGGTTTTTGGTGAATTTATCCAAACACCGCAAGTGAAATTGGCAGAAGCCTTGTGCAAAACACTCCCAGATCCGCTTGAAGTAACCTATTTTGTCAATTCTGGAAGTGAGGCTGCTGAGGGTGCCCTCAAATTAGCCAAACGATATACGGGACGCTTCAAAATGATTTCTTGCATCGATGGTTATCATGGATCCAGTCACGGAGCACTATCCGCAAGCGGCAATGAAGTGCTGAAACAAAACTTTCGTCCTCTGCTTCCAGGATTTCAACACATTGCCTTTGGAAATGTCTCTTCTCTCGATTTGATAGATTTTAAAACTGCAGCGGTTATTATAGAAACCGTGCAAGGAGAAGCGGGTGTTCGAATGGCCAATAAGGCCTATTTTAAAAAGTTACGTGAAAAATGCTCTGAGACAGGTGCGCTATTAATCCTCGATGAAATACAATGTGGCTTTGGTAGAACGGGCAAACTTTGGGCATTTGAGCACTATGGCATCCAGCCCGACATTCTGCTGGCGGCCAAAGGTATGGGCGGCGGTATGCCCATAGGCTGCTTCATCAGTTCAAAAGAAATCATGAGTTCATTAAAACAAAACCCTATCCTTGGGCATATCACCACTTTTGGGGGCCACCCTATAAGCACTGCTGCTTCGCTAGCGACCCTAGAAACTATTCAAAATGAAAACTTAATCTATCAGGTAGCTGGAAAAGCCTTGTTGTTTAAGAAATTACTCAAACATGATCTGATCAAGTCGATTCGAAATCAGGGGTTGCTCATGGCCGTAGAATTCGAATCTTATGAAGTTCTTAAAAGAATCATTGACAGAGCCTTAGAGGCTGGGATTATAACAGACTGGTTCTTGTTTTGTAACAACAGCATGCGGATCGCCCCACCCCTTACTATTTCAGAAATTGAGATCAAAGAAGTTTGCCAAACTTTACTAAAATCAATTGAATGGGTATCTAAAAACCCTCTCAGTTGTTAGAGCTTTTTAATAATAAAAAAAGGAATGCGCGTCAACACATTCCTTTTTCTCCAATGAATATAACCTAAATTATACGTCAGCAGATTTAACTGTTTTTATAATCACTGCTGCAATTTTGTAAGGATCACCGTTGGAAGAGGGTCTTCTGTCTTCGAGCCAGCCCTTCCAATTTTTCTCAACAGTCATTAAAGGGATTCTTATCGAAGCACCTCTATCAGATACACCGTAGCTGAAATCTGTAATGGCAGCCGTTTCATGCTCACCTGTCAATCTCTTATCATTATCTGCACCATAAACGGCAATATGTTCTTCAACCGTAGGTCTAAAAGCTTCACAAATTTGATCGTATGTCTCTTTGCTTCCACAAGTACGTAACATTTCGTTAGAGAAGTTGGCATGCATACCTGAACCATTCCAATCCGTCGCTCCTAGGGGTTTGGGATGCCAATTGATGGCCAATCCGTACTCTTCTCCTAATCGCTCAAGTAAATATCTTGCCACCCACATCTCATCTCCTGCTTGTTTTGCTCCTTTAGCAAAACATTGGAATTCCCATTGGCCTGCCGCCACTTCTGCATTAACGCCTTCTATATTAATCCCAGCATCAATACACAAATCGATATGTTTTTCTACCATTTCTCTTCCAAAGGCATTGGAAGCGCCAACTGAACAATAAAATTGTCCCTGTGGTGTTTGATCTCGTGGGAAACCTAAAGGTAACTTAGTTTCGGGATCCCAAAGAAAGTATTCTTGTTCAAAACCAAACCAAAAATCAGCGTCATCATCATCAATGGTCGAACGACCATTGGACACATGAGGGGTTCCATCGGCATTGAGCACTTCGGTCATCACCAAGAATCCATTTCTTCGAGCGGGATCAGGATAAATGGCAACTGGCTTAAGTAGGCAATCGGAAGACCCCCCTTCTGCTTGAAGCGTAGAGCTTCCATCAAAAGACCATATGGGACAATCTTTTAACTTTCCTCCAAAATCGGCTTCTATTTTTGTCTTACTTCTCAAATTAGCCGTAGGCGTATAACCATCTAACCAAATGTATTCAAGTTTAGATGAGGGCCTTTGAAGAATATTTGCTTTTGTCATAACAAGGTATAATTTTAGGTGATTTTTAGATTTTTTTAATTAATTAAATTAAATCAAGGTTTATTTTTAACCTATCTCTTCAATAATTAATAATTTAAACTGAAGTAAAGGTAAAAAATAAACCTTAATTAGAAAATAGTAAAACTTTTTATTTGCCTATTTCTCTTATTTTGATGATTATATTAGAAGCTGTAGACTGCTGCAAGTACAAATGACGACAATGAGGAGCCTGCTGTTCCCTCTCCATCAACAAAACCATCGTATGACAAAGCATCTAATCTAATTTCAGGAATTATAGTTAAGCTCCCACTCGTAATCGGAGCACTGAAAGTAGTTGCAAAAACACTTTCATCTCCAGCAATTGCTACGCCGTTACCATCACTAAAATATTCTCCTCTTACGCCTATGGCGACGACATCAGAAACCGCCAATTGTAGATAGCCTGCAGCACCATAAAAATCTCCCGAGGCATCACCTGTCTGAGACGTTGCATTGATACCCAAATAAAAGGATTCACTTAAATCCCATCCCGTAGTCAAGTCTATTTGAAAAAAATCTTCACTTGATAAGACGTTCAAATAAGCACTACCCGCATCAGTTGAATACCCTATTTGAAGACCTCCCACATAATCATTTGAAGGATTGAAATCGGTGTAATCTGTCGGATTCATAACCGCAACAGCAAGACTCCATTTATTACTTAACGTGAAATCAGCTTTCAAACCCGTATGTGAAAAAGGTCCATAAGAAAACATGTATGAGGTTGAGTAATTAAAATTGGCGGTGGGAGAAATAACCTCATAACCTAAAAAGGTATTGAAATTACCTAAAGTTAATTTAAAGTTATCGGTTACGTTGTAATAAGCATAAAGCTGGTTGACAATATTAAGTGCTGGACCAGAAGCAAATACGGCATCTGCGCCCCTTGGACCAAAAACAAGATCCGCTACAAAACCTGCCTTTTCACCTTCGTATCCCATCACCAAATTAGCCATACCTAAAGAAAAACCTGGGGCATTCGCAAATGATGAAGTAGGCGCCAAAGTTCCTATTGTATCCATAGCATCATTAGAACCCCCACTCAAATTGGTCCTAAAATAGGTATCTACTGATCCTGATATCGTAAAAGTAGGCGCTTCTTGTGCAACGGCAACAGCTGAAATGACCATCGCTATTGCGAAAATCATATTTTTTTTAATTAATTTTAAATTGTTCATTTTGATTTATTATTTAAAGTGATTTGTTATTTATTAAATTAAACTTGAATAGGTCTTCACAAAGTGATTTTAGCGGTCAACTTTGCGAAGACTTTTTTTTAATTATTCTACTGTAATGGTATAACCTCTGATACCATGCTCGTGACTATCAAGACCTTCTTCTTCATGCTCTTTAGAAACTCGGATACCTGTCGTCATTTTCAAAACGGTGAAGATGATAAAGGCCACAGGAAAAGCGACTGCTCCTACGATTCCTACAGATGTCAATTGCGTCATAAAAGAGTGATCCCCGTTGGTGGAAAAGATACCCACAGCAAGTGTGCCCCAGATGCCACATGTCAAGTGTACTGAGATGGCACCTACGACATCGTCTAATTTTAGTTTATCTAATCCGACTGCTGAGAAAACGACCAAAACACCTGCGACGAGACCCACAATAATGGATGACCCGGGGTTGATTACATCTGCACCAGCAGTAATCCCCACTAAACCTGCAAGAATTCCATTGAGGACCATACCTAAGTCCATTCTTTTGAAGACAAAATAACTTGTCACAAAACCACCGATCCCTCCAGCACAAGCGGCAAGACAAGTAGTAACCAAAACAAAAGAAGTCAGTGCTGGGTCAGCTGAAAGTACAGATCCACCATTGAAGCCAAACCATCCTAACCATAATAAAAAGACGCCAATAACCGCCAAAGGCACACTAGAACCTGGTTTATCGATTACTTTACCATCTACATATTTCCCTAATCTAGGTCCCAATACAATGACACCCGCCAAGGCGCCCCATCCACCTACAGAGTGAACCAGCGTTGAACCTGCAAAATCATAAAAGCCCATCATATCAAGTGCGCCTCCACCCCATTTCCAACTCCCAATCAATGGGTAAACGATACCAACAAAAATTACAGTAAAAATGAGATAAGAAGATAATTTAATTCTTTCAGCTACCGCTCCTGAAACAATGGTAGCAGCGGTTGCAGCAAACATTCCTTGAAACAAAAAGTCTGTCCAATAAGTATAACCTGCTCCCGCGTAACCCGCTGAAACATCTGCTTTCTCAGGCGAACCCCAAAACATAGACCAACCTGCGGAGTCAAAGGCGAACCACCCTGAGCTTCCTTCTGCAAATCCCGGGTACATCAAGAAAAAACCAAGACCAGCATAAGACAATAGACCTATGATAGGTGTTAATGTGTTTTTAAATAAAATATTAACGGTATTTTTGGCTTGGCCAAACCCTGCCTCTACTCCTGCAAATCCGAGGTGCATGATAAAAACCAAAGCGGTAGCTAACATCATCCAAATATTATTGGCAGTGAGCAAATTTGCCTCAATGGCAGCAGCGGCGGCCGCGTCAGCTCCTCCACCATCTTGTAATGCGTCAAAAAAAGTTAAGATTGTTGTTTCGTTTTTCATACTTTAGTTGTGTTTTTGATTTACTATTTCTGTTGAGTTAGGTTGTTTATAGGGCAAATCTTATATTATTTTCGTCGAAATAGAATAGATAGGCTATTTTTTTATCCTATTTAGATAAAATTTACATTAATTTTAAAAAATGTGGTTATTTTTAAAATGTCATTATCGACATACCTCTCAAAGAATCATAACAAGAAGTATCATGACTCTTTTTTATCCCGGTAACTACTAAAACTGTCTAATTTTAACTTTTGAGACTATTAACAAATTTTCAATAAATATATGTACCGTACAGTATATGATAAGCGGGATACGTAAATATTAAAAATATAATAGCTATTCAGTGGAATGAGTATCTATTATCTGTTTTCGAGGTATTTGAGAATTGCTTCAGATCCAGCCATCTATAATTGTAGAAGATCAAGCGTTTCACGGGGTAAGTGAGATAATAGAAAATCAAAGTAATTAATAACGCAATAGCTACATTGGATGATCAACCTTTATTTCAAGGCCATAGCTTTACTTACCAATCACGCCAGCACTGCTTAGTACTAATTATTTAACCTTTAAGAGGTTTCAGGAATAAGCATTGATTCCAGTTATGTCTGCACCCAAAATCAATAAATGAATATCATGCGTACCCTCATAAGTAACGACAGATTCAAGATTCATCATATGTCGCATCATGGGAAATTCACCCGTAATACCCATGCCCCCATGTATTTGTCGTGCTTCTCTAGCTACATTCAAGGCTACTTCAACACTATTTCTTTTTGCCATAGATATTTGAGGCGTAGTCGCCTTACCTTGCTCCATCAACAATCCTAATTTCCAATTAAGTAATTGGGCTTTGGTTATTTCTGTTAACATTTCTGCCAATTTTTTCTGAATTAACTGAAACGATCCTATCGGCTTCCCAAACTGAATCCGTTCTAATGAATATCTGCGGGCGGCGTCGTAACAATCCATAGCCGCTCCAATCGCTCCCCAAGCAATTCCATACCGGGCACTGTCGAGACATTGCATGGGGGCGCCCAAACCTGTTTTCCCTTGCAATAAATTTTCTTTAGGCACCTTCACGTCACTAAAAACAAGCTCTCCTGTGCAGGATGCCCGCAATGACCATTTCCCATGGGTTTCCGGCGTAGTAAACCCCTCCATCCCTCGTTCTACAATTAGACCATGAATTCTACCCTTTTCATCTTTTGCCCAAACGACGGCAATATCCGCATGAGGTGCGTTGGAAATCCACATTTTGGCTCCATTCAACAAATAATGATCTCCTTTATCTTCAAAACTTGTCTCCATCCCAGACGGGTTCGAGCCATGGTTGGGTTCTGTCAAACCAAAGCACCCTAACATTTCACCTGAAGCTAGTTTGGGTAAAAACTTCTGCTTCTGCTCCTCAGAGCCATAAGTATAAATAGGATACATCACCAAAGAACCTTGAACTGATGCGGTGGATCGCATTCCCGAATCACCTCGTTCGATCTCTTGCATGATGAGCCCATAAGAGATGTAGTCCAGTCCTCCCCCACCATATTGCAGTGGAAAGGTGGGACCAAAAGCTCCAATCAATCCAAACTTTGACACAATCTCGTTTGGGAAGTGATTTTTCTCTGCCCAAACTTCAATAAAAGGGGTAATTTCTTTTTTGACAAAGTCTCTAATAGAAGCCCGAATCATCAAATGCTCTTCACTGAGTAGGTCGTCAAGCTGATAATAATCTGGAGACTCAAAATGGTCCTGATAATTACTTGTCATTTGATGGCTCGGAGAGGATGAAGTTTTGGACATTTCGTTAACTTTGTTTGACATTAAATTATAATTCAAATTTACTTTGCAATGTATTCACTTAATCCTTTTTATGAAAAAATATTTTATTAGATTTTAACATTTTAATTGTGGATAAAAAGTATTATTTCCTCTTTTTTTCTCTATTCTGGACTCCCATATGTCAGGGACAATTATTACTTCAAAAAAACTATTTTGACGAACAAAATCGAAGAATTGAAAGTATCATAAGCATTTCCGTTAATGACTCCACATTGGAAGGGCCTTACCTTGCTTATTATCCAAATGGACATAAAAAAATCGAAGGGTTTTATCATTTAAATCATGCAGATAGCCTTTGGAGCTATTATCATGACAATAATTATAAAAAAGCCGTTGGCTATTTTATGAATAATAAGCAACATGGACTTTGGCAATATTATGACAGCTCAGGGATCAAACAACGAGAAGTTACCTTCAATAATGGGCTGAAGAGCGGTATTTATAAAGATTATTACAGTGAAGAAAAAATAAAATCATCAGGGGAATTGTTAAATAGCAAAAAAGTAGGTCTTTGGAAAGAGTATAATCAAGAGGGACTTCTAAATAATACCAAATGGATTCAGAATGATACCGTCGTAGTACAGCGCTACTTTTATTCCAATGGGAATATAAAACGTCAAGGAACAAAAATAAATAGGGTAAGCTCTGGTCAATGGACCTTTTTTTTTGAAAATGGTCAAGTGGCCAGTGAAGGTTTTTTTAAAGACGATAAGCAAGAGGGCACTTGGGTTTATTGGAATGAGAATGGTGTAAAAAAGGCTGAAGGAAATTATACGTTTGGAAAGAAACAAGGCTATTGGGAATTTTTTGATGAAAATGGCATCCTCAAAAGTTCAGGAGATTTCTCAAATGACCTTGGTAATATAAAAGCTTTCAACACTGCCGGCAATATTCAATCTCAAGGAAGTCTTTTAAACGGTAAAAAATGGGGTGATTGGATTTACTTTGATAATGATGGAGAAATAATTGGTAAGGCCATTTTTGAAAATGGATTAGGTGTCTATAAAGGTTTTTATCCCGATGGTTCTTTACATACAACCGGTACCTTGGAAAACGATAAGAAAATTGGGGAATGGATTATCTATGATAAAAAAGGAAATTTGCAAGGTAAGTACACCCCTTTCTACGAAAATTCATCAGAAATCCAACCTCAAACGGACCTCAACCAAATCATCAATCCAAACTTAAAAGCACAAAATCCTGATTTTTTTTATAAGCCCAATTTAAATAGATACTTTAATAAAAGGAACCAAGAATACAGGGGATTGATTCTCACCTCAGGTCTTCTCAATCCTCTATTCAATCAAATATCCATGGGTATAGAATTGTATTTTCAAGAACGATTGGGTTATGAAATCCTTTATAGTTATTATCGCGATCCCATCTTCAAAAAATTCTCAGATATCGATGATTATAAGCCATATAAATATGGTCATAATCTCATGTTTAAGCAAAAATTCTATCAAAAAGATAGTGATTTAGGTATGGCTTATTTTGGACATCAAATTTCTTTGATGCTGCACAAACATCAATTAAATGGGCTAGATCAAACAGTACTTCCCTTTCAACCCCTATTCATCCAAAGTCGTGAAATATCTCTCGAATATGGTATCTATATTGGATATAAATGGATGAAAAAATCAGATGGGAAAGGTTTTGTCTTAGATGCTTTTACTGGGGTAAATATAGGCATGACAAAATGGAAAGGATTGTATAGTGAAAATATCAAATACGATGATTATTTTAACGATGTAAAGCTAGAATCTTCTCTTCTCTCTTTTAACTTGGGTATCATGATCGGTTTTTCGACAAAAAGTATAAAATGAAAATACACAAAAAAACGCTCATCATTGGGGCTTCAACGAATCCATCAAGATATGGAAATATAGCTGCCCTCAGGCTCCATGAAGCTGGCAAATCATTTATCCCTGTTGGGATAAAGCCAGGATTCATTGCTGGAAGAAAAATAGAAGATCTCGGTGCCTTTAAAAAATATGATGAAATCGATACCGTGACCCTTTATCTCAACCCAAAAAATCAATTAGCCTATGAAGATTATATCCTTTCAATAAACCCTAAAAGAATCATCTTTAATCCTGGAACGGAAAACCCTAAGTTCATGGATCGTGCCCAAAACGAAGGCATAGAGGTTTTGCAAGCCTGTACCTTAGTTATGTTAGCTTCGAACACCTACGATTAATTAACGAGATAAGCCTGTTCCTCTACACACAGTTGATCCCATTCTAAGATTTTTTTTTAGATCCCAATCTTTATTCCGATAATCAAAATTTTCTCATGATAATAAGACTATTCTATATCTGCAAAAAATTGTTGTCTATTAACTATTATTTATTATCTTTGTATTGAATGTTTACACAAAATGTTGTTTATGTACTATTTTTAGTCTTTAGACAACGCATTATTTGGTACTCATTTGGTACTCTGGTACTCTGTTTTTTTTAAAATTAAATAAATATAAAATGGAAAATGTAATAAATAATGAGATCGGTGTGACCTTCTTTTTAAAAAAAATGTCTCATAAAGATTCAGTAAAAAAGCGAGGAGTTTATGCGACGATAGCATATGCTGGAACA
>TARA_B110001452_G_scaffold145480_1_pt1 | contig 10088 bp, 8 predicted proteins | sample TARA_B110001452 | Tara Oceans TARA_B110001452 (sample SAMEA4396971) | marine metagenome | biome: Polar Biome; feature: [DCM] deep chlorophyll maximum layer (ENVO:01000326); material: water (ENVO:00002006), including particulate matter (ENVO:01000060) such as... | depth 25 m
AAATGAATCATTCACGACTGTATTCTCCATTGAGGAAAGTACCGGCATTATTTATCCAAACTCAACTGTTGTAGCAAATTATGGTAAAGGTTCCGTAATTTACACGGGTTTATCACTTTTTAGAGAGCTGCCAGCAGGAGTTCCAGGAGCACTTAGAATATTACAAAACATATTACATTATGACCATTAAGACGACCAATTCATCCATTATTAATTGGAAAAAATATTACATAGCTGTCATCGCGTTATTAGTAGCGGAGATTGTATTGTTTTACTACGTTACCCGTCAATTTGTATAGATGCATCTGATAGACTGGATCGTTTTACTGGCAACCCTAGGATTAATAGTAGGGTATGGTGTCTATAAAACCCGCACAAGCGCGTCCGCAGGTGAACTATTGAGTGGTTCAAAAAATGTAGGTGCGATGACCATAGGGCTGGGTATCATGGCCACTCAAGCATCAGCCATTACGTTTCTTTCAACTCCTGGTCAGGCTTACGCGCATGATATGGGGTTTATCCAGTTTTATTTTGGAATGCCTTTGGCTGTAATTCTGGTAAGTGTATTTTTTGTTCCTGCCTATCGTAAAATGCGCGCCATCACAGCCTACCAATTCTTAGAGCAGCGCTTCGATCGTAAAACAAGACTTTTTACGGCAGCACTGTTTCTCACATCTCGTGGACTCTCGGCAGGAATTACCATTTTCGCACCAGCTATTGTGCTTTCTGCGGCAATGAATCTTCCGTTAAACCTGATGATTGTTTTAATTGGGGTCATTGTACTTTTTTATACGGTTTCCGGTGGATCAGCAGCTGTTGCCGTTACTCAGAAATGGCAAATGGCTACGATACTTATCGGTATGGCAATAGCTACTTTTATTCTGATAGATCGAATCCCAGTAAGTATGGCTGATGCGTACTATATCGCTGGCGAAATGGGTAAACTGCGTATCGTAGATACCTCCTTAGATCCAAGTACTAGGTATACCATTTGGTCGGGCCTTGCTGGAGGATTGTTTTTGTCATTGAGTTATTTAGGAACAGATCAGAGTCAGGTACAGCGATATTTAGGTGCCGGGGAGGAGCGTACGAGTAAACTGGGATTACTTTTTAATGGTGTTTTTAAAGTTCCTATGCAGTTTTCCATCCTTTCCATAGGGGTGCTGCTCTTTGTTTTTTACCAATTTATTCAGCCGCCTGTCTTCTTTAACACTACAGAAACAGCCAGGGCTCCCATGGAGGTACAATATGAACTAGCCCAGATAGAAGCTTCTTTTGCTGAGGTTTTTCAGGCTAAAAAAACAGCATTATTTGCCGCCAACTGGGACGCAGCACGTTCCCTCGCAAACGAGCAAGAGGAATTACGTTCTGAGTACATGTCTAAACTAGAGGCTGCTATTCCAAATTTCCAGTCCAAGGATATGGACTATGTGTTTGTCACCTTTATTCTAAACTTCTTACCCAAAGGTTTGATCGGGTTGCTCCTGGCGGTCATCATCAGTGCCGCTATGTCATCTACAGCTGGAGAAGTAAGTGCGTTAGCAACTACGACCTATGTAGACTACTTCAGTGTATTTTGGGGTAGTAAGAAGCACAATGAAAAAAGAGTAATTCGAGGACTCACGGCAGTATGGGGCATTGCCGCCATTTTCGTTGCCTTAGCGGCACCATTGTATGAAAATTTAATACAATTGGTCAATGTGTTAGGGAGTCTGTTTTACGGAACCATTCTGGGAATATTCCTGGTAGGCCTATTTATTAAATCTATTGGAGCGAAGTCGATTTTCATAGCAGGTCTTACCGCACAGGCGACCGTTTTAACTTGTCACTACCTGAATACGATTGAGGTGATTTCCATTGGATACTTATGGTATAATGTGATTGGCTCACTCACTGTATTATTGCTTTCATTTACTATGGAGCAATGGTTCAATAGGGATCCGATTAAGGCCTAATCAGGCCCATTGCTCTTCATTCTTTCTACCATTTCAAACACGGCAGGACAGTGTCTAACATTGACCTCGGTAAGGTCTAGGATTCCTTTCATGTGTTGCCTGTCCGTGTGGGGAAATTCTCGACATGCTTTAGGTCGATATTCATAGATGTTACAAGCGTTCGTGTTGCGGTCCAAAAAAGGGCATGGCAGGCTTTTCATAACCCAATCTCCATCTTCGTCTTTTTTTAGGTACGTTCGCTCAAATTCAACAGGTTTCATTCCTTGTTTTCCACTGATTCTTGTGATGTCCTGTTTCGTAAGGAGCGGTCCTGTTGCTCTGCAGCATCGGGCACACTTTAAGCAATCCGTCTCCGCGAATACTTGCTCATGCTGCTCATGAAAAACACGGTCTATTGATTTTGTATCCTTACCTCTAAGTCGTTTGAAAAAAGAGTTATTCTCTTTTCTCTTGGACTTTGATGTTTCCTTGAAATTAGGTAGTAAGAGGTCAAGATAATCAGCCATTATCCACAACTAAATCCGTTAATAGCACGCGCATGTGATTAACATAGCCATCGTATTCGCGCGTGCTTGGTCCATAAAAACCTGTGTGAATACTAATAACATTGCCTTTGGCATCTAAAAGAATAGAGGTAGGGTAGCTGCGAATACGCTGTAAAGGAAGAATCGAATTAGCATCCTGTTTAGCGGAGTAAGTGGCAATCACCATAGGAAAACTGATCCCTAGGTCACGTTTCATTTTCTGTACAGCTTCTGTCGCTTTTTCGAGCGTCCCACTGTATTCATAACTCAGTCCATACACCTCGATATCTCCGTTAAATTCTCTATAAAAATCATCCAATACGCGGCCTTCATCCATGCAGTTAGGACACCAAGAGCCTTGAATGGCTAAGATGGTCGGCTTGGTGATGTTTCTACTGTCAAAATGGACAGTATCTCCGTTTAAGTTTGGTAAATGCCACTCTATGTGTGAATAATCCGGAACCAATTCTGTCATGGTTTTCGGATCTTCTAACACGGCTTGGTCATCTGTGCGTCCCTGAAAAGAATAATACCCTGTCTTTCCTGAATAAACATTCCCCCATACAGAATCACCAATGACATGGGCGATAACATTGTAGATGAAACGTCCATCAAATCCTTGCAACTGAAATCCCGCTTCGGTCTCCCAGCCTGTAAGAAAGCGTGAATCTCCAGTAGATGTCGCTATACTGCCGGTTAAAATACCTTCTGTAAGACTCAATTGTAGTAATGCTGGACTCACATTGCCTTCCTGAGACATTCTGTTGATAGCATACTGTGCAGGCCAGTTTGTGGTGGCGTTAGGGTAGTCAATAACACCTTCAACAAATTCTAGGGGTAGTCTATAATTTTCAGCATCGGTTCTATAAAATTCACCAATGTATCCCTGTTCCGATTTAAGGAGCCAGAGATCAGAAGCGAAAACAGGAAAAGATCCCGTTAACGTGTCCTCTCCACTCAGAACGACTGTTATAGTTTCAGCAAGTCCATTTCTGATGTAAAGAGTGTCTTGGCTGAGCTCCGCATTAAATCTTACGAAGGAGGAGTCATTTTGCTTAATAGACCCCAAAAGATGAATGGATGTGCTGCTCAGGTCAACCTTTACTTCTGAGCACGAAAAAAGGGCCATCGAAATGGCCCCTATAATAAATAGCTGTTTCATAAGCTTCTTAGAGATTCAATTCCTTGATAAAGGTATCAATCTTAGCCTCAAGTTCCGCTTTTGTTGCAGCATGGCTTTCGCCTGTAGTTTGACGCACTGAGAAATAGAACTTTATCTTAGGCTCTGTACCGGATGGTCGCGCACTGACCTTATCCCCGGCTTCGGTGATAAACTGCAATACATTTGACGAAGGTAGTTCCGTTGAAATGGTTGTTCCTGAGCGCAGGTCCTTCTGCTGTGATACGGCGTGATCTATAACTATGGCCACCGGAGATCCTCCTAACATCTGAGGAGGATTGTTTCTTAGCGAAGTCATCATAACGGCGATTTCCTCTGCACCAGATCTCCCTTGTTTCGTAATAGAAATCAAGCGTTCTTGATACTGTCCAAACTCGCGATGAATGTCCGCTAACTGTTGAAGAACTGTCTTGCCTTTTGATTTAGCATAAGCAGCCATCTCCGCAATCATAACGGCAGAGGCCACCGCATCTTTATCTCGCACGGCATCACCTACCATGTAGCCATAGGATTCCTCACCACCGACGATGAATTGTTCTCCTGGCTTATTCTTGATCAGATCAGCTATCCATTTGAATCCTGTTAAACATCTGTAGCAGGGAACCCCAAATTTTATAGAGATATCGGCTATTAGATCTGTAGTTACAATGGTCGCAGCGGTGAAGGCGTTCGAGGGCATTTGTCCTTTAGCGACTTTTTGACTCAGTATGTAATGTACCAGCAAGGCCGCAGTGTCGTTACCGTTGAGTAATTGCATACTACCTGTCCCGTCATTTACGGCAATCCCTACACGGTCTGTATCTGGATCACAACCTATTACAAGATCTGCATTAGTAGCCTCTGCTTGCGCTACAGCCATCGCTAGAGCGGCACTTTCTTCGGGGTTAGGACTTGCGACTGTAGGGAAGTTTCCATCGGGTACAGCTTGCTTTTCTACGATTTGTACGTTCCTAAACCCAGCTTGAGCTAGGGCAGGAGGTACGCTAACAATCGATGTACCATGCAATGCGGTAAACACGATGTCCAGCTCGTCTTTTCCGATATCATTGATGGTTAAATTAGCCACCATATCGATGTACTTCTTGTCCATACTCGAACCTAGGAGTTCAATCAAATCTTCCTGAGCATTCCAATTGATATCTTCAAATTTTGTTGCACGTACCTTGGCTATAACACCGCTATCATGCGGGGGCACTAATTGACCACCATCATTCCAATACACTTTATATCCATTATACTCTTTGGGATTATGAGAGGCGGTAAGCACAATTCCGAAATCACATCCCAGTTCTCGTACTGCAAAAGACAGTTCAGGAGTTGGACGGAGTTCTTCAAACAAGTACGTGTGTACACCATTAGCACTAAGCACCTCTGCTACCTTACGTGCGAAAGCTTTGGAATTGTTTCTACTATCGAAGGCTATGGCTGCTTTAAGCGATTTTCTAGAAAAGAATTCCTGTGCATAAGTCGCTAAACCTTGTGTTGCGAGACCCAACGTATACGGATTGATTCTGTTTGTTCCCGCACCCATGATGCCACGCATACCACCAGTTCCAAAGTCTAAATCCTTATAGAAAGGTTCGATAAGCTCATCTCCACCTAAGTCTATAAGGCGTTGGGCTTCTTTACGAGTTACCTCATCGAAAAAGGAAGAGGTCCAAAGTTTGGCGTTTTTATGAGCTATTTCAAGCACTGATAAGGTAGCTTTTTCCATGAAAAATGATTGGTTTGATAATAGGACAAGATACTAAAAAGGGGGGCGTAGCCCCCCCTTTTATTCAATAGTACGTGTCCAAAAATGTGTAACGCTTATTCTTGGCCAAGCATTTCGTAAGATCGTGTGATGAAAGCGGTAAGCTCTTCACCATGTAGCAAATTCTGCTGAAGTTTGGCAAGGTCTAACGCTTGGTTTACCGCGGATGATCTCAATACTTCGTCATCAGTATCGAGTATTTTAGAGGCCAGACTGTGGTTAGCATTTACCACAAGGTCGTACATGTCCGGGAAATCTCCCATACCCATCATACCGCCACCACCAGACATCTGCATTTCCTTCATGCGTCGCATAAATTCAGGTACAGTGATCACTAGAGGAGCATCAGTGCTCTCCATGTCTTCAAGCTTCAGAGTGAATTTCTCCTTAGGTACAATAGATTCTAAACGCGTTTTGAGCTCTTCTTTTTGCTTTTCGCTCAATTTAGAAACGCGAGTCTCCTCTTTTTTAATCAAGTTATCGATCAAATCCGAATCTACCCGAGCAAAAGTTGTGTCGCTAAATTCTTGTTCCAGCTTTTGAATCAGATGACTGGTAAGCGGCGAATCTAAAAGCAATACTTCATAGCCCTTAGCTTTTGCTTGTTGTACATAACTGTGCTGTGCAGTCTTGTGAGAAGCGTAAAGCACAACTGTTTTATTGTCTTTATCTGTATGCTTCTCCTTAACAGATTCCAGGAATGCCTCAAAGGTGTGGAGCTTTCCATCCATGGTCTCGTACAAAGCGAATTTCTTGCCCTTATCAAAGAACTTGTCTTCAGTAAGCATACCATACTCGATGATAATCTTCATATCGTTCCACTTGCTCTCAAAATCTTCGCGGTCAGTGCGGAACATTTCCTCAAGCTTATCAGCTACTTTTTTAGTGATATGGCTAGAAATCTTCTTTACATTTCCGTCAGCTTGCAAGTAAGAACGACTCACGTTTAGAGGGATGTCAGGAGAGTCAATTACGCCATGGAGCAGTGTTAAGAAGTCTGGAACGATTCCTTCCACACTGTCCGTTACAAAAACTTGCTTTTGGAACAATTGAATTTTATTGCGCTGCGGCTCAACGTTGGGCTTAATCTTAGGGAAGTAAAGTACTCCAGTAAGATTAAACGGGAAATCCACGTTCAAGTGAATACTAAATAAGGGCTCGTCAAAACTGGATGGATAAAGCTCACGGTAAAATGCGCGATAGTCCTCATCGGAAAGGTCCGCTGGTTTACGCACCCACGCAGGGTTGGGGTTGTTGATGATATTAGGAACTTTCTTAGTCTCCCATTTTGCATCTTCACCTTCTGCAGCGGAGTTAAAACTCTCGTCCTTATCCCCAAACTCTATAGAAACAGGCATGAACTTAGCGTATTTGCTAAGAAGCTCATTAATTTTAGCCTCTTCGAGGAAGTCTTCGCTGTCTTCAGCGATGTGAAGTCTGATTTCGGTTCCACGATCTTCCTTTTCAATGGAGGTGAGTTCAAATTCTGGGTTTCCTTCACAACTCCACATTACTGCGGCATCATCTTTATGGGATTTGGTCAGAATTTCTACTTTTTTTGCCACCATAAAGGCAGAATAGAATCCAAGACCAAAATGACCAATCAGATCAGTGCCTTCCATCTTACCCTCGTAATCCTTAACGAACTCTTCAGCTCCAGAGAAGGCCACTTGGTTGATGTATTTGTCAATTTCTTCAGCAGTCATACCGATTCCACGGTCAATGATACTCAAGGTTTTTGCTTTTTTATCAAGCTTGATGTGAATAGATAAATCACCTAATTCTCCTTTCGCTTCACCTAAGTTGGTTAAGGTTTTTAGCTTCTGAGTTGCATCTACTGCATTTGAAACAAGCTCGCGAAGGAAAATTTCATGATCGCTGTACAAGAACTTCTTGATGATAGGGAAGATGTTCTGGGCAGTAACATTAATAGATCCTTTAGACATTGTAATTGAAATTATAGTTGATACTCTGTAGTTCAACTCTTGTGCCATGCAGATAATGCCACTATTTAACTGACACTATGACAACTCAAATGCCAATTTTGCGTTAACTTAAGACTTGTACCACTAAAATCGAGACATACCATGTATACGGCAAAAATTTCAGGAGCTGGACATTACGTACCGGAGCGGATTGTAACTAACGATTATCTGAGTACCATTATTGATACGAATGATGAGTGGATAACCGAACGTACCGGAATTCGTGAACGACGTTGGGTCCAGGAAGGAGATGGAAATACGGCGGCTACGATGGGGACAAAGGCGGCTAGAAAAGCCATTGCGGCGGCAGGAATAGAAGCGACGGAAATAGGTCACATTGTCTTTGCCACCATTTCTCCAGATTATTATTTTCCAGGCTGTGGAGTACAGGTACAAGAAGCTCTAGATATAGGGACCATAGGAGCTACAGATATTAGAAATGCTTGTTCAGGTTTTATATATGCCATGAGTATCGCTAACGCATTTGTTAAATCAGGTATGCATGAGCATGTCCTTGTCGTTGCCTCAGAACTACAGAGCCCATTTATTGATAAAACGACCAGAGGGCGGAACATCAGCGTGATTTTCGGAGATGGTGCTGGTGCTGTTGTTGTTTCTAAAGCTAAACAGGGTGAGAGAGGCATCATGAGTTGTCATACACACTCTCAAGGCAAACATAAAGAGGAGTTGACCATGAAGGGTTTTGGGACACAGCATTGGATTGATGAGTATGACAAGAACGGCTTAAATCCTGATATTCACTTTCCACAAATGAATGGAAATTTTGTTTTTAAAAATGCAGTGGTGCGTTTTGAAGAAGTCATAGGAGAAGCATTGAATAAAAACAACATGACATCGGATCAGATTGACTGTCTTATTCCTCATCAAGCCAACCTCCGCATTGCACAATTCATTCAAAAACGAATGAAACTTAGAGACGACCAGGTATTTAATAATATCGAGAAATATGGAAATACAACCGCCGCATCTATTGCCATCGCTTTATCCGAAGCTATAGAGACAGGAGCGGTTAATAGAGGCGATACCGTCTGTATGGCGGCCTTCGGTGCTGGGTTTACTTGGGGCTCGTTACTGATGGAGTATTAACAACAAAATAAACATCATAAAAAAGGCGCCCAACAGGCGCCTTTTTTATGATGATGTTATTTCCATTTGCGCGTAGTGGTGGACAATCCAAAACTACCAATGCTGTTACTCATGTTACTAAATAAGATAACGGGCTCTGCGAAAGGATTATTTTGACTTTGATTTAGGGCTTCATAACTCTTGTAGAACGCATAAAGATCATCAGAAAGGGCACTGATGGATACTCTGTACTCTAGAAGAAAAGCTTGGTCTATGGAATTAAAACCTGTGGCAAAGCTTATTTTCAGATCTCGGTCTATCCCTTCCTCGGATACTAGTGGATTTTTCCCTCCTATGTAGCTAACGCTGGAGTTCGACGTTTCCGGAAACAACCCATAGTACTTAGAGGTGTCTTGACCTGTAAGAGGTGTTCTGTAGTGAACGGACATCTCAATAAGATAATGTTGGTCTATACCTGGATTATCCTTTAGGGTCAGGACAATTTCATCAGATGGTGTACCACCATAAATAGCATCACCATAATTAAGCTCTACCTCAAAATTTGCTGCTTCAGGAAAGCGTTGTGTAGCGCTTACTGTCTCATGATCTGGGTGAGAGATTTCAAAAACGATATCGCCTTCTATCGTGCCAATTTGTTGTCCAAAATCATAGTCATAAGTTCCAAAAGGTGACATGTTATCCCAGGAATACAACAGCGTACCATCCTTAAACAGTTTTAATGTAGCGCTATCTAAAAGGCCCGTACTGGACGTATCGTAGATTCCTTGAGTTTTGCTTATGATGGCCGCGAAACCAGAATCTTTTGAATCTACAAATAGTGAGGCTGCAATTTGTGGATCATGAGCTGGTAGGTCAATATCCTTCACTACACCATCAATGAGATTGCTGCAGGAGAATACCAGGACCGTAAGTGGTAGGATGAAAAGTAGTTGCTTATTCATGATTTAAAATTTAATACGATAGGCGACAGATGGTATAATAGGGAACAGTCCATACTCTCGTAGGACAGGATTCCCTTGATCATCTGAGGAGGCATCTAAGAAGAATGGATTCAGGTGGTTATAGGTATTATAAGTACTAAAGATCCACCATCTGTCGTAGTTTTTTAGCTTTTTATGAAAGCTCAGACTGAGGTCCAGTCTATGGTAAGCACTCATTCTATAGGCATTCTTGTCAGACGGACGCTCCACATAGGCTGTTTGTCCTTGGAACCATCCTAGGCCAGAAGGCAGAGCAGTTATATAGGCAAATTCAGGTAGCGTTATTGCTCGACCTGTTCCATATACCCATGCGCCACTAAACGCAATATTTTCGGTAAAATCATGTGAAAGCACCGCGGAGAAATCATGTCTGCGATCGTACGTGTAGAAGAACTTTTCTCCACCGTTGATCTCGTCAAACTGACGGAAATTCCAACTCAAGGTGTAGCCTATCCATCCATTTGTTTTCCCAGCTTTTTTCTGTGCAAAAAACTCTAGTCCATAACTTTCACCAGAACCTTGGGTAACCTTGTCTTCCCAGTTCTCATCCAGTGAAAATAAGAAGTTAGCACCTTCTTTATAGCTGACTAGGTTGTCCATTTCT
>TARA_B110001452_G_scaffold198234_1_pt1 | contig 10086 bp, 4 predicted proteins | sample TARA_B110001452 | Tara Oceans TARA_B110001452 (sample SAMEA4396971) | marine metagenome | biome: Polar Biome; feature: [DCM] deep chlorophyll maximum layer (ENVO:01000326); material: water (ENVO:00002006), including particulate matter (ENVO:01000060) such as... | depth 25 m
CGATGTAGGGAGAGGTGGAATCTCGCCCCCTCTATCTATCTATCTTATAGATAGATAGATAGATAGAATCTATCTATCTATCTATCTCTATCTATCTTAGCCTGGTCTCCGTTGAGGTCAATAAACTCACCTAAGCCCAAAAAAGCAAAACGAGCATAAAGCATGCGTCTCCATGATACCCTATAGAGGCACGCCGTGCAAGGGCAGTCGTATTTGTATGCGGCCGGCTCGACAGCTGCCGTTTTGCTGCATCGTTGCGTTCTGCGCACTCATTTTGCCATGCTCAGCTCAGCTCAGCAGGGCAGAGAACACGGCATCGCTACCACAGGCCGCCACATCTGTCGAGTTGTATCCCTGCATCTCGCAGCAGCGATGCAAGGCGTGTGACAGCGGTGAGCTGCAAAAGAGATGCAGCCCATAGCACATGCCCAACGCCTGGGAAACGCTCTTGAATTTAATGAGAAAACCTAGTCGCGACCCGTCCGACACTGCACATGCATAACATGACGTGGACAGCATTTGCACATGCCACGTGACATACCAAGCCCATTGCTGCCCGCAGAGAATGCGGGCTTTCAGGATACATTCGACAAAAACGGCAGATGGCGCACTGTCAATGCACGCAACGATCAGTTTGCATCGGAGCTAGATTGTCCTCACACGTCCCGGAGGTACTTCGTTGGTAGTGCTGGCTCTGTCGGTGACCGCCATGTGAATGCTCTGTATCTTTCGTTTGAGCTGCCGGCGACATCGGCCTCGAGCTACACGCGTGTCGAACTGCAGGTCGAGACGCATCCACACAGCAAGAAGGTCAGCGTCCATTGCCCTCGTCGTGTCTCCTTTGGGGAGCGCTCAGAGTGTGACTTGATGCCACAACAGGTGCCAACTATTGACGTTGATGTTTACGGCTTGGGTCTTTACTCAACGCGCAATGGCAGTGATTTGACTCAACTCCTGCCCAGCAGGCACACCACCAAGGGAAATCTGCTGCAGGAACCGGCACCCGGCTGCGTTGGGTGCACCGGGACTTTCTTCTTCGCAGGCAGTTCAAAGGACACTCGAAATTTAGCGGCTGTCCAAAAAGCGCCGAGTTTGGTTGCACAGCACCGAGTGCACGCTGCCTCAAATGCGGCCCAATGTTGCGTATGGAGGCACATCACAAGTTTTGCCACGATGCATCTTGCTTGGCGTTTCGTAACACAGGCTCAGGCACCCAGCTCCTAGGAGGGTTCCGCAGCCCGCCGCGTAGCTTGTCAGATTATGTTCTCCAATGCTTGCAGAGTGGCTCACGAGCCGTCAAACTCCAATGCTGACTTCGGACCCACCTGAGCCATATTCCGTTGGCTGCTCCAGTTTGCTCGCCCCCGCCCCCCACGCCGCCAACGCAACCCTCCGGAGCTCTCCCGCCGTAACCTCCCCTGCGCCACCGTGCCTCTCCTCTCCCTGGTCACCTCCTTGCTCATTGACCCCGCCACTCTCAGCTAGTGGGCGGGCTTTGTGTCAGGCACCGCTCTGCGTGACAACATCAGCTCGAGATTGATTCGCGATGTTGTCACGCAGGTTAGGATCAAAGGTTCTAGACTTGACGACCTATGTCGCCGCACTCTTTGCAGCGGCGGAGCGACGGCGCGTGAGCCTCGTCGGCCCCAAGTACCTCGTGCTTCGGCTCAACCCCAATAGCTGGCTCGGCGGCTGCGGGGCAGACCCCTCCTGCGGCCTCAAGCGTACTGCAATCGCTGCTGAGCGAACCCGCCTCACTCTTTTCGTCACCAATATGGTGGCTCACTCATGGGCGCAGACTCCAGGCCAGGCATCCTACAAGCAGTCACAACCAACAATACCGAATGGCGAGCAGACGGCGGTATCTCTCTCTTCGCCGAAGGTCAAGGTGGTGCAACCCGAAGCTCGAAGACTGACGCAGGCGTCGTTCCAGGACCGCGATTACTATGCCATGCCCAGTGGTGATTGCTGCCCCCCGGAGGGTGTCATTGTGTCTGCGGACGAGTGCGACGCGGCATCGTTAGAACTTGGATTTAGCCAAACGTCCGCTTCTGAGGGAACCTGGGCCAGCCAACATGTCAGCAGTGTGGTGAGGAGAGATGGGAGGGTAGAGGGTGCAAGGGGAGGGGAGAGGGTGAGGGCGGGGCAAGGCGCCAATGCGCCAGATTGCTCTTCGGATGAAAGTGGGCCTTTGCTCGAACCGAGCCTCTTTGCGCTCGCCTCAATTTGTCACCCAGACCGACGCTCCGAATGGCTGCTCGTATGGCAGCGGTGGAGATAGGAAGCTCGACACGACAGTCTCGTACAAGTGTATGGAGAACACACAGACCATTCATACAAGGGAGGCTGTTTGCAGGTCCGCTTCCCCGAGGCTTCCCCAGCTGGCCACGTCGCTTCGAAATCTGCTGCAAACAGAGTCAGCTCCGAGCGGCATGATTGCAGGCCTTTGCTCACTCTCCGACCCCACAACGCTGCGACAACAGCTTCGATCGTCTCTTTCCTGGCTGAATTGTATGAAGTCCAAATTTTCAGCTGCTGCCGATGCGTATACGTCGCCATGTCCGTTTCTCGCAACATGGGACGAGCAGGTAGCGTGTCAAGCCTATTCGATTCAGGTGTGTGACCCCCACAGCCTGTCTGGCGGCAGCTGCTACCCTGCAAACGCTGCATTTCTGCACAGTGGCGCTGAAGCTCAATTGCGAAGCGGCATCGTCACAGCTGCCATATCCACGTGCAGCGGCAACCCTGCGTGCAGTGGGATCATGGTGCACGCAAAGGGCAACGGCGTCAATGGGCCAGCACTGGTCAGGCTCTTTAGCCACGCCACCGGTGTCATTGATGTTGCGCTCGAAAACTGGGCGACAATCCATCAGGATGGCCATTTTGGTCCCTCTACCGGCTATCGGGTGTATTTAAAGCCATCGTCCCTTTCATGGCTGCCAGCGTCATCCGCAGCTCTACCCATGGCAACCACTATCGACGGAAATTTGATCAGCAATGGTGACATGGCAAGTGGCGCCTTCCCGTCGCTGATTCAGCGGTCAACGAGCTTGCTTGGTGGCACAGTGAAAGTTGTTCCGCTGGTGCCACGCTTGAGACTGCACGGAAATTACGCACTTCAGTTTACCTCGGGAGGTATGAACGACCAGATTCCCGTTCCGGCAGACTTCAGCTTTTTCCCAGCACTACCTGGAGAGGTGGTCCGCTTCCGTGTCCATTGCCGAGCCGTTGGCTCCCCGGGACAAGCCCAGATCTACATCTTCCGTTCTTGCGGGCCGGATTGCGGGGGGGGGTCGCTGGACACTAGACCGTGTGTCACCGATCGGTGGGAAATGTTGTCGGTCGAGCTCATGGTGTCCGCAGGTGAGAGCGGCGCCATGGTGCGCATCGATAATGACGACTCGGGGAGTGTGCTGCTGTACGACGGGTTTGAGCTGGTGATCAACACCGGGGACGGCTTCCCGGGCTTTTCAGATGGATGGCACATTGCTGGACCGGGAGTCAGCTGCAACACTGCGTGCGAAAGCATCGGCCATGTGTGCACCGACGAGCAGCTCACCTTGCACGACAGCCAGGTTCACACGTGCGAAGGGTTAAGCGCCCTCGTCGAGGTGTTGCCTGGCGGCCGCACGACTGCGGGGACGTGCTGCGGCGTCCATGGACCTCCGCATGCGGTTCCTCACTTCAACACGTTGATCAATGATTGCTACCATCCCTTGAATTCGTCTGTGACAAGAAGTTGCACGTCAGCTACATCTGTAGGAGGAGCTGAGAAGAACTTGTTGTGCTACTGCCATGATCATCCGGCGCAGCCACTTTCGCCGCTTGCTTGGTCAGAGGAAGGCGACTCGACAAACTGCACTGAGGACACAGTCAACTCCAATCTGACCGCAGCAGCGGCCCTCATGGAGCGCTGCTTGTGTGCTTCTGGAGGGCTCAATTTCTCTGAACCCACGTATCAAACCCTCTTTGACGCGGCAAATCTGTCCGCGCTGCAGGCTGCATTATTTGCCCCCCCTGGCGCATGGTCAGCCCTTTGGTCAACGTCCGGGATGTGCAGTTCCCCTTGCGAGGAAGCGCTTGCCACGATGCTGCCTCTGTGGCTGCCCGCCATGTTTGGTGGGCCCCCAGCGGACCCCACTCCCGAGGGCCAGCTGCTTCCCAGCTACGACTGCCATGGAGATCCTATCGCAATGTGGGCCATTGATGGCTCTGATGCTCTCAGCGGCCGCACAGACCTGACAGTTGGACGTTGTCACGAGATGTGTGCGGCAAACGCTGAGCAGTGCGCAGCGTTTACGCATGACCTGGACACGAATGCATGTGTTTGGAGCAGCGAAAAGATCCCCATCTTCTCCATAAATAGCCGAAAGGAGTGCCATATGCGCGGCTCTTTTGTTTGGCGCCTGCACCCTGGCTGGTATTGCGGAGGTGAGGACATCACGTTTTGGTCCGATGGCTCTCATGCCCTTAATGGGCGCACTGATTTGACCGCTGACCAGTGCAAGGAAGTTTGTGCCGCGCATCCAGACTTGTGCAGCGGGTTTGTGCATCGGACAGCTGACAGCGGTTGCTTCTGGCAGCGATGGTCGACGAACGCGCTGCCTTCTACCTACCAGTCGTATGCTCACGACTGTTATGAGCTCAGCTTGGTCGACTTCACCTTAAAGTCCTCTACCTGGCTTCACCGCTCAGCTCCTGGTGGAGGCCTCAGGGATCAGCTGCAAGGCTCCGAGGAGTATGTTCGGTACGGGTTTTGGTATGGTGGATCTTACCTCCGTGAGGCACTACAAGACTTTAGGTCTGACGAGTTTATCACGCTACAGAGCGCGTACAGGGTCGTCTCTGCCAACAACACGGAGAATGGGCATCGTCAGCTTCTGCCCTGTCTATGCAGCATGCAAGATACGGTCAAGAGTGTGTGGCAGATGGCCACGGAGACGAGCTCTCAGGGTCAAGCCCTGTATGGCATGCTGGAGGAGGACGCACTGCCGCTCATCTTGAGCAAGGCCTCTGGCGTTTGCTCCGCTGCATGCGAGCTGTATCTCGTCAGCGTGATGCCGTCTGTGATCGGTGAGCTCTCAAGGTCCTTCACCGCCGATTCAGTGCTGTGGACCACACCAACGATAGTGCCACCGTCCATCCAGGGCACCTGGGACACTTGGGGAACGCGCAGAGCTTGGGAAACGTGCGTCACGGCATACAGCCTGAGCACCGATGGGCGAGCACAGCACTCCTCCGAGGCGTGCGGGGCCCGCTCTGCCGCGCACTTTGTTCCCGTTGCCGTACCTTCCGCCAATGAAACCCTCGACATTGGTGTCTGCATGAGTTCGGGCTGTCATTTTCATGGTGCAGCAGCCATGGCTGATGGCAGGGTCATTTTTGCACCAGGCGATGCAAAAGGCGTTGGCATCTTTGATTCCGCCACGAGGTCGACTTCGCATGTCCGCCTGGGCGTCGCGTGGGACTCAGAAACAGATAAGTTCCGGGGTGCTGTTGAGGTTGAGAACACTGGCGTTGTGGTTTTCGCGCCGTACAATGCAGACAGCGTGGGCATTTTTGATTCGGCCACGAATTGCTTCTCAACGATCGATGTCAGTCAGACCATTGTGCATGATCACAAATTCTCCGGAGCTGCATCGAGCCATGGCGTTGCCGTCTTCGCGCCATACGACGCGGAAGGCGTAGGCACCCTTGATCCAACGACCGGCATCTTCTCCTTCATCAGCACCTACAATGCTCTGGAAGGCTCTGCCAAGTTCTGGGGTGCTGCGGCGGCAACCAACGGCCTTGTTGTATTCGCACCATTTGAAGCGAAAGGCGTAGGCGTTTTCAATGCTGTATCGGGCGCCTTTTCCCTGGTGGACATCAGCAGCGACTATGTGTTGGTGGCTCGTGCCTTCGCCGGCGCGGCGGCTGCAACGAATGGCCGCGTGATCTTCGCTCCTCATGACGCGGATGTTGTTGGTGTCTACGTCGCGACATCGAGTTCGTTTTCGCTCCTCGACATCAGCAGCACGGTCAACTCTCCTGGCAAGTTTAATGGTGCCGCGGCGATCGGCAGCCTGGTAGTCTTTGCGCCAAAAGACGCTGGTGGGCTAGGATTGTTTGATGGTATGGGATTTTGGCTGATCGGCACCACCGGCGGCATGGACCAGTTTGCCGGTGCAGCGGCCAGAAGTAACGCATCTATTGGTGAGATCGTGCTCGCTCCAGCTCTCTCTGCTGACGTGGGCTTGCTTTCTTGGACTCCGACAACCAAGGCATCTCAGGGCGTCGGGAGGGTGCTATATGCTAGTTGCTCAGAGGTCGGTTCATATTGCTATGCTGGCGTAATCAAAGAATCGATCACGTTTCAGGGTGTCATCGACGGGCAACCCTGGTCCGAATCCGGTACGTTTTGCTCCTACTGGTTCCGCAATGCGTCAAAGCTCGTAGTATACCACTTCACCCTGGATGCCGGACAAAGTATTGCCCCCTGTCCTGGCTGGGTGAGCGAGGCGCACTTTTGGACAACATACTCAGTTAACAGTGAGTATGAGGCCGCCTGGGAGGAGTATGAGTGCGCTGGCACGTGCGGAGGCTGGCGGTGCGAAGATATTCCGATGCAAGTGGTCGATAGCGTGCGTCTGTTCTCCACACACGAGTCGCTGCTACTTGCTCAACAGCTGCCCACTTGCATATGCAGCAGCGCCACCTTACTAAGGGACACCGTGCTGCTCATCATCAACCAGACGCAAACAGGCCAAGCCAGCTACTCACTTCGTGACTATGTTGCGACGCTGGCCACTCCATCGAACATGTGCTCCTCTGCATGCATGCCAGCAACCTCAGTCGTGTTGTCTTCAGCGTTGAGGGCGGCGGCTGGGTCCGTCGCAGCTCTGTTTGGCCTGAATCTGTCGTCGCGTGGCGTTGTGGTGGAGCTGCCGCCTGCAATCCAAGGCGTGTGGCAAGTCAGCTCGCAGTGTGGGCGGAGCTACCATGTGGCCAAGGACGGCAGTGTAGTCTCAGAGGTGGAGGCCTGCGCCCATCCTGCCTACAATGCCTCCACGAGTGTCGGATTTTCCGAGGCCTCATCGTGCCGCGACAACGACCGTGGGGCTCAGGGTGTTCTCCAAGAGTCGTATTCGGCAGTCAGCTATGCTGATGAGGTGGCCTCTTACTCATGGGATACGGAATCGTACTGCACCTACTGGTTTCGTACCAGCCACTCGCTCACACTCTTCTACTTCCTGTCCCCGATGGCAGCAGAGCCATGCCCCGCTTGGGAAAGTGAGACGTCCTTCTGGGACACATATTATTACGTTGCTGACGCTTTCCGGTACGCAGCCAGCATGGACGTTTACACTTGTGACGGCACCGCATGTGAATCGATGAGCTGCACTGATACATCTGCTTCCGCAGTCAGTATGACGTCTGCACTGGAGACGCTTGCCGCGGAGCTGCCCTCCTGCGTGTGTGCACAATCGTCGTCCCAGTTGAGTAGCCTCGTGGACGACCTTGCGCAATTGCTGGCCTCGTGGAGGTGCGGCATGGGGGCTGACACTGCATCTTTCTCCTACGTTGATGTCAGTGCAGCTTCCGGCATTGCCAGGACGCGACACAAATTCAACGGCGCAGCCGCAGTACGCAATGGACAGGTGATCCTTGCTCCGTCCATGTCCGATGGTGTGGGTATATTCGACCCAGTCGGAAGCGTGTTTTCGTATGTCGATATTGGTGTCCATGCTGGGCGAAAGTTTGCGGGCGCGGCCACTGCCAGTGGTGATCTCGTGGTCTTCGCTCCGTATGACGCAGACGCCGTCGGATTGTTCGACTCTACGGTAAGCGCTTTTTCCCACGTTGACATCAGCCTTACGATCAGTATGGATGCCAAATTTGGTGGCGCGGCGGCTCTGACAAGTGGTCTTGTGATATTTTCGCCCCACAACGCTCATGGCGTAGGGGTCTTCGATGCGGCAATGCGTGCCTTCTGGCTTGTGAATATCAGCGCAACCATTGACATCGATGACAAATTTAGCGGGGCTGCGGCCACGGACAAGGGCCTGGTAGTGTTTGCACCTTTGAAGGCCAGCGGCATCGGCATGTTTAATCCCACGACCAGCGGCTTCTGGTTGGTAGACATATGTCCCGCCAGTGCGCACGCGCCCGTCCCAGGGGCCCTGAATTCGACGTTTGCCCTGGGCTGCTCGTATCGCACGCAGCCCACAGTGCGTCTCTCGCTGTGGCTCAGAGCAAGCGAGATCTCTGGCAGGGTTGGAGATGAGGTCACCACGTGGGAAGACGCAAGTGGCGAAGGCAATGACTTGCATCTCCCTTCTCCCGGCGAGGCTGCGCCCTGCGTCGCTCCGCGCCTAAACGAGTACATCGATCCGTCGGGTGCCTCACACAGGGTCGTACGCTTTGCAGACCAGGACGGCGCTTGCCGGTCAGGTGGATGCAGCTGTCTATACTCCGATGAGTACGTTTTCAGCTCGTTGGACAACAGCGCAGGCATGGAATTCTGGGCCGTGGTGCGCGCCACCGAAGCTGGATCTCAAACGCCCACATACCAGCTGAAGCTTAGCCAAGGGCAGTGCTGCCAAGATTGCCCCTTTGAGATATCACGGCACACGGTGCAAGATGTGAGCGCCTGCGAAGCGCTCTGCACCGGCGAGATTTCCTGCCGATTCTTTGATTTCTCATCTTATGCGGAATCCTGCATCCTCACGTCAGTGTGCCAGGAGATCGCAGGACAATCCAGCAACTATGCATCGTACCGGAGGGAGGGCCCCGTTCCTTCAAACAGAACCGGGAGCCTCTTCGATTTTGGGTCGTTTGATGGTAGTGGCTACGGCCTGCAGTACGGTCCGCAGCGTGCGGAGGCATATGTGGCCACGTCTGCTGGCGGTGGAGTGGTCTCCTACAGCAAGGCTGGGAGCACACGTGGCATGGTCGTCCTGCGCATGCGCGTTGAGTTTGGCTCGGAGATGCGGCTGGAGATGGACGGAACGGTGCTAGCGCGCACCCCGATCACGCTTGATGGACTCACGGCAACTGAAGTCAACGAGGCGGCAACCTCGCTCGGTGCAGACGGGCCCTTCGTTCTCGGCTGGCGCTCGGCTACGGGTGACTCTCAAAACAGCTGGGGCCGCTCAACCACGTGGTTTGCTGGCGATGTCATGGAGCTGCGCATCTACAATGGCCTGCTCTCCCGTGATGAAGCTGTTGCACTTCAAGGACAGCTGAAGGCGGTAGCCTCAGGTCGGCCGCTAGGTAGATTCAGCGGCGCGGCTGCAACGGGCACGGATCGGATCGTGTTTTCCCCTCTCGATGCCGCTGGTGTGGGCGTCTTTGACCCCAGCACGAGCATCTTCTCGGTACTGGACATCAGCGCAACGGTCAGCAGCCCGGGAAAGTTCAGCAGTGCCGTGACGACGAGAGCTGGCCTTGTGGTCTTCGCACCGTACGACGTGGATGGCGTGGGAATCTTTGATCCCTTGACAAGCGACTTCTCGTATGTCGACGTCAGTGTGACCGTCCAAGCAAACTCGAAGTTTTCGGGCGCGGCTGTCATGACAAATGGTCGGGTGGCGTTCGCGCCTGACAGTGTTGATGGTGTTGCAAGCGTTTGCATTCCGCACACGAGTGATCATCGGGGCTTGCCGGAGCTGCTGCAGGTGTGCCAGATTGGCTCTGACCCATCTCGCTCGCCTCTCAGACTGGCGGCTCATAGACCCGTGTGTCCGTTTGGCAGCTTCTTGCTCTCCTGCTGACTCCTGACCGTGCTTGCTCGACTCTGTGCGACGCGGCGATGGAGAAGTTGGCCTCCGCTCTCATCGCATTGGCACAGCAGGTATCGGTTCCGAGCAGTGGGTTGCCCGAGTCATGCGGGATCGGGATTCGGCAGTTTGAAACGTCGCGGCTAGAGAGGCTCGGCCCTTTTTTACTTGTGATTCCTTCCCTGCGCACGCAGGTGTTCGCAGAGATTCATGGTGTCGAGTTGGTCATCGAAGCCGTCGATGCCAGCGATATCGCCGCCCGTCTGCCTGGTTGTGTGTGCTCGATCTCATCGCAAATTGCAAGATGGCCAGAGTCAGACCACCG
>TARA_B110001452_G_scaffold2806_3_pt1 | contig 10084 bp, 8 predicted proteins | sample TARA_B110001452 | Tara Oceans TARA_B110001452 (sample SAMEA4396971) | marine metagenome | biome: Polar Biome; feature: [DCM] deep chlorophyll maximum layer (ENVO:01000326); material: water (ENVO:00002006), including particulate matter (ENVO:01000060) such as... | depth 25 m
TGTGCAGGCGGCTGCGCTCGAGCAGCGCCGCGGCGGAAACGCCAACGTCAAAGACAAGCGCCTCCTCGTGGTCAACGGCGCGCCTCAGCTCGAGTACGACGGACTGCACCAGGGCGAGCTTGCCTGGATCCTTGGTCGCCGCTTCAAGAGCGCCGTCAACCCAAATCAGGGCGCGGCCGCCGACGGCATCGCGGAGTTCACGGAGATGGAGCGCTACGCCCACCAGGCTTTCGCCGGACTTGGAAGCGGTGTGGATCGCATGCAGCGCCTGGCCTCCACTGGCTGGGTGGAGTCGCTCTTTGCGGAGCGTCTCGGCGGCGCAAGCATCAAGCTCCACAAGATTCGACTCGACGGCCCGTACGCCAAGGCGATGGACTCGGGCATCCTGCATTTCTCAAAGTATCTTGCGGGGGCAAACGCCCTTCACTGCCCGGACATTGCCTGGTGGCGCGCGCAGCTCGAGGGAACGGCCAAGGCGCTCGCTGACGTCGGCAACACGGGCGACGCCGCCCGTCCCAACCAGGGACGTCGTGCTCAGGGCATCAACCTCATGGACACGTCGCCCTTTTTGCGCGGTATCCAGGTCGACAGCAAAGTGGTGCGGTTCGACGATCACAACGTACTCGGCTCGACCATCGCAGAGGACCTGGCGCGCAACCAGGGCGATCTGCTCTCCGTGGCCGCCCTCGAGACCGAGCTGCGTCGTCGCAACATCATGGACTGGACTCCTGACGGCATCGTGCTGTCGAAGCTCGAGTCCCCCACGGACGAGCCCATGAAGTCAACGGAGATTGACGCTCGGCAGGCGCAGCTTTTCAACATCGGCATCCAGGGCCCTTCCATTACCAAGTCGTGGACGAGCGACGTCAAGAACTTCCGTCTCGAGGTGCAGCCGATGGACAAGGTGTTTGTTGTCGTGGTGGCCACGCTCAGCTACCGAGTCAACGCCACCGGGAACAACGAGTACGAAACGCTTCGCAATGCACAGCAGGACGTTCTCGTCGCTCTGGTTGCTCACCGCAATGCAATCAAGACCTTGCAGCCCCAGGCGACCATCGACTTGGCAAAGCAGGCTTTGGATACTGCAATGGGCGCAGCCTCTACCGCTGCCACCACGTTCGAGGGAACGATAGAAGCATCCGCCGAGCCACTCTACGACCAGCGCGTTGCGGCTGTCGCTACGGCGAAGGCTACGCTCGCCGCTGTGCCGGCCGGCACAAACAACGCCACCGAGAAAGCGGCCCTCGACGCTGCGGAAGCCAGCCTGGAGGAACTCTGGGAATCACTCAATGCAGGTAATGTCAACATCGTTCGCGGCTTTTCGGAGCAAGTGCGGAAGAACCGAAAGGCCGTTTCTAAGGCGAACCTGACCAACTTCCGTCTCATGCGCACGACATCGTCGCACATGGCCAACTACTCGTATTACAAGGTCGGAGACAAGCACTCGCGGCTTGGGCTGAAGCTTGGTGCTCTGCGCGGTACCAATGGAGACTTCTCCGGTGTCCAGGAGGTGATTGTCGGTGGTTGGTGCATCGGCACCGTCATCGACTCTGCCGCATCCAGGTCGACCATCGGCTTCCAGACCGTGAAGAGCCATCCTACCAGCATGGCTATCAACGTCAACGTCAACGTTCAGTGGTGGAGCGGAGACAAGCTGTACAAGCACTACCACGACGCCGGTGGCATGGTGATGATGCGCGGCATTAAGCGCGACTACGACGAGACGACCGGCGCGCGAAAGCCGAAGGACGAGGAAGACACGGACACCTTGCCCGACGACGCTCAGGCCGGAAGCGCGGCCCAGCCGACCGTGGCGCTCAGCCTCGAAGGCGGCGAGGACCAGGGTCCCTTCATCCCACCCATGGAGGAGCGCAATGTCCGCGCCCGCTCCGCTGCCGCGTCTGGCTCGGGAAGTGCGGCTGCGTCGGCCTTCCCCGTTCCGGCAAGCGGTGCGAGCGGCGCCGCGAGGGCGCGGCCGGGCGGCTCTCGTCGGGCGTAAACACCCGCTCCGCCCAGGAGCGAGTCGCCAGTTAGGTTTGGCACGCCCACACCCGGGGGGGGGCATGACGGCCAGGTTTTGAATGGGACCACCAAGATGACATGGAGGCAACCTAAGGACGCGCACGCTGCGTCCGTAGACAGTGGATTGTACCACTCGGGCTTACAGAGGTGGTTGGGGGGTGGGAGGGAAACGGTGATAGTTTGGCGTGTTTCGGTGTGCGTGTATCGGCGTTGGCGCCGCTAATGTCGGCCCGTAAAAGCTCCGGTGTAAACAGCGTCCGAGCCAAAAACCCCTTTGACCGCATGGGCCTTAAATCCGACAAGACGCATGGTGTAAAGTCACAGCTACGCACACGCTTTCCCCAAGCTTTTAAGGAGTTTACGGACTTGGTGGACGCGAGAAACGCGTCCATGGCAAAGAGAGAAGAGACGTTTGCGTGCATCGACGGCAACGTTTTGATGATGTCCGTGCCGCAAGGGGCTCAGACACTGGAAACCTATGTCGCAATCGTAACCTCCAGCCTGAAGCGTGCCATCGCAACGTCCTTTGTCACGATTGTCGTGTTCGACAACCCCAACTGCATCACAGAGGCCAAAAAGCAGGAACAGATGAAGCGCGACGCAGCAAAGGCCTCGACCGCCGTGTGCTGCAGTTTCGACATCGCCTCCTGCGCTCCCACGAACGACAACTATGAGAAACAGTACATCGTGGACTCGACCAACGTGCAGGCCCTCCGCGACAACCGAAACACGAGACACCGCTTCTTTGACGAGGTTGCCGTCCAGGTTCTCTACAACCTGAAGCAGCAGGTGAAGCGTTGGAACGAGTCGGGTCACGCCGGGGGCCACATTCTATTCGACGGTATTGATCCGCGTGGTGCGGACCGGTCCATCGGAGACGCGCGAGATGCCTGCATGATCGGCTCCTGCGACAGGCTGGTGCGTCTCTTTGGGCGCTCCGTCGACATTGGAGAAGGCGATCTGAAGCTGGCCGACCTCGGACGCCGCGTGCGCAGTCTGTCGCTTGCGGACGACCCGGACTTGAAATCCATCAAGCTGTCGCTCTGCACGACAATCGACACTGACAGCTTTGCCATAGAGCTCATCGAGGAAGCCAAGAGGTGCAAAAACTCGGACTCCCCACGAGCGTTCAACACGCTGCTCTGCATGCGCGAGCGAGCCCGCAAGCGCGGCCTGGACGACGACAAGGACCCGTTCTATTTGTGCTGCGACGTCACCCTCCTGCACGCCCTGTTGCAGCGGAGCATGTGGGGAATGTCGCGCTCGCCCAGCCCCGCCGACCGGCACGCTGCCATTACCCTCATGTGCGCCGGGTGGGCACTGTGCGGATGCGACTTTGTGGAGTTCAAGGGCATGCGTTCCGACGTGGTGTTTGACAGCATTGGCACCGTCGTAAAGACCATTCCAACCGCCGTCGAAAACACCAAGCATGCCTGGTCGGGGCGGCGAGACCAAGTCAAGGAGCTATACCATCCGATTCGCGCACTGGCGATGGCGTGCGCATCGCGCCTTCTGGACATACCGCGCATCAAGAAGGATTTTGTTCCTTCTCTTCGCAACCTGGACGACATGCTTGTAAAGCGCACGGCGTGGCTTCTGTGCTACTGGAACTCGTGTGAGTTCAAAGGTTCCATGGAAGAGTTTGGGTTCGTGATGCCGTTTGACGGCAGTTCTGAGTTTGTGTGACCGTACAGTGTTTTCTGGGAATCCTACTGCGTAGCCGTACGTGTTTAACCCGTACAGCACCAAGACATTCGCTAACTCATAAGCACGGATAAGGCATTAAGACGACAGCAAGCCACTTCGACATGCCCAGAGTCCATAATAAATCCAAGCCATATTGGCTTGTGACGCTCCCGCGCGGTAGACTTGTGGCCTCACGCGATGTGACGTGGGCGGACATCCAAGCGTGCATCACCGCATTGAACGCAACGTCCTCTGATGTGTTTGCAGGCTTGCACCGGTGCGAGGGTGGGTTCATGTGCGTCAGTGGTGCACACTTCAAGTCGGAAGACCGCGTTGACACAGGCCTTCCGCATCAGAACCCAACTAGGCTTGACCCCAACAAGATAGTGCACAAGGAAATTCGATTCGGCGGCCGTCACATCCTGATTGACTGGCCCTCTGAAAACAAATCGTTCCTCGACAACGACCAACTGACCAACGACTGGGTCGTCATGCACCGTGGCTTTGAGACAACATTAACATTTCAGGGCGAGCATTGCGTTCCGTGGACTCGCAAGGAGTGTGAAACATACGCGCGTGCTGTGGCCCAGACACTCGACCTCGAGTCTCCAACGTCGCGCAAACGGCGCCGTGTGTAACTTTTGTAGAACTTTACTCAATATTGAGTGAGTGGAATCGAAAGGGTTAAAATACAGTCAAAGTGAGTGCACGGTCAGCGTCGCATCGTTTTGACAGTAATCAAAGGCAGCCCTTCGTACGCCGGCTGCATCGCTGTTCTCTGCCGGTAGCTCAAGCAGAAGAGCGCCACACACATACCACACACCGCAACTAAAACCACACCCGATAGCACCCCGATCCACAAGGGAGCCACGATGTCCTCAGTGATACCGACCCCCGCGAATGTCTCGTTGTGTATCACAAGGTAGTAGCCAGCTACCCTTTTCGTGGACATGGCACTCATGTTAGCCACGCGAGTAGAATTCATGCCACCAGCACAAGCGCTGTCGTGTTTTCGGCAACGTCAAATGAGCCAAAGTTGTCAGCTCCTAGCGGCAGGGGTGCTTCAAATGCCACGCCCGTAGATGTTTTAGGAGGCTCCTTACTACTGGCTCGCTCTGACGCGTACAAGGTCGCGAGCTTCCGTCGCGCGCTTCTTGAAGTATTCTTGGTTGTCGTATCCGGTTTTGCGGTTGTCACACATTCCACACAGTATCTGAAGGTTGTCAGGATCGTTGTCTCGACCATCCAGTTCAAGCGCAAGAATGTGATCGAGGCGCAACTCGCGGTCACTGATCTGTGTGCCAGGAGCGTCGCGATAATCCCAAAAGTTGCAGACGGCACACCTCAAGTGACCGTCCGCGTCCGTCTGGCGTCTTTTGACAGTGCCCCAGTGGTTCTTCCGGTTGGGTGCTCGCTTGCGGCGTCTCGATTCCTCAAGCTCGACCGCAACCTTGTTGTGCTGCTCTTCGCGAGCCTGCTTCTCCTGCGCTTCCTGCTGCAGCCGCAGCTCCTCCTCCTCTAGCCGCAGCTCCTCCTCCTTGGCGAGGACGGCCTCCGATAGCTCCTGCTCTGCAGTTTCTATGGCTTCTTCTGCTGCCTTGATCTTATCGTCGCGTTGCCGCTTGGCACTATCGAGACCCACTGCCTCCGCTCGGGTGGCCATGTCGTTGCGCACGCGCTTGTGCGACACACTGCTGGTCTCAGTCGGCGTTCCACGTGGCACTGGTTCCGTAACGACGTCGACTGCCTCATCATCAGGAATCGGAGACTCGTTGGGGCAAGTCATTCTGTTGAACGCGTTGCCCAACGCGGCGTCTGAATCAGTAGAACCGTTCGTGCTGTTGCCACTCTCTATTGCTGGCAGGACGGGCATCTCTGCCATCTCCGAAGACGGCTGGTTGTCTTCGTCGGTACCCGGATCGTAAGACTCTTCTTCCTGCGAGGTGGAGCTGCCGTCGTCGTCTGACGCCTCTGGTACCACCTCGACGTTGGGCTCTACCTGCTTTCGTTTTGCAATGATCATAGTCTGGGCGTACGCCAGTCTCTTCAGAGGGTCGTCCGCTGTCCAACCACGCTGGTAATCGCGAGTGACATTTGGATAGCGCTCAAAGTCCATGCCCTGTTTGCTTTGTGACCTGAAAAGGATCTTGTTCACCTCGGTGAGCATGGAATGAAAGTCGGCGGTCATGTCAATTTTCTCTCCAACTTTGAACTCAAGCTTGGGCTCAGTGGGCCGGGGAGTCTTGCCAATGTACTTTATTCCTTTACCCAAGTGTAGACCATCGAAAACCCTACGGACGACAGACATCTTTGTATCTTTCAAGTTGGTCGCAGACAGGATTTCACGAACCTCCGGCCACTTTACCCCCTTGCATAGCTGTCTGTCCTCGTTTGGTGGACGGTTGATCGGAAGGATCTGGTCCCTTGTCATTCGTTTTCTGCTGTGGAAATGTAGACAGCTCTAGTACTCGATTATATGGTCACCCACACGGCTCACATGTCTGGCGCCGGACGAGTCCTAAAGGCCTGCAACTTAGGATTCATGTACCACCCGCTGCTACAAACACCCACCCATTGTGCACCCTACGGCCCTCAATTTCCGCCTCGGGCCAGGTTCTAAACTTCAGTCCTCTCCTGCCGGGCGCGAGCCACCCTTTCCTCCTCCCCTGCCCCCGGCGGGGCCCGACATGTTAGCCGCGAGCAGGCTGCGCTCTCGAGACTCGGCTGCAACTATCTTAAGGCACAGGTCCGCGTTGGTCTTGTCGAGCTCGCGTTCCCCATTTTCGACCCGCACGAGTCGCTGCTCGACTTGGCAGCGCATTGCGGTAAGGGACTGGATCATGTGCGTGCGTCCAACGATTGCGTTGGTCGTGTGAAGGCGGAAGTGGTTTGCCACGTCGCGCCATGCCCAGTCGACCACGGTGACGCCTTCACGCTTTGCCGGCTCCACAACCTCCAGTTTCCAGGTGAACGCCGCCATCTTCCACAGTGCGTTCTCGGACATTCGACCGACGTTGGTGTTGACAAAGCGCTCTACTGGCGCGATGCGGTTTGCCAGCGCGCACCCGACACACGTCACTCCTTTGACGGGAAACGCTTGCTTGTACGAGTCGCGCCTGCGCTTGGAACTGGTGCGCGACACCGCGGACTCACTGTCCGACGTGTCTCCAAAGAGTTCTTGTGTGCCTCCGAATGCCGTGGCCGCCATCATGTCGGCGGGGTTGGCCGAGGCTTTCGTCGTCTTTGCCGGCGCCTTGCGGCTGGCATCTTTCCTGGGGCGGACGGGTTCGTCCATCGACCCTGCGACACTGAGGCGTTCGACATCTTCCTCGTCGTAGTCGTAGTCTTCCTCCTCCTCGTCGTCTGCGGTAGCAGTCTTCTTTTGCTTGCTAGAACTCCACGCCCCGGGGCCGTCCTCATCGTCAGACGACAGGAGAGCAGAGTCGGCGCCGTCCCCTCCGGTTGCGCCCTGCTGGAGCTCGACGGCCAACAGGGAGATACGTTCGTACCTTGCACCGCTGTCGGGGTCGAGTGGTGGCTGCGCACCCCTTCCGCGACCGCGGGCGCGAGCAGGGGGCGGCGGCATCGACGACGAGGACCCACGCCCTCTGCCCGCAGCCTGCTGCCACAGCGGATGGGCGTGTAGCGAGGAGGCCGAGTGGGACTGGCCCGTGGCTGGCGGCGGCGCCTCGGAGGCGGTGGGAGAGCTTGGGTCGTTCATGCGATACTTGCCAATGGAGAAGATCACTTTTCAGGCCTGGATTAGCGGCGAAGACTCCCGACTTGTCTTCCGGCGCCATGTCATGTTTGGGTATGAACAACGACGCGTTAGGACCGATGTGATGCTCACCACCAAACGAAGCATCCTACAACCATGAGCGGTCGTGGCAAAGGCGGCAAAGGCCTGGGGTCCTCCAAAAAGGCAAAGCGGGCGGCGCCGGAGGCATATTTCTGGACCGAGGGGGAAGAGGCGGCCATGATCAGCCTCTACAGCGACGACGACTCACACCCAAACGCATACGTCGTTGCGTGGGGACAGCTCCACGCCTTGATTGCAACCGCCCTTACGGCCAAGCGTCAGCAGGCGCGTCCTTCCAGCGCGGTTGGCAATGGCAAGCGCATCGCACGCCTGGACATCACTCTGGACGATGGCGACGACAACGACGATCTGTTCGACCACATCACTAAGCGCGACGTCAACAACCATCGCGGAGAGGAAGGAGAAGAAGGAGAAGAAGGAGAAGAAGGAGAAGAAGGAGACTCGGACGAGGAGGTGGAAGACCGCCATGATGTGGTGGAAGACATCGGAGACTGGGTCTCCACCAAGCTCGACTTCTGGGGCGACGAGCCCGAGGTGGGCGTCAAGATTCGCGGTATGGTTTGCATCCACTAAAAACACCGCGGGTGCGGCAACAGATCGGAATCTTTATGGCTATGAAATTGAGAAGCATTCTCGATACCACACTGACACGAGATACGCACACTTCTAGAGTAACCACACCCGATCCCACACAGGCAAACTGGTTGTATCAGTACCCCAGTATGTAAGCGGTATAAAATCCAAAACAAAGCCCGCCTTTCCATTATGGAAGCGCATGCGCGCCTTGGCATCCGTTTCACACAAGGTGCCAATCCAGACGCAGTGCGTCTAGCAGTGGTGTGCATTCTATTGGCGGATGAGAACCTGAGAACACAACGGAAAGGAAATTGTAAGTAAGCATGAGGTCGTAAATTAGTTGGTGAGTGGGCATCAATGTGAAGCGGCGCTTACGTCAAAGGTCTCGCCGTTCTTGGAGAAGCTGAGCGCACGGCCGATGATCTTCGGGCTAGAGACCGATGCAACCTGGATGCCGATGCGGCGCGGGCCCTGCTTCGCACGTGCGCTCGACGAGGTGCCGGTGCCAGCCAGGCACCACTCGATGAGGTCGCCAGGGTAGATGGGGCCGTTTGATGTGTTCAGGATCGTTGCCATGCCACCGATCGACACGGTGAAGAACTCGTCGACGTTGGGGCCGATGCCGTCGTCCGGCGTCCTGACGGACTTGGAGCGAGCAACGCCGGCAAAGAAATAGTTCTTCTCGTCGTCCTTGGGAAGGCACGCAGCGCAGGCAATCACCGGCACCGCGGTCTCGGCGGCAATGTACTGCCGGAAGACCGCCGTCTTCTTCTTGCGTGCTAGGCAGATCATGCCGGGCTGCACCGTCGCCCACTCGTGGAAGTGGGGCTTGTACTCGACGGTGTCGCCAGCACCGGCAATCGCACTGTTGCCAGTCAGATCCCCACGGGTGAGCACGTCGGTGCGAAGAACCGAGAACTCGTACGCGTCGACTGCGGACACGGGAGGGGAGAACAGAAGTGGTAAGCATGCGCCCGCAGTGTGTTGTAGTGTGTGTGTTAGGTATGGACATGGGTTAGCAAGGGCAAAAGCGTACCGAAGGCGTTCATCACCACCTGTGAAATCAAGAAACGACGCGGTGTCAGCAGACGCACATCAATGCAACATGGAATAATACGTGTTCGATGTTCTGTTGCGTACCTCGCCGATGCGCGACACGGGCTGGTAGCCTGCAAAAACACAACATGGGCGCAAAACGTCAACTCGGGCGCGCATACACGAAAGAAACAAAGGGTTCGAACTAGAAGCGCTGCCACGCACCAGAAATCTCCGTCATGGGAAGGTTCTGCGAAGCAAGAAGCAAAGCACCACAACGTCAGTGAATGGTGTTGGAACAAGTGGCGTGTGTTTGTGGTGTCACGGACGGGGCGGTACTCACCCGGTCGCCCGGACCGGCGTAGGACTGGAAGTCGGGAGCGGTGAGCGACATGTCTTCTTTGGGTCGCTTAGGCGGTTGACGGTTGCTTGTGTAAGGGGCGCGAGCGCCGGTCTTTTCTAATTGCTGTACTCTAGTATAGCCTTATCACGCGCGGTTAGCGGGGACGAACGCACACACACACACTCACACTCTCACACACTCACTCGCGCTCTGTCCGCAGCAACAGAGCAAGTTATCTCCCAACCCCCCCTACCGCTGCAACATGCAACCGGTTGTTCGCGTCGACCAAACCCGGTCGCATATGGGCATGCACACGCGCGCATCAGATGTGCACGCCATTCGACCGCAGGTAGTCCTGCAGTTTGCCGTTCTTGGAGACCAGCTGGCATAGATCGCGTGGGTATATGCCACACATCCACAGCGCAATCGATCGGGTCTGCGGTTCGGCAACGAGCCGGCTGAAGGTGTCCTTGTGCCACGTCATGAAGTTGGGGTTAGGGTTAGCTGTCGGCGGCATCGGTATCACAATGTCCAGCGACCTCTTCTCCGCAATGGTGTTGACGACCCTCACAAAGTCAGCGTTCATAGATTGAAAGGAGCCC
>TARA_B110001452_G_scaffold63986_1_pt1 | contig 10079 bp, 9 predicted proteins | sample TARA_B110001452 | Tara Oceans TARA_B110001452 (sample SAMEA4396971) | marine metagenome | biome: Polar Biome; feature: [DCM] deep chlorophyll maximum layer (ENVO:01000326); material: water (ENVO:00002006), including particulate matter (ENVO:01000060) such as... | depth 25 m
TGATGCAATATTTAAATGCATAAAAGTTTTATATCCGCATGATGTTAAGCTCCAACTATATCAAGTACATGCTGTTACAGAGGGGACAGATGCACAAGCAACGGTAAGTGTGAGAATTGAAGAAAATGGTAAAACTACAGTAGGTCAAGCTGCAGATACTGATACTTTAGTTGCTTCAGCAAATGCTTATTTAAGTGCTTTGAATAAAATGATTATTAAAAGAAATAAAACAGCTCCAATAGAGCATGAAACACAGAAAGTGAAAGGAATATAAAATGGCAAAATGGTTTAAAAATATAACAAACATATGGAGTCAAGATATGGCAATTGACCTTGGAACTGCTAATACATTGGTCGTGTTAAAAGGACAGGGAGTTGTATTAAATGAACCATCAGTTGTTGCTATAGTTGAAAACATGGGAAAAAAAAATGTTCTTGCTGTTGGTGATGAAGCAAAAACCATGCTTGGAAGGACGCCAGGAAATATTAGTGCAATTAGACCTTTAAGGGATGGTGTTATTGCAGACTTTATTGTGACAGAAGAAATGATAAAACATTTTATTAAAAAAGTTCATAAAAATAGCACTTTTGCAAATCCTAGAATTTTAATTTGTGTACCAACAGGCTCAACACCTGTTGAAAGAAAAGCAATTCAAGACAGTGCGTTAGCGGCAGGTGCAAGAAGAGTTCAATTAATTGAAGAACCTATAGCAGCTGCAATTGGAGCTGGACTTCCTATTTCTGAAGCTACTGGGTCAATGGTTGTTGATATTGGTGGTGGAACTACTGAAATAGCAGTTATGTCTTTAGGAGGTTTGGTTTATTCTAAATCCTTAAGAGTTGCAGGTGACGCAATGGATGGAGCTATGATTAGTTATATGAGAAAAGAATATAACCTTATGATAGGAGATAGCACAGCAGAAAAAATTAAAAAGGAAATAGGTACTGCAATTCCATCTAATAACAATACTTTTCCGGTTAAAGGAAGAGATTTAAGATCTGGAACTCCTAAAGAGGTAAATATAACAGAAGAAGATACAGCTGAAGCCCTAAATGGTATTTTAAAAGAAATGGTTAATGGAATAAAAGAAGCTTTAGAACAAACACCACCAGAATTATCAGCAGATTTAGTTGATATGGGCTTAACATTAACAGGTGGTGGTGCGTTACTAAAAAATATCGATAAAAGATTTTCAAAAGAAACAGGTTTACCAGTACATATAGCTGATGATCCTTTAGCTTGTGTTGCTATTGGAACAGGAAAGGCTTTAGATCAAGAGGAAACCTTTTCCACTATGCTATCTGAATACTAAAAATAATGGAAAACAGTAGGGATGATTTCGTAATAGCAATTCGATCTGCTTTTTTAAAAAAAGGAACACAGCAAAGATTTTCACTATTTGTTTTAATTTTATTCTCTATTATCTTTTTAATATTAGGTAGTTGGAATTTAAAGGTTATTGATTATGTGAAAATTTCTCTTAAAGAGATAGTTTATAGAGCCTCTTTTATTGTGTCAGGACCAGAAAATTTAATTAAAAAAAGTTATTTAATTGTAAATAGTCATTTTAGTCTCTACGAGGAAAATGAGAAAAATGCATCTGAAATAGAAATTTTTAAACTAAAAGAGCTATCTAAAGAAATTCTTACTCTTGAAAATATCAAATACAAAAGACTAATTGATGATTATTTCATTAAGGAAAATGAAACATATGCAAAAGTATTAATTGATAAACAAAGTCCATTTTTGAGATCAGTGATAATTAACAAAGGAAGTAAAAATAATGTCAAGTTAGGGATGGTAGTTCTTGATGAAGGTTATTTAGTTGGAAAAGTAGTATCAGTTAATTATTTTACTGCGAGAGTTTTATTGCTTTCAGACATTAATTCAAAAATTCCAGTATCATTACAACCAGGAGATACGCAGGCCATAATGTCAGGTAATGGACAAAAAACAGGAATTCTTCAGTATACAAAAGACTCAACTTTAATAAAAAATACAGAAGATTTGCTTGTACTTACTTCTGGTGCAGGAGGTGTATTTAAAAGTGGTATTCCAGTTGGAAAAATACTTAAAGAAAATTACTCTAGTGGGGAGCAAAAATTAGTAAATTTTTATAAAGATTTTACACAATTAAAATATGTTAAAGTTGTATCATTTTCAAAAGAAAAAACATCTTTAGACGAAATATCAAAAGTAGAGTCAGATGAGTTAAATGAACAAATAGAAGAGTCAAACCAACGACAAGAAACTTTAAGAATACTATTGGAACAAAAAAAAATAGCAGAAGAAATAAGACTTACTATTGAAAATGAAAATACTATTTTAAAAAATGCAAACATTAAATTGCAAAATCAAATATTAAAACAAAAAAATATTATTAAGAAAAGTAAATTAAAAAAAGAAAATTTAGAATATCTTGAATTGAATGCTACATATGGAGCAAAATGTAGAAAAACTTTTTTTAATAATCTTTATAAAGAAGGTACTGTTGAATACAAAAATTGTATTTTAAGAAAAGGAAGAAAGGAATAAATGAATAAGTTCAATTTCGGTTTGGTAGCCAAAAATGTACCAATAGTTTTACTTTTTATCTCAGTATTAAATGAGTTTGATTTTAATAACTTAGGATTGAAATATTTTTCTTTTAACTTTTCTTATATTTTGATTTTTTACTATAGTTTAAAGAAAAGTGAAAGTTTAGGATATGGCTTAATTTTTATAGCTGGTTTATTTAATGATGTAGTTACTGGAACCCCTATAGGTATAAGTAGTTTAGTTTATTTGTTTTTATGTGGCGCAGCTACATATTTAAGAAATATAACTTTAAGACCAAATATAGTAAAAGATTGGATATTTTTTTTATTCACTATTTTATTTGTAAATTCAATAGCATATCTAATTTTAACTTTTATTTTTTCTTATGAGATTAATTATATAGATCAAGCAATAAACATTACATTTACTTTTTTATTATATCTTGTTTTTGTCAATCTTTTCCAATTTTTTGATAAAATAACCTCAGTAGATCGTTATGTTAACTGAAAATTTTAGTGTAAAAAAAATTCAAACCATTAACAGAAGAATGTTTATTATAGGTTCTGCAAAGATAATTATCTTTACAGGAATAATAGTAAGATTATTTTCATTACAAATCACAGAAAATAAAAAGTATTCAACTCTTTCAGATAAAAACAGATTAAGAGAATGGAGATTACCCCCTGTAAGAGGAGAGTTTCTAGATTATTTTGGGAACGTTGTTGCTGGCAATCTAAAAGTTTATCAATTGCATGTTGTTCCTGAACAAGTTGAGGACTTTAGATATTTAATGATAAGATTGAAAGATATATTAAATTTTAGTGATAAAGAATATAATAAAATAATTAAAAAAAAAAATAGTCAAAAAAACTGGGAAACTTTAGTTGTATCTGAAAATTTAACATGGGAACAATTTACTAAACTCAACTATTTTTTACATGAATTAACAGGTGCAAAACCAGTTTTATCCGTATCAAGAAACTATCCATTTAAAGAAAATTTTACTCATATATTGGGCTACGTCAGCCAAGCAAGTAAAGAAGATTTATTAAATAATGAAGTAATTAAAAATACCCATGTTCCTGGACTGCGTGTTGGAAAAACAGGATTGGAAAAATCCTTTGAAAACGAATTAATTGGAACTAATGGAATTCAAAGATACGAAGTTAATGCATATGGAAAAAGGATAAATCAAATAGATCACAAAGAAGGTATTAAAGGAAAAACAATAAAACTCACAATAGATACTGAAATTCAAAAATTATGTAATGAATTGTTAAATGATAGAGCTGGATCAATAAGTATCATGGATATTTATACTGGTGAAATAGTTGCAATGCATTCTTCACCTTCATTTGATCCAAATTTATTTTTATTTGGAATTAGTCAAGATGACTGGCAACTAATTAGAAATAATCCTTTAAAACCATTAGTTAATAAAACTTTGTCTGGTTTGTATTCTCCAGGTTCAACCATTAAACCTATAGTCGCTCTATCAGCATTGGAAAACAATGTTATTTCTCCAAATTTTAAGGTTAATTGTACTGGAAAAATGGAGATGTATGGCCAGACTTATCACTGCTGGAAAAAAAAGGGACATGGAGTTGTTAACTTAAGAAAGGCAATAAAACAATCTTGCGATACTTATTTCTATGAGATTGCAAGAAAACTAGGCGTAGATCGTCTTAATGAAACAGCTTTAAAATTTGGACTAGGAGAAAAAGTTTTAAATGATGCTTATTTAGATGAAAAAAAAGGCTTAGTACCTAGCACAGAATGGAAAAAAAATAATTTGGGAAAGGGTTGGTTATTGGGGGAAACCTTGATTACAGGTATTGGACAAGGTTATATTCAAACAACACCATTACAATTATGTTTAATGACAGCTCAACTAGCAAATGGTGGATATAAAATTTATCCAAAAATAATTTTTAATCAAAATCAGGAAACACTTGAAGAAGTAAAAAATTCAATTCAAAAAAATTATGAAAATTTTAAAGAGTCAAAAATAGGATTGATTGAAGCAAGCGAAGAAATTTTAAGTTTTATTAAAGAAAAGAAACATGAAGTATTATATAAAAATCCTGAAAATATAAAGTTTGTCCTTGAAGCTATGTTTGGTTCAACAAATGAAGTTCGAGGAACCTCATATTCATCAAGAATAGAAGATCCCAAGTATCAATTTGCAGGAAAAACTGGAACAGCTCAAGTAAAAAGAATAACAGCAAAACAAAGAGAACAAGAATTAAAAACAGCTGATATACCATATGAGGAAAGAGATCATGCTTTATACATTGCTTTTGGACCTTATAAAGATCCAAGATATTCAGTTAGTATAATAGTCGAGCATGGTGGATCGGGAAGTTCAACTGCTGCACCAATGGCAAAAAAATTATTTAAGCTGATAATCGACAGACAAGAACTTAGAAAAAAAATTAGAATACAAAATTCACTAAAAGCATAAAATGGAACATAGATCTTTTAGTACTAATTTGTCCCTTTTTCAAAAATTTTTAGGTTTTGATTTTATTTTATTATTTTGTGTATTATTATTAGGAGCAATAAGTTGTTTTTCAATGTATTCAACAGATGGTGGAGAGATATTATTTCATACCAAAAGCCATGCATATAAGTTTTGTATATTTTTTTTGATGATGGTCTTTTTATCATTATTAAATATTAGGTTTTGGCATTTTTTTGGTTATATCTTTTATATAATTATTTTAATCTTTTTGATTTGGGTATCTTTATATGGAATTAAAGCGTCCGGTTCACAGAGGTGGATAAATTTATACTTTATAAATTTACAACCATCAGAATTAATGAAAATAGCAATAATTGCTTGTCTTTCAAAATACTATCACCGAGTTCAAATAGATAAGGTAAATTCATTTCAAAATTTATTAGTTGCATTGGTTATTATAATCTTACCGGTTATGCTAGTGATTAGTCAGCCAGATTTGGGAACATCAATACTAATAGCAATAAGTGCTTTGATTGTTATATGGTTTGCAGGATTAAATATTAAGTTTTTTTTATATTCTTTTTTTTCTTTATTAATTTCATTACCATTTGTTATCTCTTTTTTAAAACCATATCAAAAATTGAGAATTTTAACCTTTATAAATCCTGATAGAGATCCCCTAGGGGCTGGATACCAAATAATTCAATCAAAAATTGCCGTTGGTTCGGGTGGTTTAACTGGAAAAGGATTTTTGAAAGGGACTCAAAGTTATTTAGAATTCCTTCCAGAAAAACATACAGATTTTATTTTTACTTTATTCGCAGAAGAGTTTGGATTTTTAGGGTCGATAACACTTTTGGTTATTTATTCAGTGCTTATTTATAGAATTATAAGAATTGGTATAATGTCTAGAAGCTATTTTGCAAAACTTTTTTGTTTTGGCTATGGATCCTCAATTTTTTTTTATATTACAGTCAACATGTCTATGGTATTGGGATTATTACCTATAGTTGGATCACCTTTACCTATTATGTCTTATGGAGGATCTTCAATGTTATCTACAATGATTGGACTTTCAATAGTGATGAGTGCAAAAATTAACCATAAACAACTAATTGCGTAATCAAGATATGGAATTAGCTTAATTTGTCGCGAGAATAAATTATCTCAAAACTTTATAAGTTTTCAATGGAAAAAAATTTAAAAATTGGAATTATAGGAGCAGGCATTCAAGGTATTTCGAATGCGTTATTTCTTCAAAAAAAAGGTTTCAATGTAACTATTTTTGACAGAACTGATCCGGGTAGTCCAGCTGCATCTTATGGAAACGCAGGACATTTTTCACCATATGCTTCTGTACCAATTAACAGACCAGATGTTTTGACAGATGTTCCAGCTATGCTTTCAAGCACATCTGGGCCTCTTGCACTTAAATGGAATTATGTTCCAAAAATGATTCCTTGGTTTTTAAAGTTTATTAGAAATTGTTCTACAAAAAAAATGATGTACACAGCAAAAAATATGCACCAAATTTTAGATTTGGCGTTGCCTGCTTATGATGAGTTATTTGATGAAATTGACCTTGAAGGATTAGTTGAAAAAAAAGGCATTCTTTATATTTGGAACAATCAAAGTTTAAAAAGTAGAGAACTAGAAATCAATGTTAGAAATGAATTAGGTGTTGATCAACAAATAGTTACACCCAAGGAAATACATGACCTTGAACCCAATATAAAACCTTTTTATCACGGTGGAGTTTATTATCGATTAGGAAGACATGCAAGAAACCCTAAAAAAATACTCTTAAAATTATTTAATCTTTTTATAAAAAAAGGTGGAAAATTTTTAAAGATGAATATTAACGATATTGATTTTGATGGTGATAAACCAGTTATTAAAAAAGAAAATCAAAAATATATTTTTGATAAAGTAGTTATTGCATGCGGGGCATTTTCTAAAAAATTGACAGATATTTTTGATGAAAATATTCCTTTAGATACTGAAAGAGGATATCATGTTCACTTTAAGGATTGCGATCACCTTTTAAATAGACCTGTAATTTTTCAAAATAGAGGCTTTGGTATTACACCAATGGAACAAGGTCTTAGAGTTGTTGGTACAGTGGAGTTTGGTGGGTTAGATAATCCAATATCCAAAGGAAGAATTAAAAATTTAATTAATAATGCAAAGTATATGCTTGGAGATTTACCGGAACATCAAGATGAATGGCTTGGTTTTAGACCAAGTATGCCAGATTTTTTACCTGTCATAGGGCCTTCAAAAAATTATAAAAATATTTTTTATTGTTTTGGTCATCATCATTTAGGATGGACTTTGGGACCAATTTCGGGGAAGATAATTTCAGGAATGATTGCTGAAGAGAATACAAATTTAGATTTAAAACCTTATAGTTCTCTAAGATTTAGTTAAGTGAGTCAAAATTTTAAGGCTTATATAATGTTGACACTTGCAACGTTATTTTGGGCAGGAAATTTTATAGTGGGTAAAGCTGCTTTTGTTGAAAACATTCCTCCAATGTCTTTGGTATTTTTTCGATGGTCTCTTGTTTGGCTTATTTTATTACCTTTCACTTATAAAGAAATAGTAAAGAATAGAGAAATAATTTTAAAAAATTTACCATTATTATTTTTTTTGGCTTTAACAAGTGTTGGTTTATTTAATTCATTTACTTATCTTGCTCTTGTTTATACACAAGTGATCAACGCTTCTCTTTTTAATACTGCAATCCCAGCAATGATAATTTTATTATGTTTTATATTTAAAATTGAAAAAACTAATAGATTTCAAATTATGGGTTTAATTCTTTCAGTATTGGGAATTTTAACAATTATCACTAAACTTGATTTGAATATTTTACTTTCATTAAATTTTAACAAAGGTGATATTATAATGATAGGTGGGGTTATTACCTGGGGCCTTTACTCATCTTTTTTAAAGAAAAAAAAGTTTACTTTACCATTACTTACTTTGGTCCATATTTTATGTTCATTTGGATTATTATTTATATTACCTCAATTTTTGTTTGAGTTGTCAAATGGGCAAATCATAAAATTAGATGTTAATCTTGGTTATATATTGATTTATCTTGCTTTATTTCCAAGCATTGGCTCATACTACTGTTGGGCTGGTGCTGTTTCTATAATAGGAGCTAATAGAGCAGGAATTTTTTTATCATTGATACCTTTATTTAGCACAATTTTAGCAATGTTTTTTTTTGATGAAAAATTTTACTTTTTTCATTTCATTGGTTCAATTTTGATTGTATTAGGTTTACTTCTGTCAAACAAAAAAATTATAAATGCTTAAAGTTGCAATTTTAGATGATTATCAAGACGTTTCAAAAGAATTTGTAAATTTAAAAAAATTATCTGGAGAATACGAATTTAAAATCTTTAGTGAACCTTTTTTAGATGAAGCAGATGCAATAGAACAATTGTCAGATTTTGAAGCACTACTAATAATGAGGGAGAGAACTCCAATTACTAAAAATTTAGTAGATAATCTTAATGATCTTAAATATATAATAACAAGCGGATCCAGAAATAAAGCAATCGATTTAGAAGCCAGCAAAAAAAGAAGAATTATAGTTTGTGGAACCGATATTAATTTTACCCCAACTTCTGAATTAACTTGGGGTTTAATTTTAGGTTTGGCTAGAAATTTTAAAGAGGAAATCGATAATATGTATCAAGGTTATTGGCAAACAACTATTGGATTTGAGCTTAAAGGAAAAATTTTAGGTTTAATTGGTCTTGGAAGAGTAGGCTCTGAAGTTGCAAAAATTGGCAAAGCATTTGGAATGCAAGTTATTGCATGGAGTGAAAATCTAAATTTAGATACATGTAAAAAACTAGATGTGCTTCCTTGCACCAAAGAAGATCTATTGAAGACCTCAGATTTTTTATCTATTCATGTTCAAGGTGGTGAAAGGTATAAAGAGTTAATAAAATTAAAAGAGTTAGATATGATGAAAAAAACTTCTTTTTTAATTAATACATCAAGAGGATCCATTATAAATGAAGATGATCTAATTATTGCACTGTCAACTAATGTTATCGCGGGAGCAGGATTGGATGTTTACGAAAAAGAACCTTTACAAGAAAATAATAAATTAAGATTTTTACCTAATGCGTTATTACTTCCACATATTGGATATGTTACAGCTGAAAATTACAATATTTTTTATACACAGATGATCGAAGCTCTAGAAGCTTGTGTGAAAGGAAAACCAATACGTGTTATAGAGTAAAGTGATTAAATATTTAAAATTATTTTATTATCTATTTTATAGAACCAAAATTTTTTTCCCAAAAAAAAATTATTCAATTTTTGGAGAAGATGATTTTGTTGATAATTATTTTAAAAATAAATCTGATGGTTTTTATATTGATGTTGGTTGTTACCATCCACTTGAAGGAAATAATACTCATTTATTATATAAAAAAGGTTGGAATGGAATTAACATAGATATTAATTTTTATTCAATTGAGCTTTTTAATTTTCTAAGAAAAAAAGATATTAATATTCATTCAGGTATTTCACAAAAAAAAAACTCATTAACAATGTATTATAGAAAAGAAATCAATATGCTGAATACCCTTGATAAAAACATTGCGAAAATCCATTTTAGAAATGGTTATAAAAAAAAAAAAATTCAAGTAAATACTTTAAACTTTTTTATTTCTAAATATTTTAAAAAACAAAAAAAGATTGATTTTATAAACATAGATGTTGAAGGCAGAGAGTTAGATGTTTTAAAATCACTTAATTTTAAGAAATATGAACCAAAATTAATTTGTATTGAAATTCATAATACTAAAAAGTTATACGATACAAACTATAAATACTTGAAATCAAATAGTATTTATAAGTATTTATTGAATAAGAACTATAAGGTAGTGTGGAAAAAAAAATATTCATTTATTTTTAAAAGAGATGACAAAAAAAATTAATAAAGACCTTTCTGCTGAGCAAAAATTAGTTTTATTTGAAGATGGAACTGAAGCTCCAGGTACTAGTGAATTAAATCATGAGAAGAGAGAAGGTAGTTATCAC
>TARA_B110001452_G_scaffold68939_1_pt1 | contig 10061 bp, 10 predicted proteins | sample TARA_B110001452 | Tara Oceans TARA_B110001452 (sample SAMEA4396971) | marine metagenome | biome: Polar Biome; feature: [DCM] deep chlorophyll maximum layer (ENVO:01000326); material: water (ENVO:00002006), including particulate matter (ENVO:01000060) such as... | depth 25 m
GGGTGATGAAGTGCGGGTAACGGGTAAGAAACGTGATGAACTTCAAACAGTCATGGCACTGGTCCGCGAGGCGGACCTTGGACAACCCTTCCAGTTTAGAAACTTTCGAGACTAGATCTCAACCTCTAATCACTCTGAGCCAATAAATGTCATAGAGACGCTGTTAACACAGTGTCTTAAGTTTTTGTCGGTATAGCCCTCACCCGAAAATACGTGGCCCAGATGGCCATCACATTGGGCACAAAGGATTTCCGTACGCCGACCATCCGCGTCGGTTACTTTAGTGACTGCCCCGTCAATTTCATCGTCAAAACTAGGCCATCCACAATGAGACTGGAACTTGTGCTCAGAGCGATATAGTGGAGCATCACATTGTCTACACAGATACAAACCACCCTCGAAAAGGTCAGTATATTTTCCGCTAAAAGGGCGTTCAGTGCCCTTCTCTTGAATCACGTATTGTTCTTCTGCATTTAACTCATTGAGTTGATTGCTCATTAATTATTCCCGTTTGGTGTCGACTCTTTTAAGGGATCATCCTGCACCGCATACCAAAGTTTTACAATACCATTTTGTAACGTCTCTAAGGTATCTATGCTTGAACATGGATACTTGTCTTCGCAATAGTTACGGCCAAATAGCTTGATTCGATCAATCATCGGATGCCCCAAGTCGGCGTACTCCCAATCAAGAAAATAGACCCCCTGATCATTGATAATAATATTTTCTAGAATCAGGTCATGGTGAGTAATGACAGGTGTCCAGTCGAGTTCATCGATAATAGTCGCTGCACACTGAATCTCAGCTAGCCCCTCAAAATGAGCTAATTGATCACTGTATAGGCCGATATAAGCTGAATAGTTTCTGACTGGCATATCCACTGTGATTGCTTGGATCCTCTGCACACAGGTCTCTAAGCTATCCTGTATATCCGTATTAGCCAAGTCTGCCAGCGACAAGTGACGTCCTTTGATAAGTTGTGTTATCTGGACATCTGAATCACTGTAAATGAGCCTTGGAACGCAGTCAGTCGACTGAAGATGACCTAATAATGCGAATTCTCTATCTCGATCTATTCCCAGCGAGTGGGTATTTAATGCATTGACTCTAATGACCGCTCTGAAATCCCCGCTGCCAATCAAAAAAGACTCGTTTGTCATACCGCCTAGCAACTGCTCTAGAATCGCGGGTGATTCGCTAAGACGATAATCACCCATTGGCCAATCACGCCAACGATGCAGAACTCTATGCAGTAATTTGTCTGTCCTGGAGGACATAATTTTTCTTCCACGCAACATAACCAAGGACAGATAACACGAGATAAAGCGTAAACATTGCCGCGGTCTGATCCAAATCCCGGTCAATATACAGATAAATGGATACGCTATTTATGACGATCCAATATAACCAATTTTCCAGTACCTTTCGTGCCACCATAACAGTAGTAAGGACACTTGCCCAAGTGGTAAATGAATCTAAGTATGGAAGTCTTGCATCGGTGTTAACAGAGAGTAAATAGCCAGAGATAACCGATGCTATCAGTATGACTAAGATACAGATAATATGGTGTTTCGCCGTCCATCTACCGATCTCTATGCCTCTGTGATTAGCACCGCCCTTTTGCCACTGAAGCCAGCCATATAAGGCCATCCCCATGTAGTAAACGTTAAGGGCAGATTCCATATATAGACTTACATCACCGAATATATAGACATAAATGGCGGTACTGAAAAACGCGCAATACCAGCAGAGACTATTCTCACGCATCGCAAGTAGTAAGTAGCTTATACCCAATGCTACTGCCAATGTTTCGAGATTCACCCAGTCAAAGCTCATCTAAAGGGCCTCGTAACCAGGAATAATTTTAGCCACATAGACAGCCATATTGTATTCTCGGTAACAGGCAGCAATAGTCTGCTGAACGGCTCCCATAGCATGCTCATATTCGCCCTGAACCACGGTACTTGTTGGAAAAGTCGTAACTTTTAGATTTTCAAAAACATTTATTTTCTCAATGAAACCATCAATGGGAGGAATAAATTCCTCCCGGTTGGGGTACATGCTGATATCAATTGTCACCTGCATCACAACGACCTCTTTTGCTGATTATTAACGTCACATAAATCCTTAAAAAGTATACTGCCCACTCACACCAAAGCTTCGGGGCTCACCGAATTGATAGTAAGGCTCAGTGGCGTAGTACTTGCGTGGATCATTTCCAAAACCGCCAAAGCCACGAACTATAACGTCCTCGTCACTAAGGTTACGACCCCAAACTGAAGCACTCCAATCATCAGTACTGTAACTGAGGCTTGTATTTAATAGCTCATAAGAGCGACTTTTCTCATCGTGACTGGAGGACAGGTAGAATTTGTCCTTTCCTTCCACATCCACTGTCCATAAAAGATTTTCACTTACCTGTAGGCTAGTGCCTAACGCGAATTGATACGCTGGCGCATGTGCTTGGTCGCGGCTATTCAATGACATTGATAGCGGCGTGTCATAGCTGGTATTTAACAATCCTACAGATCCATAAATAGAGAATATGTCTGTCGCAAGCCAGTTGAATTCAACTTCTATTCCGTAATTGCTACCTTCGGCCGAATTACCAAAGTAATCGGTGAAATCACTGGCATTACTATCATCCCTAGATTGAACAAGAGACTGTTTGATCTGAATATCTTTTCGTTGTTGATAAAAGGCCGAAATTTGTGTACTTAGAGTCTCATCTAACCAGCTCCCTTTGATACCTGTCTCGATATTCCACATCAGTTCCGTATCAAACTCTCGGTCTTGCGCAGACAGCGATGAGTCACTATTCACACCCCCCGCTTTATAACCTCTAGAGACTAGACCATAAACCATAGTCCTTTTATCCAGTTGATATTGCAGAGCAATACGACCACCCCACAGATCCTCATCGACGCTGTGGGCTACCCCATCGCTGTCACTGTATGTTGCATCACGATTCTCGATTCTCAAACCTGCGGTCAGAATCCATTCATCGGCAATATCAATATCAAATTGTCCATAAAGCGCTCGGTTATCAGTCTCAAAACTGCTGGTGAAGTCGCCGGTATTGTAAGTGTACTGACGAAGAAGTTGCTCGTCTTGTTGGCGCGCATAAACACCCAACACCCAACCGGTAGTTTTGCCCAATAACCTGAGTGGCTGCTTGGAGACTAACTTGATATCCAAGGTACTGTTGTCGCGGTCACGCAGGTAGTTATCTTCGGAATTGTATTCCCATCCATCACACTCCTGGCCAGCGCATATGGAAGGGAATGCCCAGTCTTCGTCATAGCCATACTCAAGATCACTATCGGCGTAACTCATTAGACTAACCACATCGAAATCATCATTGGCCTGCCAGTGACTGTGTATCGCAAACGAACTAGACTCTTGCCGATCGTGTCCCGGCTTGTCAGACAGAGTCCTTCGAGTATTATCCAAAGAAAATGCATCATAGCCGTTGTCGGCATCAACCTTAAAAAGGGTTAACTTGAGGCTGAGATCTTCACTGGCTTGCCAATCTACAATCGCCCGCAGACTAAGCTCATCGATGTTGTCAGTGTCATCCCTTTGTAAAAAGACATTAGTGATATATCCGTCACTGGTATGGCTTTGCGCAGCCACACGATAATTCATCGTGTTATTTAAGGATCCACCCAGCGCACCAGACACAGTTTTAGTATTGTGATTTCCTATTCCTAGCGAGAGGTTACCTTGAGTAATTTCAGTGGGCTGGTTAGCAGTAAGATTAATTAAACCTGCTAATGCATTGGCACCATAGAGCGTTCCCTGTGGTCCACGCAGTATTTCAATTTGGTTAATATCCATAGTGGTAGCTGCACCAGCAATGCCTGTGAAATCAATACCGTCTACCAAAATGCCCACTGAAGGGTTGAGGGGTTCGATGAACTGACTGCGCTCACCAATGCCACGAATTTGTATAAATCGCCCTCTTGATGCACCACTAGAAAAGTTAACATTGGGAGCCAAATTTAACAGCTGTTCTAGATGCTTGACCTGGCGATTTTTAATTATGGAACTATCAAGAACAGTTATGCTAGCGGCAGTATTTAACAACGTTGTATCACGGAAATCTGAGGTGACTATGACCTCTTCAATTGAGGTTGCAGTGAAACCGATCGTCGGTAAAAATAAAATGGGGATGACTAAAAGTTTTTTCATCAAGTTAAAGCTGCAGTATCGAGAAAAAACCACAGGATTTTTTGGAAGTAACATATAGAGCCTCAGTAACAGTTGTTAAGGAGACCCGGAATGAAAAGACGGAGTACAGGCAAAAGATGTCCTATTCCTACGCCGGTATAATCCGGATCAGGTTCAAAGGGTGCTTCTCAGGTCAAGTGCAGCTGACCGCCCCTTAGGAATCTATATGATAACATGTCGTTAGAGAAAATAGATCAATCAAGATGACTGATATCATTATTTTTTGAATGAGCAACCAAATTTTTTAGTCGCCTTTACCGAATAGTTAAATTGAGGAAATATCAAGTATGAAAAAAATAAATTTGTATCTTATGACTCTTGTTGTGCTGCTGTTTTCGACGGGCTGTCAGAAGGACACTCCGGCATCAGCAACAACGACACCGGTAATAATGTCATCGCCAGAAATTGTTGCATTCCTCGACGATCTGTTCTTAGAAGAATTACGAGAGAGTCCTCAATCAATGACCTATTTAGGCATGCGCGAACGCTACGATGAATGGAATGATATTTCAGATACAGCTCGCAACAAAAACCTCGACATGACTAAGCAGCATTTAGCAAAAGTGATGGCTATTGACCTTTCTAATGCAAATGCCTCAGTCAAACTCAGCGTGGAAATGTTTATACACCAGGCCAATCAGCAAATAGAAGGCGATCAATGGCGTTATCACAGCTACCCTGTTAGTCAAATGCGTGGCGTACACAGCATGATTCCATCCTTTCTCATTAATCAGCACCTAATTGCTGATAAAGAAGAGGCTCAAGCGTATATAGAAAGAATCACTAACAGTGCGACTCTATTGGAACAAGTTGTTGAGCAACTAAAAATTCGTCAGCAAAAAGGTATTGTGGCACCGAAATTTGTCTTCCCATTAGTGATGGCATCTATTGATAATATTCTTAAAGGGGCGCCATTTAGTCAAGGCCCAGACAGTACTATTTTTTCTGACTTTAAAGCTAAAGTCGCAAAGCTAGAACTATCAGAAGCCGATAAAAATAATCTTACTTTGGCAGCATCCGTCGCACTGCAAGATAGTCTTTCACCGGGCTATCAAAACCTATTATCTGTATTGAGAAAGTTAGAGGCAGAAGCAACTAACGATCATGGTGTATGGAAGTTCCCCAATGGAGAGGCCTTTTATAATTTCGCGCTTCAGCGAACTACCACAACTGATTTAACCGCAGAGCAAATCCATACTAAAGGACTTTATGAAGTAGCTAGAATTCAGGGTGAGATGTTAGAGATCATGCAAGCCGTTGGTTTTGAGGGCGATTTACAGGCATTTTTTGACTTTATGCGTAATGATCCTCGCTTTTATTTTCCCGATACTCCCGAGGGGAAACAGGCCTACCTTGATCAAGCTACCCAGTTGATTAATGATATGAACACAAGACTTGATGAGTTATTTATTACCAAACCTAAAGCCGACTTAGTGGTTAAAGCGGTAGAGCCGTTCAGAGAGGCTTCAGCGGGTCAGGCGTTTTACCAGCGTCCTGCGCCAGATGGTAGCCGCCCTGGAACTTATTTTGCCAACCTTTACAAAATGGGTGACATGTCTAAATATAATATGGAAGCGCTGGCCTATCATGAGGGTATCCCGGGGCATCACATGCAAATTTCAATTGCTCAAGAGCTTAAAAACATACCCAAATTTCGCCTCTTTGGAGGTTACACCGTCTTTAGCGAAGGCTGGGGACTCTACTCTGAATCGGTGCCAAAGGAAATTGGTATGTATGCAGACCCCTATTCCGATTTTGGACGTCTGTCTGGTGAGCTATATCGTGCTTGTCGCCTAGTTGTCGACACGGGGATTCATGCAAAAAAATGGTCTCGGGAAAAGGCCTTAGATTATATGAATTCTAATGTGCCCCACTCTACTAACTATAATGTAAGACAGATAGAGCGCTACATCGTTATGCCTTCCCAAGCCACAGCCTATAAAATCGGTATGCTTAAAATCCAAGAGCTAAGGGCACATGCAGAAGCCTCCCTGGGGCAGAAATTTGATATTAGACAATTTCATGACGTCGTTCTAAAAGATGGTTCAGTGTCACTTCCCATCCTAGAAGACAATGTAAATACTTGGATATCTGAGTCAAAAATTTAAAGGAATATACAATGCAAAAAGTAATCGCAATCGTTTTCGCGGTACTACTTTCCTCGATTACTCATACCACTGAGCTTGAGCAAAAAGCACTCAATAGCCTTTATGATGAAATTTGGCATCACACGATGATTTCATCACCCACCTATGCGACCTATGTGGGTTATCCTGGGCAAAACGGCCGGTGGTCTGACATTTCTCTTGAGACAGTAAAAACAAATAAAGAGAAGCGAAGAGAGTTCCTGGAACGACTTCGTGCGCTTAACTCTGAGAACCTGGATGAAGATAGTCTACTCGGATGGCAACTTGTAGAGAAAAATTTGTCTGATGAAATTGACGGCTATGCTTTTCCTGAGGAATTTATACTCATTCATCAAAGAAGCGGTGTGCAACAAGATATCGCAGATACCTTGTCAATGATGCCAAAAGCTAGCCGCCAAGATTTCACCGATCGAATTGCTCGGTTGCAGGGTGCAGCTGACTATATTGATCAAAATATTTTAATGCTAAGAGAAGGTCTGAGAAGAAATATTACCCCTCCGCAAATAACGCTTCGCGATGTGCCCGATCAAATTCGCAATACAACACCAGAGGATCTATTAAAAAGTCCGCTCCTTAAAAGCTTTGGTAACTTTCCTAAGAGTATGAGTAAAGACGAACAGAATAAAATTATTAATGAGGCAATCGCTATTGTCAAAGACAGCACTTATCCTGCTTTCGCACGGCTATTAACGTTCTTAGAAAACGACTACATACCGAACGCTAATAGCTCAATCGCCCTTTCTGATATGCCTAATGGCGCTAATTGGTATCGTCACCGTGCTAAGCGTTTCACAACCTCTGACCTAACGCCACAGCAGATTCATTCACTCGGCCTGCGAGAGGTCAAACGTATACGCAAACAAATGGACAACGTCATTGCTGAATCTGGATTCAATGGTACTTTTGAGCAATTTACTACCTTCCTAAGAACAGACCCGCAATTTTATATGACGTCAGCAGAGAGCTTATTAGCAGGTTATCGTGACATCGCCAAACGTGCTGATCCAGAGCTTGCAAAGATGTTTGGCAAGCTTCCGAGAATGCCCTATGGCGTAATCCCCATTCCGGACTATGCGGCAAAATCTCAGACTACAGCATACTACTGGGGCGGTTCTAGCAAAGATGGGCGTCCAGGTTATTTTTATGCCAATACCTATGCATTGGAAACACGGCCTACCTGGGAGATGGAGGCGCTGACTCTGCATGAAGCTATGCCCGGGCATCACTTACAAATATCACTGGCTCAAGAGCTGCCAGAGACTCATGCCCTATTACAGAACCTGAGCTACACCGGATTTGTGGAGGGATGGGGTCTATATGCAGAAAGTTTAGGTGATGAAATGGGGTTTTATCAGGATCCATACAGTAAATTTGGGCAACTCACCTATGAAATGTGGAGAGCAGTTCGGCTAGTTGTTGACACCGGCATGCACCTTTTCGGATGGGATCGTCAAAAATCGATTGATTTCTTCGCCAGTAATACAGCGAAAAGCATGCACGACATAGAAGTCGAAATTGATCGCTATATTTCATGGCCCGCTCAGGCGCTTGCTTACAAAATCGGTGAGCTTAAATTTAAAGAGCTGCGTGCCAGGGCCACCGAGAAACTCGATGAAAAATTCGATCTACGCAGCTTCCATGATCAGTTGCATGAAAAAGGGGCATTACCCTTGGATGTTCTCGACCACCGCACAGATATTTGGATTAACAGTCAATTGTAGCAACTGCCCTCAAACCGTGCATGCGAGTATGCGGCTAACCTCACTCAGAGAACGGCCTGACTGCTCGCAAAGGCTATTAAAAATTTCCTGCACACGCCTCAAATCTCGCTGAGAATTGACACTAAACTTTTCGATGAAACCATGGTGTACTAGAGCATCACAGACATCTTTAGTCATTAAAAAAGTATCTTTACCCATACTCCTGAGCATCATTGGACCACTGTTCCCTCCTAATCTAGAACCTTGTTTTTTTAACTCCAACCACAGACCTACGATGTCCTCTGTGGGCCAATCAGCTATAAAAGCGCCAAAGCTACCATGACGCCTTTGTTGATCAAGTACATAAACCGCGTTGTGACGGACTGCAACTATTTTAGTAAAATGTCTCACGATAGTCGTATCCTGAGCGAGCTCCTCCAATCGTTCATCACTAAAATGTGCCACAGCTAACGGATTGAACTTAGCAAATGCACTTTCAAATCCAGGCCATTTATAATCGATGATACGCCACACAAAACCCGCCCTAAAAATACAACGGGTCATCATCGACAAATACCGATCATCAGTTATTTTTGACAGTTCTTCTGGCGTTGCAATCGAAGGGAGGACTCCCTCTAATATCGCAGAAGACCCCTTATTCATAGCGGCTAGCTCGTAAAGCGTTTGAAAAGATGTCACTGTTTGAGAACTCCTGAAAAAAAACTTACCAAACCTGCGTGATATCAATAATGAAACCCACAGCTATAAACGCTAAGATCAACCCAAAAAATTTGTTAATCCAAACACTAACCTTTTGAAAACGCTGGATAGACCCATAACGAGAAATGATTATTACCACCAACAAATACCAAAGCATATCGACGCCACCTGCAATTAGCGCAAGAGCCATTTTTTCACCCACACTACTATCTAGTCGAACAAACTGACTGAACAAGGCGGTAAAAAAGATCAGTATTTTAGGGTTAAACAATGCTATTGCTAAGCCGTCTCTGATCGCTAATACGTTGGATGATAGAGCTTTCGAAGGCACTATCACTTCGTCGGCGTGAGTCTCTGAAGCAAGCAACTGAAACGCCAAGAACAGTAAGAATAGACATCCTATTACTTGGATTATGTCAAATATCTGCTGATAATTACTAATAACCGCAGACAAACCAAAGGTTGTTATTGCGGCATAGAGCATAATCGCAAAGCCATGGCTTATTGCCGCCCAAGAACCCGCCATCGGCCCTCTTGCCAGAGTATGATTTACCACTACCACCAAACTTGGCCCTGGAGACATTGCTCCCAATAAGCACGCCACGAACACGGTCACCCAAAAACTCAAATCAGCATTGCCTAGTAAAATTTCATTCATAGGTTTTTATACAGTTATCAGTGAATAAAACAAGCTTATTTTAGCGCAAAGGCCTTATTTAGATTCATGGTCGTAGCATAAATTCGTGAACTGCATCACAGCTTAGCGCAATTAATACTTTTGGATTATATGAATTATTATGCGAAGCATTAGAATTCAATGTAGGAATGTAGTTCGCTTGAGTAGCGTTATTTAGGGCGTGTGGATTAGTAGTAAAACAACTTAGGATGAGCAAATGGATTTTGATAACTTGACGGCCCAAACTACACAGTCGGCATGCACTGATGCCGGTATGACTTTAGAGGACGCGTTTAATGAAGGAATCGACACGTTTGCCGAGTATGTTGCCGGACTCGATGAAGATGACAGGGCTCACTTGGAAGCAGCAGTGTACGAGTATGCTATCTAAGGTTTTGAGATACTCGTTCAAATAGCTCACTACGCTCAGAAACATTCAACATAGCAATTCGCTTGTAAATTTCTTCTACCGATTCTGCTGCGGGAGTTCTTACGGATTTACTACCGCCAGTTTCATAGAGAGATTCTGGAGTGATTCCGAAAAAATTAGCAATTCTAACCACTGAATCGCGCCTCGGCTCCCGA
>TARA_B110001452_G_scaffold266803_1_pt1 | contig 10035 bp, 1 predicted proteins | sample TARA_B110001452 | Tara Oceans TARA_B110001452 (sample SAMEA4396971) | marine metagenome | biome: Polar Biome; feature: [DCM] deep chlorophyll maximum layer (ENVO:01000326); material: water (ENVO:00002006), including particulate matter (ENVO:01000060) such as... | depth 25 m
GGGCTCCGGGGCTCCGGGGCACTGCTGCGTGGGTGTCTCGCGGTGTGGGTAGGACAAGAGCGAGGGAGCAAGGGAGCAAGGGGGCGAGCGAGCGAGGGAGCGCCGGCGCGTCCTCTTCGCATGGAAGCACGCCTCAACCACCCCCCTTGCATTGGTCGCTTCGGCCGCGTCTCCCCAAGCATTGTTGCCGCAGAGCGTGGCGACCGCCAAACAAAACGGAATCAAACAAGTTTCAAGGACGCACTCGATGCCGCACTCGATGAGCTGGACACTCAGGCGGAAGAAGGGCAGCTATCTTCTGGTGCTTACATGCACGTTGCCAAACGAATGAAGGCTGTTTACGATGCTAGAAGTGGCAGCCGCGAAGAGGGGATTCGCTACGGCGTGATCAAAATGGTACTTGAGGATGCTTACAATTTACCCAATGTACCTGATGAAGTTGATTGGACTGCAGAGGAGTTTGTTGAAGATCTCCTTCTTGCGGCGTCGGAAAAGCTACATGCTTCGGTGGATGAGAGCAAGCACATCGACATGAAAGACTGGATTCGCGACGTCATTGAAATCTACCTCGCGCCCTACAAGGAGGACTTTGTCACCTTCTGGGGAGTTTTAGACCTCTTGACAAGAGTTCTTACTCGCACGCCAGCCCGTATCGCACGCATATTTGCACCACAGCTTGGAAAAGTCATAGTGGACATCGCAGATGATGCTAAGCTTTCAGACGTGGAGCCCTCTGGGTGTTCCACCGAGCTGAAGGAGTTCTGGATTGACAAGTTCAGTATGTTCCCATCGGACTACTTGTTCCAGTTCATGTCGATTCTCTTTGACAAGGAGTCGAGTACGGTGGGGAACGAGTTTCGCAACAAGCTAAGGAAGAAAATAGCCAGAGGCCTCAAGCGCCGTTGTGTGTGTGAAAACTGCAACCTGCTCTTTGGAAGGGTGGGGGAGGAGACGCCGTCTTGAGTCCCCTTCGGCACCTCCGTGTATTCACAGCTGGACACGGTAGGAAATTTGGGTAATCGGTGTGAAGAGTCGGTGTGAATCACACCTCCAAAGTGCACCCCGGGGGTGTGAAGACGTCTCACAAAAGCGAGCGCTGTACGAGGTGGAGACAATCTCGTCGAGGTGTGTACATATGGGGAGATTTTTTGCGAGCGCATCGGTAGGAAATAAGTCGGTTCTGGAAGTGCGCAACCAAGCGCCTCCAATGGCGCTTCCTTCGCTTGCGAGTCTGCCACTGCACACAGCTGCCGGTGCTCCAAGAGCCGACCCCGAGCAAGAGTCGGCCACAGAGCGGGCGCTGCGTGAACTGCGTCTGGTCATAGTAGAGCAGCTGGCGCAGAACCGAGGTGGACCTGAGGTGTGCAGGTCGCTTGCATCCTACTGCAGCACCAATAAACTGGCATGTGCAGACATTGACGTGTCTGAAATTGGCCTGTCTGCGTTCGGCGCGTCGACGCCTAAGATCAGAGACGATCTCACAACCGTTCTCCTCAATTGGTCGCGCCCGACACCGTTTCGACCGACCCTCTCAGCGCAGCAGCTGTTTTCACTGCTGTGCGATGCCATGGTACGGTACGTTCCTTTATTCAGTCCGACACCTGACCTCCATTTCTTTGGAAAGCGAGACCAGTTCGCCTCCAGTCAGTGGAAGAACTGGTACTACGGGTTACTCACACTCCCTTCCAAGAAGGGAGTCACTCAGCTGGAGCTTGATTGTTTGTCAGGCTTTTTCAACTACAAGCGCGCGTCCACGTGCGAAGGCGGTGTTGGCTACAACATAGGCTATGCCTTGCATAGCAAGCGAGGCAATTGGCGACGCATCCCATGGTACAATCCGAACTCCATAGAGCCCGTCTCTTGGTCAAACCTGACAGACGAAATTGCGCTCCAGCGCCTTGAAGCTCTAGGCGACTATCGCAAAGAGTTTGCGCGCATCCGCGAAGAGGTCAGTGGCGGCGAACCAATGGATGACGAAGAATACGGGTTTCCTGGAGATCCGACTAAAGTTGCTCGAATGGCGATGCGCCTTGAGTTCTGGATACGCATCGCCATTGAGTGGTTTGGAATTGAACCAGCGGACGCAGTCGTTACCGAACTTGACAACTTCGACAAACCGCTTCGGGAGAACGGCACCTGGCAACTTCTGCTCCGCCTAAACGAGATGCTGGTGGAACACTTGCGAGGAGTTGTTCTAAAGGAGGCGGCATTGCTCTGGCACGAGCCGATGGACACGTACGAACCGTGGGAACGTATGGTCGCTGCCGACGAAATGATCTCCGAAACTGTGGGAAACGTCGTTCAGCTTGAAAATAGTGGGATGGATTTTGCTCCCGGCCGGTACGGCCAAAGCGTCTACGACACGTGGGAGGCACCCGTTCAGGAAACGAACACCTCCTTTTACGAAAGCGATTACAAATGGATTGGATGGTGTCTGAAGGCTCCCGACTGAGGCGGCCGTGTGAGTGTGTGTTTTGTGTGCGTTTTGTGCGTGGTTGAAAAAAAATGTGTTGACACCCGACTGTCAAAAGTTCACACTCCGGACAAGCGCGCCACCGCGTAAGCCATCGCCGTCAGCCCGAACACCGCCAGCAGCGCGCACCCGCCCACACACGCCTCTGCGAACACCTCCGCCCGCTTTCGCCGTCGTGCCATCCGCTTTGTTTCTCTCGCTGCCACCCGCGCGGGTCCGAAAGGTAGCGCGCGATTTTGGATATCTCCAACATAGACTTGGCAAGATAGACCGCAAGGCCATGCAGCCGCGTGGCAAGAAGCGACCATTGATTCCAATTGGAGCGCCTTACCAACAATTGGACGACAATGGAAATCCAATAGAAGAACCCTTTTGGACCAGCTCCCGTGTGAAGATTGCCGCGGTGGCGCTGGCCGTACTCTCGTTTTTGTTTGTGGTCTTGTGGTTGGTCTATTTCATTTTCACACCGCAACCCAACTCTTTGCCTCCTCCTTCGCCCCCTCAGCCACCCACACATCCCATGCGAGCAATGGGTGCTGCCTGCTGCGAAACCGATTGGGCCACCAACCAGAGCCTTGAGTGTCGCTCGTGGGTGTGTTCAGCATTCGGAATCAAGGCTGGACTGGGCGGCAATGGCCGCTGCGGTGCGTGGGACGAGTCCAACGACTTCCACTCCTTTGGCTTTGGACGGCCACTCCACTGGGAGAACGGGGAGTACGACGCCTACGCGTCCCATAACTTTGGCGACTACACCGCGGCGCTTTCGTCCGGGAACGTTTCGCAGAAGTTCTTCGTTGCAAACGGCGTAAAGTACCTGTGGGACGCCAACGACGACCCTCGATACTACCACCGCTGCTGTCCGAGCACTGAGCGAGGCGTGAGCTCGGAGGAGGGGCTGTGTCTCGACCTGCCACAGGAGTCCACGTGCCAGGACCCGAGACAAGCTGGCGCCTACCCTCCGCAGCAGAGTGAGGGAGACGCTTACGTGACAGGTCTGTACTGCGGATGGGCGCCCGTTGACGAGACCATACAAGACCCCAACCCCGTCTCGATGCTATACAACCCTCTCGACGCCATTCGCAACGGCCGCCTCGCCGCCGGGCGAGGCGGAGTCCCCTTTGAGACCGAGGGGGCGGGCCGCGCCAAGGACAGAAGGCTTGAGATTGCCAAGCGTATGAAGATCACTTACCCGTCCTACTGGGGACAGCTTGTGGAGCGGTCCAATGGAACCGACGGGCTGGCGCGCAAGGTGAGTCGCCTGCTCTTGCCCGGAGAGCCAGCCTGCATGGCCGATGGGCAGACTTGCTATGACCACGTGTGTGGTGGAGCGGGTGCCGCGTGGGGTGCGGGCTGGCCCAATGAGCCCACAATGGGCCGCAACGGCAAGGCGGGCTTCTGGGGTCTCAACGACTCATTCCTTTTCCTGCGCTCGGATGGGTCTGCCAACCACATGTACCACAAGCGGTGCTGTCCGTGGACCGAGCGTGGAGCAACCTTCCAACGCAAGCTTTCCGGATACTCCGATGAGGACAAAACGGAAGGCCTCTGCTCGGACCTCCCCGAGGGCTCCACATGCCACCTCAACCAGCAGTGCGGGTCCTTCCCCATGCAGCGCCCGTCCGACGGGAGCGGAGAGGACGGCTCCGAAGACCCCATTGTTTCAGGCCTCTTCTGCGGCTTCTCTCCCATGTTCGAGACCAAGCGGCACGAGAACAACAGCTTTGCGACCTACGGTCTTAAAGACTACATCGAAGATGGGACCAACCCTGCGCTGCGGCAGCACAACGCCAGTTGGCTCAAGGAGCATTACGAGTACGACACGCCGCAGGACTGGGACCCGAGCAACCTCCTCAAGAAGTGCACCAAGGTGCTGCTCCCTGGCGAGCCCTGTGGAAGCGAGGACGGCACCAAGTCCTTCGACTGGATGTGCGGAATGCCAGCCTTCAATGTCGGCGCGCCGTGGGCCAACATGCTCGAAGAATTCGGCGGCAAGAGCAACGGCCGTTGCAAGAAGTGGGGAGGAGACATCGACCCATCCCGGTTCCCCAACACGGACGGCATCGCCTCCCTGCGATACAAGTACCGCTGCTGCCCTTGGACCAACCGTTCCGCCACCTGGCAGTCGGACTACTGCATGGACATTCCAGATGGAGGAAGCTGTACTCACCATGACCAGTGCCAGAAGAACATGGTCTGCGGCCACAACAACACATGCCACAGTCCTATGCCCACCGGAGAGCCATGCTGCGACCCGGCAACGGGAACGGACTGTCGCGACTTCATCTGTGGCGAGACCGGCTCCAACTGGCGGTCTGGGTGGCCTGGCATGGACCACACACTCGGAGGCCACGGAAAGTGTGGCCTCTGGGGACAGGGCGTGCACCATTCTCAAGACGACAACACGGACGACTCTGTGCAATACGGTCTGGCGTACACCAAGCGCTGCTGCCCGTCCACCGCTCGCGGAGCGGGCACGGCGAACGAGATGTGCTATGACCTGCCCAAGGGGGCCGATTGCATTGACGAAGACCAGTGTGCACAGGGGTTGGTCTGCGGTATGAACTACACCTGCCACGAACCTCTCGACTTGGGAGAACCGTGCTGCGACGACAATGGAGCCGACTGCAAGGACTACCTCTGCGGACCCTCTAATGCCAACTATGGTATCGGGTGGGACGTGATGCAGGAGAAGCCGCACGGCAAGTGTGGATTCTGGGACGGAGCCAACGACGAGACCACATTTGGGCTAAACTCCCGCGAACGGTGTTGCCCGCACACGGTCAAGGGTGGCAACACGCCTGGCAACCTCTGCTTCGACCTCCCCTTTGGTGCCACATGTCAGCGTCTAGACCAGTGCACCGACGGCCTGGTCTGCGGCCACAACAGCACTTGCCACCACCCGCTCGGCGCCGGATCCCCCTGCTGCGACGACACGGGGAACACCTGCACCGACACCCTGTGCGGCCCCTACGGAGGCATTGGCGACTGGAACTCGACGGGGGGCAATGGGAGGTGTGGCATCTGGTACGACGGCGACTCCGCATCACTGGGCCTTCAATACTCCGAGCGCTGCTGCGTGCAGACGCTTTCCGGGTCCAACACGGGCACCGACTACTGTGGAGACATTCCGACCACCATCACCTTTGAGACGACCGTTGAGGACCAGACAATGACCACCAGCGGAACCTGCTCGTTGGTGGAGCAGTGCTCCAATGGCCACGTCTGCGATCTGCGCGGCAAGGCCAATGCCGACTCGATGGACCAGACGCTGGAGAGCACATGCGTGCCCGTCTTCGACGAGGGGTCCGCCTGCTGCAACACAAACGGACTGGGCTGCTCCGACGCCTACTGCGGCCCCGTTGGCGAGAACTGGGGCTCCACCGGAAACGGTCGCTGCGCCGTCTGGAACAGTGCCGGGGACGTCACCAACGTCGACGTCACCGGGTCGGCAACCGAGGACAAACGGTACCACAGCCGATGCTGCCCAAACCACTACCGCGGCAGCAAGGTGGACAGCGGAAACTGCCACTACATCCCAGAGGGTGGAACCTGCACCGGAGTTGGTCAGTGCGCCGACGGCCTCTACTGCGAGACCGGTGATGGTGGTCAGTGCACCGCCGCCAAGGTCGCGGGTGCCAGCTGCTGCGACGCCGGCACCGGCGAGTGCCACGACGAGTACTGCCAGAGCGGCGCATGCAGGGACTATGCCAACTCGGTGGGAGGGGTCAACACCAAGCGGTGCTGCGTCAACAGCCCCGACGGCATCAGCGACTCGCTCGTGTGCAAGGACATCCCTCCCGTCGGCGACCCCGACGCGACCAACGCCACCCTCTTCGAAGGAGTTCCTACGTGCAAGCTCAATTCCCAGTGCCGCGAGGGAAGCTACTGCGGCCACGCTGTGTGCACCCCTGCACAGGCCGCGTCGTCCGACACCTCCAGGTCTGAGTGCTACGAGGACTCCGAATGCGAGTCCAACATTTGCCTCTATCAATCGGTGGGGTCCATTGGCGAGAGGTTGGCCCCCGGCTACTGCCTCAAGGAGGTGCAGTTGGGTGGAGAGGTCTGCAACCTGGATGCGCATTGTGCCTCTGGACAATGCCTGAACTGGGACGGGGCTGCACAGCAGCGGTACTGTGCCGGGTTCCAAGGCGACCCTTGCAACGTGACCATCCCCACCGGGTTGGCTCCGAATGAGCACGCCGTCGGCATCGTGGACGACGAGTACTCGTCGTCCATGTGCAACAGCGCCTACTCCTGCACGCTCACCAACGTTACGACTGGGTTGCAGTATGCAGATGGCGTCGCGAAGTGCCAGCACAAACTGGGTCGCTCTCATCCATGTGACGCAGACGAGCACTGCCTCTCCGGCCAATGCTACTGCGGGCAATGCTTGGAGCCTGGCATGATGAAGGGTGGCGAGATCTGTGGAGACGGAGACGATATAACCGGCTATGGGTCCACGGACTGCGCTTCGGGGAGGTGCATGTCGTGGTCGCTCAGTGAAGGGGATACGCAGTGCCACCGCTTGTGCTACTCCATGGACACGGAGCCGTGCGAAGTCCGCTCCTCGTCGACCTGGGTGGGACCCACGGGAGACCACTCGCACGCGTCCGGCGCTGCCAAGGACATGGAGTGCCTCGGGCCGGAGTCGGGCACCGAGCTCAGCTGCTGGAATAATGTTTGTACCAGCCAGCCGCCTCTTGGGGCCCGCTGCTTCAACGACCGGCACTGCCTGAACGGGACGCCGAACTCGATGTGCGAGCAAGGTGGGTGGCTCGCCTGTATACCCTACCGTCACAGGCTCCAAGCATTGCCTCTGACCCTGCTCCCCCCTTGCCTTGTCTCCACAGGGTTCTGCACCAACTCCCACGCGATCCCCGGCGCCGCCATCTGCCGCCTCCACCAGCAGTGCCGCACTGGCCATTGCTTCGACACCGCCGACGACGACTGGTGCATGTCCGGCGAGGCCGAGCCCTGTGGCGTGCTGATCAAGGACCTCGCGTGGAACATCGCCTACTACGACACCGTTGCAGGTCAGGGAGACACAGACGCCAACGGCACCCCCGACCTGCACCAGCGCCACTTCCACGCGGTGGACGACGGCCACTGGACCGGGCAGACCATCCAATGCGTCGGCTGGGCGCATAGCGACGGGTACAGCCACACACACTATTGCGAGAACAACCTGTGCTACGGCAACCGAGCATACAAAGCGCTCTGTAACATCGGATCTCAGTGCAACTCGCATGTGTGCTACCAGGGGCAATGCATGGCCTCCTGCCAGCCGTTGATCTTTGACCAAGCGGCCTTTGACGACGAGGTACTAGACAACATGTGCGCCCGCGACGGGGAGATCTGCTCCGAAGACGACCAGTGCGGAGACAACGACGGCCTCTCCATTTGCTACAAGGAGAGCTACCCGGACCCCGCCAACTACACCACCAGCGGCGTCTGCCGTCGGCCGGGCGTGGAGTGCGACTTTTGCACCAAGCATTCCGATTGCGACACCACCGACAAGCTCGGGTCTGGAACGTTCGCCTGCGAGTATGGTATGTGCATTCACAACGCAGACGGCCTCGCGGTCGACGGGGCAGCGTGCATGAACGGCGCGGACTGTGCGTCGGGAGAGTGCCAGAAGTGGACCAACGACGTGGACCCGGCAGGCGGTGTGGCCGGCATCAATCGCCGCTTCTGTCGGTCGATTGCAGAGAGCACGTGCAACGAGGCGGCGCACCCGCTCAAGCAAGGCCACCCGCTGCTCTCCGACATGAACTACGACTTTGCGGCCAACACGGGTATGCACTGCTGGGGCGACCAGATTGGATCCACGCACAACGAGGTGACCCAGTGCATTGGGTGGTCGGAGTCCAACGGGGAACCGTCCATCCCAAACACCGAACAGATGAGCAAGACGCACTATTGCGTCACCGCTTCGGACCCGGACGCCGGCACCGACCTCAACAAGTGCAAGACCGCGCGCGCGCACCAGGAGTCCTGCCGTCACGACGGCACCTGCGCCTCCGTCAACGGGTGTGAGCGCACCTACGACCAGAACTGCGCCAACTGTGGAGGCTGCCTCGCAGACGACGGCGCAGCGCCGACCCAGACGCTCTGCACCACCAACGAGCAGTGCACTGGATCTTTAATCTGCATTCACAACCCCACTGGTCTCATAGTTGGAGTGGACACCAAGGTCTGCGTGGAGCCGGGTGTGGAGTGCGACACATGCTCCCGTGACGAGGACTGTGACATGGGCAACACACGAGGCTTTGGCACCTTTGGGTGCGACGTGTCTCGACAGAGCTGCGTGCACGATGGAGACGGGCTGGCCGCGGGTGCGCACACCTGCCGGAAGGACAGCGACTGCGTCTCCGGGCAGTGCATCTCCTGGGCGGACGAGACTGGAAACGGCGGGGATGCCACGCTCAAGTTCTGCCGCACCGAACAGGACGAAGTCTGCGGCGATGGCGTGCTCACGCACAAAATCGGGTACACCGGTTCCACAGGGTCCATCCCGTACGGCTACGACCCGGCGACCAACCCTGGGCTCCACTGTTACGCCGACGAGATGACTCTAGACACGATCACGTGCCAGAACTACGTCTACGCCGACGGGACCACTTCCAACCACAACGGCGGTGTGTACACCAACTCGGGGACACAGAGCCCGGACCTCAAGTGCAGGAGCAACGTGTGCGACGCCAACACACCCTACAACGAGGAGTGCTACTGGGACAATCAGTGCGAGTCGGGCGAGTGCGACGACGGCAACGACCCTTACTACCGCGTCTGCATGCACCTTCCCGGTGGAAGCACATTGGGAGACAAGTGCAACGAAGACGACCAGTGCTCTGGGACCGCCTTTTGCAGTCCTACGTATGCGACAGACTACTCACGAGTGAACATGGACGAGCACTCTTCAGCGTGCTCTCCTACGGGGGTTTGCTCTGGGACGTGCACCGAGAAGGGAGCGCAGTGCGGCCGGTGCAGGAGGTCGAGCAACCTCGGGTTCTCCGATGGATACCACCCGGACTGTCAAGCTGGGTACTCCTGCCATGGAACTCGGTGCCTCTCGGACGCGCCGATGCCAGGTGGATCCGAGTGCGTCTCAAATTCACAGTGCACCAGTGGCAACTGTGCACTTCCTATCGCACCGTGGTCCAACATCTACACGACACAGGAGATGAGTACAGGTGTCCAATCCAACCCTCGATTCTGCAAGTCTGCGGCTGGGGAGTCGTGTGGACTGAGCACCCTCTCGCAGGGCCATTGCTCTGGAAACAATGGAGTGAACACCGAATGCTCTGATCCGAACACCATGTACTGCGATTCGAATGCGTGCAGCGCCAGCCGAGAATACGGACAAACTTGCAGCGCAAATGGACAATGCGCGTCCGGCGCTTGCCACAATGGCATCTGCATGAACGTGGCGGGTGCTGGCGCTTACGGAAACACTTGCTCCGCAGATGGTCAATGCACGTCCGGTGTTTGCTACTTGAATACATGCATGAACGTGGCAGGTGCTGGTGAGGCAGGGCATGCTTGTACCGCAAATGCCCAGT
>TARA_B110001452_G_scaffold227469_1_pt1 | contig 10003 bp, 5 predicted proteins | sample TARA_B110001452 | Tara Oceans TARA_B110001452 (sample SAMEA4396971) | marine metagenome | biome: Polar Biome; feature: [DCM] deep chlorophyll maximum layer (ENVO:01000326); material: water (ENVO:00002006), including particulate matter (ENVO:01000060) such as... | depth 25 m
GTGACATCAAGTGGTCAGAGTTCAAACTTTCTGGAGGACATAATCATGTTCGAATAAACTGGATAATGACTTAGCCCAAAACTAATGAAAACAGCGGTTTCACAAGCTTATTCCAACTCCATTTAATTTCAACCAGTTCATTTGTTCTTCATGTTTTGGGAGTACTTTATCCACTTCGTTCCAAAACTCTGTTGTATGGTTTAAGTGTATTAAGTGAGCCAATTCATGAACAATAATATATTGTAACACATCCATTGGTGCCATGGCACATTTCCAATGAAAGTTAATATTCCCTTTAGCGCTACATGAAGCCCATCTGTTTTTCAATTCCATAACTTTGACATCGTTTGGAGATACACCTAACTGTTCTTTATATCGTATTATAAGGGGTTTTATTTTTTGCTTGAGCTTGTTTCTATAAAAGTCTATGAAGTACTGTTCAGCATTTGATAATTCATCCTTAGACAATAAGAAGTAGCCTTTATAAAATTTTAGTTCGCCAAGTTTATCATCAACAAGTTTTAGTCTGTAGTTACGACCTAAATACAAAAAAGACTGACCATTTACATATTCACGAGTTACGTGTCTTTCATTTAACTGAAACCATTGTGCTAGGTTTCTATGGATTTGATATTCCTTAGCTTTAAGAATAGTAGCAATTTCATCATCACTCAAGTTAGAGGGCACCAATGCAGTAACGCTACCATCACGTTCAACAAAAATACTAACCGTTTTACGTTTACTCTTCTTTACAGCTATGTCAACTCCAGAAACCACCATTACTCCTCTATTAATTCTTGGTGTCTTCTTTTCGCAAGATTCAGTATTTCTATACTCAGCTTGGCATGGATAGATGATAATGCTTCTATTCCCGAGAAGTCCAGTAAATCATCTATTTCTCCCTGAAGTTTTCTAATTTCCGATTCTCTTCCTTTCCAAAAGTTTGGTTTATTGATGGCGTCTTGAAGTATATCTACCAGATTTGCTACTATGATTTTCACAGCTTCTTTTTCAGATTCTTCAATGGCATCATCTTCATATGCGTTTAACAGAACTAAATCGTAAAAAGGTAATTCTTGTTCAGTCAATCCTGATTCCTCATTTTCCCCTTTTCTACCTTTTGCCATGTCATCACGCATCCCTTCAAATTCCTCCACGATTTGATCCCAATTCCCTTTATATCTTTCCAGGATTTCTTCCATTCGCTCTAAGAATCGTTTATAAAGACCTGGGTCTTTATCCAGGTTCACTTTGATATGCCTTCTAATAGCATGCTCCATTTCTGAAGCTTTTGATTTAGGGTTTTTACCAACGTTTCCTACTTCTTTCAAAAACTTATCAGAAAGTAAACTTACTGGTGGTATTTTACTATTGATTCCTAATGTTTCCAAATGGGCATCAATCATTTTTCTAATTTTTGGTTTAGCCCATTTTAGATCTAAAGTTGGATCTTTATATCTGTTTCTAATACGCACTAATAAATATCCAAACCTTCTTGCTGGTATATAGTATTCTTTTGCAGATTCTGTATTAAACAATAAATCAAGGCTATCGAAAAAAGCTTTTAAATACGTATCAAATTGCGCTCTAAAAGGAATTTCCGCTGCCATTTCAATGCAACTCTCAGCAAGAAGGAATTCAGCATCATTGTCTGTCATTTTCTGTTCAGCGAATTCCTTAAATTTCTTAACTCCTCTGTCCTCAAACAATTGAATCATCCTGGTGTACCTTGCTCCTAATACAGGGATTTCTTTGTTGATATCTCTGAAATATTGCAAAAGTTCTTTAATATCTTCTTCATCTTCTGCTCCCCAGATATTTAAAGCATCTTTTAAGTGATTGGATACACCATAGTAATCAACTAAAATACCGTGCTTCTTAGTTCCCTTTGTTCTATTAACTCTGGCTATTGCTTGAAGCAAATCATGCTCCCGTATGTTTTTATCCAAATACATTACTTGGGCGATTGGTGCATCAAACCCTGTCAACAATTTATCGCAAACACATAAAAAAGCGACCCCAGTTTCTGGCTTTAAAAAGTTCCCGTCTTCATCTACTGAATAATCAAAGTCTTTCTTGAAATTATCAACTGCTTTAAACTCCTTCGCTTTTTTACGAGCAGCACTAATGAATGCCTGCTCATTATTATCCTGTTTTGTAACGACAGTGCAAGCTTCAATAAAAGCAATTTGCTTAATTAGTTCTTCGTCTAGTTCTTCTTTTCCTCTTTCTAATTCTAAACGTTTCCCTAAAGCTTCGGCAACAAGATACTGATATCTAGCAGCAGCCAAGACAGAACTTGCAACAACCATTGCTTTGTATCCATTGGGTAGGATTTCATCTACATAATGATTGACTAAGTCGTCAGCAATTTTTCGCAAGCGGTCCATGTTTTCCAGGTACGCTTGCATGGTGCCGTATCGTTTTTGAATTTCGTCCTTTTCTTCTTTCGTACGATCTTTAAAAACATCTTCAAATTCTGCTTCTAAGGCTTCTTTTGCCTTAATACTGTCCTTACTTGTCTTTCCTATATAGACAATGTCAAGAGTTGCCCTGTCATCAACAGCTTCTCTAATTTTATAGGTATCAATAAAATCACCAGTTCCACCAAAACGTTCATGTGTTTTTTGTTTATGTCTATCAGTGAGTAAAGGAGTTCCTGTAAAAGCAACTTTTGCCGCATTTGGGAATGCTGTGAACAAATTATCACCCATATCTCCACCTTGTGTTCTATGGGCTTCATCTATCATTATAATTATTCGATCAGATGTGTTTACTACCTCAAATGGTTTAAACTCCGGAACTTTACCTTCTTCAACAAACGCCTTCATCAAAGCTTTTGAATGCTTTAGTTCTTCTTGTACGAATTTGTGAATCATTACCATGCTCAAATCAGAAGCATTGCCACTCAATTTAGGAATGAGTTCTTTTCTTGAGTGTACGATATTCTTTTCCTTGAACTCATCTGTTAATCGAGCTGTGGCAGAAAGCTGGTCTTCTAAATCTGTTCGGTCTACCATCATTATAACTTTGTAATCCTTCAAGTCATTCTGAGAACGGAGTTTTCGAACGAAAAAGACCATAGTTAATGACTTTCCCGATCCTTGCGTATGCCAAACAACTCCAGATCTTGTTTTTCCAGAACTTTCATTTCGTAGGCGTTCTAAGATTTTCCCTACCGCTCTAAACTGCTGATAACGGCAAACTACTTTTACTTCAACACCTTCTTTTATCTCCATAAAGAGGGTGAAGTGTCGCAAGACATCTAACAGTATTTCTTTGTTTAACAAACCTTGAATAGCGACTTCTTGCCGAACACCAGGCTCTTTGTGTAAACCATTAGCTCCATATCGAATCTCTTCTTCTTCAGAATAGCTATTGATATCAAATGTTTTGTACACCTCTGGAAATATGTCTTTCCAATTGAGATAATATTCAAAATCGCCTGTTATCGTCCCAAATCTTGCTTCTTCCCCATGAGTGGCGATAGAAAACAAATTGTAATGGAATAGTCTTTCTTCTCCTTCTTTTATTCCAAAATCATCTTCACGGGTGTTCGCATAGCGCATGATTTGGTTTATACTGTCTGAAATGGGATCGGTAACATCTACATCTTTACATTCTATAACACTAAAAGGCAATCCGTTGACGAATAAAACTATATCTGGAATGATGCCTTCTCTAGGGCCTCCTGGTGTTACAATTCTAAATTGGTTGATGGCCACGAACGAATTAGCTGACCAATGTTCAAAATCGATTAGCTTTACCAAAGGGGTCTGTTCTCCAGTGATTTCATTTTCTGCAACAGTCGTTTTGGTTTTCCCTATCAGCTTTTCAAAAACAGTCTTATTTGCTTCTTGTAGAGATAGGTTGGATTTTTCTGTTGCCGTAATTTCAATGTATAAATCTTCTAACTGTTTATCAGTTAACCATTCATTGCCATCAACTGTGTTGATTTTTTTTACAGCACTTAAAAATTCATCTTTTAGAGTGACTTCCTTGAAGGTACTACGCAAGCTTTTGGCAGGATCCTGTGGAATACCAAAACTACCTTGATCTATCACTTTCCAATCAAGTTCTTTTAATTTTTCTAAAAATGGTTTTTCTACGTTTTTATATTCTGCCATAATATTCTCTTAATCTATTTTGCAAAGCTTTTCTATCTGCTTGTAAAGCAAAGTGGTTCTAGCGATTATAAAGTTTTCAAACTCATCTTTTTTAAGCATCTCTATCATGTTTGGAGAAATAAATTGGGATGCCATAATACTTAAGAATTCTTCATACTTATTGGCATCTTTATACTGTTGCTCGAAGTCTGCTATGTATATGCTAGGAAGCTTATTACTGATGCGTTTGTTGTTTGTTTCTTTTGTGATTAGTGAAATATTTGCCACGTTATTTACAATATCGTTGTAACGATGGTCTTTGTATTTTTCTGCCATTTCTTTTCCTAAAGTTGAATTTTTAGGGAAGATATGATGCTCCTCTAAACGATGCGCAGAAGCACCACTTTTAACAGCAACTAAACCATTATAAAAATCTTGCGCTTTTTCTGATTTTAACAGCAGTAATAACGCTCTGTATACTTGCTGACTTCTGTTTGAATAATGTGCATCAATTAGTTGTAAATTATCAATTGATGTATTTTCCAAGTAACCAAAGGATCTCGTATTATCTCTTACTAGAATAGTTAATGCTTCGTCTAAGTTTGTGTAATCAGAAATGGTCTTATAATCCTTGGCAATACGCTCATTTTGTGCTCCCGGGTATCTATTTTTTATTAAAGTGTTCCAAAACCATTTTTTAAGGAACTCTTGTTTTTCCATATCAATATCAGGATAATGAGAAATGGCTGCTGCCAAAAACTTCATGATAGGCTGGTATACATTTAACTCTTCTTTTGAAATGTTAAAATGTTGGTTCATAAAGCCAATTAACAAATGAAACTTGTCGTGCAAGAACTTTGTATTGGCCATTAAATGATCCGTTTTAATCTTAAGAATCTCTGTTGCTTTGAATTTTTTATCGAGGATAATCATGCTTAATTGAAGCATAAAACTCTCGTCAACCAACATTTCTACTTTATCTAAATCTATCTTATTAAGATTTTCGAAATAATCCGATTTAAGTGACTGTTTGTAGTTCACCACTTTGTAATAGGAACGCAAGTCAAAAAACCCTTCTGGAAACCTTCGGTAGGTTTTTGCTACCATGATATCAAAAATAGAGAGCTTGGTGTTTTTAGTATTGATACGCTCAAATACTTCTAGTACTTGCTCTAGGGTTCCTTTTTGTTCTATCTCATATACTTTGCGTTCCAAAATGAGCTTCTCGAGTTTTTTTAACTCTTTATTGTAGTCATTCTTGAAACGAAGCATTTTAATTTCCTCTTCTGGAATAGAAGTGTCAAACCAGTTTTCTATTTGAGAATCATCAAAATTATAGGTGTGCTTAATTTTCACAAAACGGGTTCCAAACTTTGTAAAAAGCTCTTGATCGCTAAATTCTTTTAGCATAAAAGGTTCTTTTGGATTACTTTCATTGGCAATCTTCTCATCATCTAGTACCCAACGCATTTCAGGATCATCACCTTGATAATGCGTATCGAAATAGATATTTACCTTTTCTTTTTTCGTTGTGTTATTACCCCGGTAAATGGCTTTATCTGTAAAAGCAAGTGTTAGGGCGGTAGTGCGCTGTTGCCCATCTAAGAGATACACCACGCTTTCATCTTTGTCTTGCGGTATTTTAATGTCTTTGATGGTAGCACCCACTCTGCGCCTTGCCAATTCATCTCCTCCTGTCCATAAGAGAATGGAGCTAATGGTGTAATCTCTATAGATGCTATCAACCAGTAAACGGACTTGGTTTTTATCCCAAACAAACGGACGTTGGAATTCAGGAAGCCATATGCTTTCTTCTTCTGAATGCTTTATTAAATCGTATACCTTAAGTTCTTTATTTGATAAATTCATCTTGTATTTTTAATTCTTTAGGATTTCCTCAGCAACGCTAACCTCTACATTACCTGTTAATAAATCTTGCATTAAACCTGCTTTTATTTGCTGGTATTTAGCTAAAGCGGATTGTTCGGCCTCGATTTTAGCTTCTACTGGAGCTAAGCCATGAACAATCTTTTCTTGTTCTAGAATAGATGGTTTCATTACATTAAGTAAATGCAGTCTACTTCCTTTAATACCCTTAACTGTACTACCAGTAGATTCTGCTTCTAATTCCTTTTGGAAATATTCGGCCATCATGGAATGCTTTAAAAAATCGTTAAGCATTTCATTGGGATAACATCTATACTTTATTACTCTTTGAGCTAAAGCCAATCCTTCAATATTTATCTGTGCAACATTACCCATTGGTGCTTCAGTAGTAATTAATACATCTCCAATTTCTGAAATACCTCTTGACATAGCAGTTTTATAAGCTGCAGTGGGTATATATTCTTTAGATATTTCATAATCTATAAAACCAAATTTGATGTTTTTAGCAGTAATCAAAAAGATGCCTTTGTCAGCCTTTGGTGGTGTTTTTCCTCTATAATCTACATAGTTTGTAAAAGTCTCTAATTCTGAAACATCCCAGTCCTTAGGAATCATACCCAACTCGCTTTCTTTATAAAGCTCTGGTGCATCTTGGTAGCTTGGGCGGAGTTTGCCTGTTTTTACATCTATCCCACTAGTAAAAAGGTCGTGCATCATGCCTTGTTTAAGGGCTTGGTATTTGGCAATGGCAGCTTCTGTTTTTTCTATCACTTCATCACAAGTGGAGAGGATGTTAGCTATTTTTCGTTGTTGTGGTAGTGGTGGACAGTCAATTAAAGTCTGGTCAATTAATGATTTACTTAAATTCGGTTGCCCTGATCCCTGAGCAAGGAACAGAATACGGTTCTTGATAAAGTTTAATTCATGATAAATAAAATAATCATCTGCATCATCAGGTATTAAAGCCAATACCGCTTGGTTCGCAGTTGCATCAATTTTCAGTTTTGAGACTTGACCTGCAGTTGCTCCATACATAGCAAGTAAAATAGCCTCTTTAGGTATCATTTTCGCACTTGAAAATCGCAATCCTTCCTTAGTAATTTTTTCTTTTGTATCTGTTATGTAAGCTTGATTAACCTCACCTGATGAAATCCATGGAATTTCTCCACCATAATATGTCGGATTACTTCTATTGGGTGTTCCTCCGGCATAACTTTTACAAACCTCGCCAATTGGCATTTTCTTCCAATTATCCTTCATAACCCAATTCCATTAAAAAGTGATCTAATTGTTTTGCTGCCTTTTCTCGTCCATCTAATATGCTAGTAAGCGTATTGCAGTATTTGGTATAGCGGTTTTCTAGCTCGGTAATCAATTCACGCTCGTAACCGTTTACATAATCCATTACAGTTGTATGCAAAGTATCTTTCCAACGTTCCAAAATAAGTGCTTTGGCTTCTTCTGGTGTTATTTTTTCTCTTGCTTTTTCAACCAAGGCATCTTTCTTCAGTTTTATCTCTGCAACAGTCGCCTTACACGTTTTTAACTCGTTGGTCAACTCCGTATGGCGTGCCAATTTGGTTTCAATTGCTTTTTTTTTAGTTTCAACCGTAGTTTGCTCCTTTTCTTTTTGGATTAACTCAGCTGTTAAAGCTGTAGTTTCTTCGTTGGCTTTAATTCTAATTTTAAGGGCTTTAATTTCCTTTTTACAACTACTAATTTCTCCATTACAGGTTTTTATTTCAGCCTTAAGCTCTTTAAGCACATCTTTAGGAAACACTTCATAATTTTCTTCTTCAAACTCACCTTCTTCCAGTTCGTTTACCTCATTAAAGAGGGCTTCCAATTCATCTCTTCGTGCCTCGTTTTTAGCAAGTTCTTCCAACACCTCAGGAAATTGAGATTTTAAAATATCCTCAGCAGGAATTAACTCTGCATTCCAACCACTTGCTGCTACTGATTTAAGGTCGGTTTCTAAACTGCTCCAATAAGCAGCAAAAGCACCACGGCTTTTATGTAAGTCGAGTATGCCCAACTGGCTAAAATCATCAGCAATGCTTACCGAAAAGTCTTTTCTTAAGTCAAATATATTTTTCTTTGTAGGTAAGGCTTCTAATTTGGCAATGTTACTATTCCACCAAGTATTTACAGAGGCTTCATATTCATTACGTTTACCTAATACATCTGCATGTGCTAGCACGTGAGTTTTTAAATCTTCTTTTGCCGCAATTGTATTTGTAAACTGCGAGTAATTTTCTTTTAAAGGTTCGAACAACTCTTTGCGCACATTTGGGTAGTTGGTCCAATAGGCTTGTAACTCATCTACTTCTTCCGTAGGAATGCCTCCATGTAAATGTGCTTTTACGTCTTGTGGTTCAGCAGGTGGTCTGTTGTCTACGTACCTACGAATATTGAAGTTGTAATCTTCTTTGTCTAAATCATCCTTAGAAATATTACGTGCATAGCCGGCTAAGTTTTCTTTGTGCTTATAAATGTAACTTACCTTGGCAATATCTTCAGGTCGCAATTTATTTTGGTTTTTCCCTTCTTTGTATTCTCTATCTGCATTGATAAACATTACTTCGTTTCTACTACCAGCACCTTTTTTATTAATCACCAATAAAGAGGCAGGGATACCCGTACCATAAAACAATCCAGATGGTAAACCTATAACAGCTTCTAGATAGCCTCGCTCAACAAGCCATTGGCGCATGCTTTTCTCTTCACTTCCTCTAAACAAAACTCCATGAGGCATAACTACTGCCATACGTCCATCGTCTTTTAACACACTTACCATGTGCTGTACAAACATAAAATCGGCCTTCTTCTTTTTGGGCATCCAAAAATGAAAACGATCACGGTGGTTTTTAATGTCAGAATAGTTCTCGGAAAACGGCGGATTTGCAATAACGATATCAAAACGTTTTAACTCTCCGCTATCGATATGTTGCGGATCAGCTATAGTGTCTCCTTGCAAAATCTCTGCATCAAAGATGTCATGAAACAACATATTCATCTTACACAAAGACCAAGTTGTCCCGTTACTTTCTTGCCCTGCAAAACTCAATCGAGAAGCATCTCCATAACGAGATTCTACATAACTTTTAGCTTCAATAAGCATTCCACCAGACCCGCAAGTAGGATCATAAATTGTAGCTTCTTTTGCTGGTTCAAGAATGTTTACTAATAACTTTACAACCTCATTTGGGGTATAGAATTCTCCACCTTTTTTTCCTGCACTATCAGCAAAGTACTTAATCAAGTATTCGTAAGCCGCACCTAAAATATCCGGAAACTCAAAGCGATCATCAGTTAAAACAACCTTGTTGAAATGTATGATGAACTCAACAAGCTTTTCATCATTCAAGGCATTTTTATTCTTGCCAATTGTTCGGTTGAAGTTTACATTTGTTAAAACTCCTGTAAGTTTATCAGGGTTCGACTCCTCTAATGCTTCTAATGCTTTATTAAGTGAATTACCAACATCTTTCTTGAGGTGCAAAACACCATCATTCACCTCTTTACCTTCTTCGTTCTTGGTCAGGTAATTCCAACGAGCTCTCACTGGTACAAAATATTCGTAGGCGTTAACTTTCTCAAGTGCCTGTTGAATCTTCTCCTCTGAAAGACCTTTGGCTCTTAATTCTTTATATCGGGCATCTTTGTCTTGCTCAAATTTATCGGATAATCTTTTCAAGAATAACATTCCAAAAATGTATTCTTTAAACTCAGAGGCATCCATGTTCCCTCTTAAAATATCACAGGCATCCATTAGGAAACCTTCTAGCCAGGATAGTGTTAATTTTTTACTCATTTATTATCTTCTTTATTTGAAACTATTAATTTTCTTACATCTATGTCTAAAATGATAGCTATTTCGTTTAGCACTTCTAATCTTGGTTGCTGTCTATTTTGCACATAGCCATTCACCATATTGTAGCTTTTACCCAGCATTTCAGCTAACCAAATCTGCTTAATGCCTTTATCTTTAAGTACCTCTTTTATTCTAT
>TARA_B110001452_G_scaffold50537_1_pt1 | contig 9988 bp, 8 predicted proteins | sample TARA_B110001452 | Tara Oceans TARA_B110001452 (sample SAMEA4396971) | marine metagenome | biome: Polar Biome; feature: [DCM] deep chlorophyll maximum layer (ENVO:01000326); material: water (ENVO:00002006), including particulate matter (ENVO:01000060) such as... | depth 25 m
CACAAGTATCGATTTAGGTGGAGAGAAAAGAAGCACAAAAGAATTGGAACTTTTTGAAACTAATAGAAAGTTAAATTCTGAATTGATCGACGTAATCTCAAGCAAGTCTAATATGTCTGAAGTTATAAATGTAATTTCTAATTTTCAGCCAATAGGGACTGAAATAAAAGGAGCAACAAATAATTATGCTTTCTTATTAACGGTTTTATGCGCAGGACTAATGACTTTGTTTATACTTCTAAGGCAATTAAATAATTATTTAAATAATTATAAAAAACAAGAATGCAAGCAATTATTATCACAGGAATAGCGGTTTTTATAGGGTCTAATTTTATTCCATATTTTTTAAAAGAAAATATAGAATACAGAGTTGTAACCTTAGATATCCGAAAGTATACTTGAGATTTTTCTAACTTATCTGTAATCCAATATATACTTTCATTTAGAGCTATATTTGTGATAAATAATTCGTCGAAAAGTTAATTTATACAAGACAATCAATCAATTTCTCAGCGAGGCGTATTAAGAGGTTTACACCTGCAAAAAAGAAACTTCTTTCAAGCAAAACGGGTAAGAGTTAACAAAGTCAGGGTTTTAGATGTTGCTTTTGATTTAAGAGAAGATTCTAATACTTTTGGAGAGTATTTTTCAATAGAATTAACAAATAAAAATAATAAATAACTATATTTTGCACGTGGATTTTTAATTCTGGAGTATAACACTATTTTTGCTTATAAATGTTATAATTATAATAACAAAGGGGCAGAATCTGGAATTTTATATAATGATAAGGACTTAAATATTAATTGAGAAATTCCGTTAGGAAATATTATCCTTTTAGAAAAAGATAAAAAGTTATTGAGTTTTAAAGATTTTATTTCAAACTAAAAGTTAGGTTTTTTTAACCTTTTACGAAAATAATAATTAACTTAAATGAATAGAAATATAATTCAAAAAAAAAATATTCTTTTTGGTATTACATTTAAAGGAATTAGTATTTTTTTAAATTTTTTAGTTGTTCCAATTCTAATCTTATTTTTAGGCAAAATAGAATATGGTGTTTGGATTACTATATTTTCAATAGTCAATTGGATTTTCACTTTTGATTTAGGAATAGGCCAAGGTCTAAGAAATAAATTAACAGAAGCATTATCAGTTAATGATAACTTAAAAGCTAGTCAAATTATTTCTACTTCCTATATTTTTATTTCTATTTTTTCACTTGTAATTTTATTAATAGGTATAGGGTTTATTTACTTTGTGAACTTTCAAGATTTATTAAATTATAAGGGAAAGTCAAACTTATATTTAGAGAATTTTGTTTTTCTTTCTCTGTTTTTCACTATTGTAAACTTCACATTAAGCCTTTACAAAAACCTTTATTTAGCAGTGCATAAATCTTTTATGGTAGAACTTATTAATGTGTTTTTTCAAACTTTTTATTTGATCGTTATTTTAATTTGGCTGCATTTTAATTTAGAAAAAAGTTTAATTAATTTAATTCTTATTTTTGGGGTAATTAATTTTATAGTTTCAGTAATTGCAACCTTTGTTTTTTTTAAAATACAGGAAAAAGTTTCATTTTCTTTTATTAATTTTAATTTAAAAGAAGGAAGATTATTGTTTAAACTAGGAGGTAAGTTTTTTATTATTAATATTAGTTTGTTAGTAATCTTGTCTACAGATAATATTATTATATCTAATCTTTTAGGGCCTAGTTTTGTTACAGACTATTTTACTATTCAAAAAGTTTTTCAAGTCTTAATAGTTGTTTTTACGGTAGTGCTATCTTCTTCTTGGGGTCTATATTCTGAAGCCTTAACAAAGAAAGATTTTAATTGGATAAAAGGAAACCTTAAAAAAATGAATATCTATTTTTTAGGAATTTTAATCTTTGGGGTATTTATTTTTTACTTTATAGAAGATATTTTAAATATTTGGATTGGAGAAGACCTTGTTATAATCCCAAAAGGTTTAGCTTTTTGTAATTTGCTTTATACTTTTATTTTTTGTTTTACTAATATTTATATGTTTTTTATAAATGCATCCAATAAAATTAATCTTCAAATGTATCTTTATATATTTGGAGCACTTATTAATATTCCATTATCAATCTTCTTAGTTAGATTATTGGGTTCTAGCACAGGTGTTATAATGTCAACACTTTTATGTTTTTTACCTCTATTAATTATAATGCCAATACAGTCTAATAAAATAATAAAAAATTTAGAAAAAGAATCTTTAAAAAAATGAGTGAATGTTGATTTATATAATTTTTATTTTATTGATTTTTATTCTGCCTATTTTGGGTAAAATTAATATTACAAAAGGCGTTAGAATTTATGGCTTTACTGCTGCATTTATTTTAATTTTCATCTTTTGTGCGTTAAGGTTTGATGTTGGTTATGATTATGAGATGTATCATATGTTGATTGATGGTGATATTAAATATTATACAGCTCAAATTAATAGAATTGAGTATATACCGAGACAGTTAATACTTTTTTCGAGATTTATAGGTTTCTATCAGTTTTTTTTCATTGCGTCATCTTTTATTATTATTTATTTTTATTATAAAGCAATTAAAGAGAATAGTTTAGATAGGTGGTTATCGACTTTAATTTTTGTTTGTTTCCCATTGTTTTTTTTTACGTCACTTTCGATAGTTAGACAATTTATGGTTGTAGCTATAATTTTTTATTCTTTTAAATTTATAAAACAAAGAAAATTTTGGAAATACCTGATAGTCGTTGTGTTTTGTTTCTTTTTTCATAAATCTTCAATTCTAGCATTGCCGATTTATTTTCTTTATGGAAATTTTATTAATAAAAAACTAATAGTATTTATTTATATTTTAGGTTTTTTTAGTTCCGAAATACTAGCTTTCTTTATAAAACTTACTTCGGAAAAGTATAGTATTTATCTTGGTGAAATAGAAGGAGAAGGAGGAAGTTTAATTTTAATTTTCTTTCAGTTTTTAGGACTATTTCTATTACCTTTGGTCTATAATTTTAGAGATAAAGAGGACAAAGAATTTAATTTTTACTTGTTAACTTACTTTGTTGGTTTGTTTATTTGGGGAAGTTTATCAAAATTTGGTCATGCAGGAATAAGAGGAGGCTTGTACTATATGAGCTTTACAATATTGTTAATCCCTCATTTAAAGAATAAAATTAAGGAATATAGAATTATTAGAGAATTAATAGCGATTATTTGCTTTCTTTTCTTTTTTGTAAATTTATATATAGGCTCTAGGCATAAAATAAAAGATGCTAATTTACCTTATCAAACCTATTTTTTTAAATCAGCTAAAGATTTTAAATCTAATGAGTAATTCTAAAAAAGTTTCTGTAATAACTGCTAGTTTTAATAATATAAAAACAATTAATGATACTCTATCTTCAGTGTTAAATCAAAGTTATAATAATATTGAATTTATTATTATCGATGGATGCTCTAAAGATGGGACTTTGGATCTCATAAAAAAAAGAGAGGCTGAATTTAAATCGAAATTGGCTTCTTACAAATTATTAAGTGAAAAAGACACTGGGATTGCAGATGCTTGGAATAAGGGACTTAAATTAGCAACAGGAGATGTTGTTTTTTTTCTTAATTCTGATGATTGGATTTCTGATGAAACTATTCAAAAAGCTGTGAATTCTTTAAATGTAAATAATTTAGAGCTAGTTTATGGCATATGCAATAGAGTAGATGAAGAAACAAATTATATAGGAAGCTTTCAGAGAAAATTTACAAAGTATAGAGAATTATGGAATTTTGGGTTTTCTTTTACAACCTGTTTTTGCTCTAAAAAAGTCTATGATACTATTGGTGGGTTTGATACTGATTATAAAATTGCAATAGACTCAGATTTCTTACTTAGATGTCTTAAAAGTAACGTTAAGTTTATTAAAGGCTCACAAGAAGTATTTATGAGAATAGGTGGAGTCAGCACAAAACATAGGTTAAAAGCGCATCAAGAGTACAAACAAGCACTGATTAAAAATGGATATCCTAAACTTTTAGTTCATTTAAGTTATTTCTTCTTTAAATTTACTTAAATTAGTTATTTTACTAAAATAAAGAAAAATTGTAATGAAAAAGTGGATACAAAAAGCTATCGTGCAAAAAACAATATCTTATCTACCGGCAAGTCAGAAAATAAATTATTTTTTTCAGAAATATATCACTAAAGGAATATATTTAAAGGATATATATTTTTATGATAGATTAGACCATGCAAAGGTTCATATAAAAAGCTATCAAGAATATAGCAATAATAATATGCCAAATATTTCTTTAGAAATTGGTTCAGGTTGGTATCCTGTTGTTCCTATTTCTTTTTTTTTAGCAGGAACTAATAAAATTTACTGCGTTGATGTTACTTTTTTAACCTCTAAAAAAAGAATAAAAACCACATTAAACAAGTTTATCGAATGCCATGAATTAGGTAAATTAAAAGATTATATTAAAATAATTCCAGAAAGGTTTCAGATAATAGAAACTATTCTTGACAATTTTGAAGACTATTCTTTAGATCAAATACTCAAAAGTTTAAAGTTAAAATATCTTATTGAAGATGCTCGAAATTTGACATTAAAAAGTAATTCTATAGATTTTATAAATTCTAATAATACATTTGAACACATTTATCCTGATATATTAATTCCTATTTTAAAGGATTTCAAAAGAGTAATTAGAAAAGACGGAGTAATGTCACACTTCATAGATATGTCAGATCATTTTGCCCATTTTGATAAATCAATAAATATTTATAATTTTTTAAAATTTTCAGACACCAAATGGAAATGGATTGATAACTCTATTCAGCCGCAAAGTAGAATTAGAATTTATGATTATAAAAATATTTATTCAGATTTAAAAATACCTATTTCCAGAGAATCTTATAGAAAAGGAAACATAAAAGAATTAGAATCAATTTCTTTAGCTAAAAATTATCTTGAGAATCCTCTTGAGGAAATAGCGAAAAGCCATTGTCATTTTATTTCTAATATGAGTGAATAATGCGAATTATATAAAAACTAAGCAAAATATAGATGAAGTCTTTTTTTTTCGAATTTATTAAAACAGTATATTATTTCTACAGAAATTATATTCCTAATCATTTTATTAATAAAATACCTTTCTATTTTATTAGACACTTTTTTTACAGAAATATTTACAGATTAAAATTAGGAAAAGGAAGCAGTATTCATTTAGATTGTTTTATTAACAGATTTAATATTGAAATAGGTAAGGATACAGCTATAAATAGAAAATGTTATTTAGATGGTAGAGGAGGAATACTAATTGGAGATAATGTTTCTATCTCTCCAGAAGTACATTTAATAACAGCACAGCATAATATTAACGCCCCTTCATTTACATTCGTTAAAGAGCCTATTGTATTAGATGATTATGTTTTTATAGGTACTAGAGCAATTGTTCTACCAGGAGTGCATTTAGGTAAAGGTTGTGTTGTGGCTTCAGGAGCAGTAGTAACTAAGTCTTTTCCAGAATATAGTGTTGTTGCGGGCGTTCCAGCTAAAGTTATTTCAACAAGAAATAAAGAATTAAATTATTCTTGTAAATGGATGCCGCCTTTTGACTAATATTTAATTAGTTTTGTTTTCTATGAAAAAAATACTTGTTATAGACTTTAATGGCACATCAGCTCTGTATACTCACTATTTTTCTAAAGGATTAGTTGAGGGAAATGATGAGGTGAAAATTTTAGGCAAGAAAAAACCATCCTTTTTAGATGTCTTTGAAGATTTAAATGAATACTTGGGTTTTAATTTTGGATTTAAATTTTTAGATTATGTTTTAAATTGGTTTTGGCTATTATTTAATTATCAAAAATTTGATACTATTGTTATTCAATGGTTGCAATTATTAAAGTATACTAGTGCTGAAATTAAGTTACTTAATTATCTTCAATCTAGAGTGAAACTAATTTATATAGTGCACAACTTATATCCCCATAACACAAAAAATAATAAAGTTGTAAAAAGATACAATCAATTATATCAAACTGCAAAAAATATTGCTGTTCATACTCATAAAGTAAAAAAATCAATTTTAGAGTTAAGTGGGAATACTAATATTTTAAGTATTAAACATGGTTTTTTTTTCAAAGAATTTAGACCCAAAGCTCCTAAAATTATTCTAAATAAATGTTTAATGATTGGATATATTTCTAAATATAAAGGAATAGAAGATGCATTAGAGGTCGTTAAAATATTAAAAGAAAAGGGTGTAATAATTTCTTTGGATATAATAGGGCTCGGAACTCCTGAATATTTAAATATTTTAATTAAATTAATTGATGATTTTAAAATCAAGAATCAAGTATTTATTTTATCAAAAGAGGTACCTACTAATTTTTTAATTGATAAAATTAATGAATCTGTAATGTTGTGGTTGCCGTATAAAAAAATAAGTCAAAGTGGAGTTGCATATACATCAACAGGTTTAGGTAAGCCTTTTGTTGGTTATGATGTTGGAGATTTTAAGTATTCTTTTGGAGATAAAGGAGTAGCTAAAATTGTTAAAGAAGATAATATTGAAGATTTTTCTGAAGCTGTTATAGAAGTCTTGGATAATCAAGATTTTCATGAAAAAAATATTCAAAAATTATCTTTACAGAATTTATGGAATTCAAATAGAACAATATTAAATTTGAAAAATTGAAATTTTCTTTAAACATAAACGCTAATAATATAAACTTAATTGTTGGAAGTTTAATTTTACCTTCCTTACTTTTACCAATAAGATATTCTAGTTTAATACTTATAATTGCAAGTATAGCTTCACTTTATAATTTGGTTTATAAAAGAAAGAAAGAACGGTTATTTAGTTATTTGTTTTTTCCTTTTATAATGTATTATATATCAATAATAATATCATTTATTATTGATATATATCATAATCAATCTGATGGTGAATTTATGTTTAGGAATTTATCAGTTTTAATTATTCCACTATTTATATTTACTTCTAATTTTTCTAAAATTCAAATTCTAAATATTTTAAAAAAAACTTCTATTTTAATAACTTTTGTTGGTTTATTTTTTCTTATTTCCTGGTTTTTTGGGCATTATAAATATGATAATCAGCAAGAATATCAAAAAAAAGAATGGATAAAAAATGATATAACAACGACAAAAGGCTACTTAACAAAAAACTCCAAATACAATATAACAATTAATCCAGCATCAGAAAAGCCAAGTTTTCGAAAAGTTATTATGTTAACAAATGAGCAAACTAAAAGTTCAGTTGTAAGAGAGTTTGTTGTGAAGGCAGGAGGCGCTAAAAAAGATTTTTGGGTACTACTTAGAAATGTAAATGATGGAAATTGCAAGGCTTGGTTTAACGTTACAAACGGTGAAATTGGTAAAGTTGAAGGAAGTGGAAGAGTAAACTCAGAAAAGCTTTCAGAAGGTTTTTATAAGTTTACTCTTGCAAACAAACCTAAACTTAATTCTACTCGAGAATGGTTTTATATCTCTTTTGTCTCTAATAATGGGGGTTATACTTGGAATAATAATTTTAATCAAGATGTAAATCTACAATTAAGAAATCCTAATCTATATTTAGATTCAGGAGAAAACCTATTAGAAAAAAGAAGCCTTTTTAAATATAAGATTACTGATTTCACTGGTTTGGAGAATTACGCTCATAGTACGTATTTTGGTTTAATATTTCTATTTGCTATAGTTGCTTTTGTATTTAATCCATTTTTAAACAATTGGTTAAGATTTATGGTAATTATTATGAATGTCTTTGTTGTAATTACTTTAGCATCTAAGGCGATTATAATTAGTTTAGTTTTTCTTTTGCCAATTTATTATTTATTTAATTATTTCAATTACAAGTATTTACTTGTTGTTCTGATTCTTGGACTTTTTATAGGTTATAATGGACATATAAAAGAAAGATTTAATGACATGTTTCAAACAATAGTCAATTTAAATCATGATAAGGATTTAGGAGATTTAAAAAATTTAAGTACCAATAATAGAATACTTATTTATAAAAATTATCTCGATTTGATAAAGAATAATTATCTTGTAGGCTATGGGTATGAAAACGGTTTAGAAACTGTTAATTCAGAATATAATTATAGTTTTAATACCCATAATCAATATTTACAATCATTATTCCATGCAGGTGTTTTTGGTTTATTTTTGTTGGTTTTGTTTTCCATTTCTCCTTTTGTTTTAAAAGTAAAAAAAACAAAAAAAAAATATGGATTAGAATTTTTAATAATTTTAATTCTTTTTAATTTTTTATTCGAATCACTTTTATATAGACAATGGGGGTTGATATTTGTTTGTTTTAGTTATGCAATTTATTTTCAATTTTTTAAATCTGAATTAAAATGGTTTCGATAATTACCCCTGTATATAATTGTGAAGAATTTCTAGAAGAATGCATTCAGTCAGTTTTAAATCAGACATTAAAAGACTGGGAGTTAATTCTAGTAGATGACTGCTCAACAGATTCTTCAAGTATAATAATAAATAAATATGTAGCCTTAGATTCAAGAATAAAACTTTATTCTTTGAATAAAAATGTTGGTGCAGGAATAGCAAGAAATAAAGGTATTGAAATTAGTAGAGAAAGGTTTATCGCTTTTTTAGATAGTGATGATTATTGGCATAGGAACAAATTAAAATTGCAAATAGAGTATATGATTCAGGAGAATATAGACTTTTCATACACAAATTTCTTTGAATTAGATAAAGAAGACAAAGTTAGTAAGATTATTTTAACGCCTAAAAGTGTAAATTCTTTTTCGTTGCTTTTTAATAACTATATTAAAACCTTAACGGCTATTTATGATACCAAAAGAATTGGAAAAACTTATATGCCAAATTATAGAAAAAGACAAGATTGGGGTTTGTGGTTTAATCTCTTATATAAGACCAATAAGGCTTATCGATTTACAGAACCATTGGCATATTATAGAACATCAAACACATCTTTAAGTAAAAATAAACTTAAATTAGTAAAAGAAAACTTTAACTTTTATAGATTTTTTTTACAGAAAAATATTTTAGAAAGCCTTATAATGATCATTTTATTTTTTGTTGTTCATTTCACATTTAAAATGTTTTTTTTTAAAAAGATTCGGAGATAAATACGTTTATTTCTCATCTAAAATTAAAATATCAAAAACTTTTTAAATATTTCATATAATGAAACTCTAAATTTTACGTTAAGCAATAGAAATATTTGTCCAATTAACTAAAGAATAAATTTAAGCTTGAAAAAAAGATATTCCCATTTCATTAAACCTTTACAAATAGTAATAGACTTATTTATATTAAATATTATAACGTACTTTGTGTACGATAAAGAATATTTAAATATTTTCTTTTTATCATACATTTCGTTTTTTTGGTTAGTTACATCTTATTTTTTTGCTTTTTATGAAATATAGAGGCATACTGCACTTCTGACCCTTCTGAGGCTTTTAGTAAAACAATTTCTATTTTTTATTCTTGGATATTTCGCATATTTCGGTCTTTTTAAAGAGGGTGATATCGTTAATAATCAATTTTCAATTTTAATACTTACAATTATTTCCATTTCCTTTGTTAAACTTTCTTGGTTATTTCTTCTAAAAGAGTACAGATCTTTTGGTAATAACTTTAGAACAACAATTGTTATTGGTTTTGATGATTCTTCAAAAAATATCATTAAACTTTTTAAAAGTAAATCTAATTTAGGGTATAAATATCTTGGTTTTTTTTCTGATAAAATTTACGAGGATAAAGAATATTTAGGGAATCTAGATGCTATTTTTGAATATGCTAAAAAACATGTAGTTGATGAAATTTATTGTTCACTATCTACTTTAAATCAAAAGCAAATAAAAAAAATAAATAAGTTTGCACTTGATAAGGATATTATTTTAAAATTAATTCCTGACGGTAACGAGTTGTACAGTAAAAACCGAAGTATAGAATATTATGGCGAT
>TARA_B110001452_G_scaffold13043_1_pt1 | contig 9950 bp, 8 predicted proteins | sample TARA_B110001452 | Tara Oceans TARA_B110001452 (sample SAMEA4396971) | marine metagenome | biome: Polar Biome; feature: [DCM] deep chlorophyll maximum layer (ENVO:01000326); material: water (ENVO:00002006), including particulate matter (ENVO:01000060) such as... | depth 25 m
CATTGATCCATTAGAAATTATTGATCGTTATGGTTCAGATACACTAAGATTTACATTAACCTCTCTCAATACACCTGGAAGGGATGTCCGCTTAAGTGAACAGCGAATAGCTGGTTATAGAAATTTTATTACCAAAATTGTTAATGCATATAAATATGCTGAATTTAAAAATATTTATCCTTTAAAAAATAATAATACAATAGATGTAAAAAATATATTTAATCTCTGGATCTTAGATGAGTTACAAAAAACAAACTCTGAAATTCAAAAATATTATCAAGGATACTTATTTCACGAAGTTGCTAATAAGCTTTACCATTTTACCTGGCATACTTTTTGTGACTGGTATATTGAAATATCAAAAACATTATTAGATGGTCCTGATCGCAATGAAACAATTTACACATTTAACTTAGTTTTTAATTCACTTCTCCAATTACTTCATCCAATTATCCCTTTTATAACTGAAAAATTATGGCAGAAAAATAATGAATCAATACTTATGACAAAGCAGTGGGAAAACTTAAATATTAAAATAGAAAAATCTTCAATCGATAAAGCTAGTTTGTTTATATCTTTTGTAGAAGAGATCAGATCCGTAGAGAAGTTATTTGAAATTAAAAAAGATGAGAAAATAGAAATATACTCACCAGATTCCTACCTTCAAGAGGTTCTTATTTCTAACAAAGAAATATTTGAATTTATGTCTAGAAAGAAATTGAAAAAATCAGAAATTGTCAATTCAGTAACTTTGCCTTTTAAAGATAAGGAATTCCAAATTCTTTTTGATAATACTGACTTTACAAAAATAAAAGAGAAATTATCAAAAAATAAAATGAATTTAGATAAAGAGGAAATGTCTATTTCTAAAAATTTATCAAATGATAACTTTATTCAAAAAGCTCCTGAGGATTTAATTGCTCAAAATACTTCAAGGCTTGAGGCAATAAAACTAGAATTAATAAAAATCAATAGTATATTATTGAATATCTAATATGGTTGATAAAAGAAAATTACCTAGTCGTCATGTATCTGTAGGTCCAACAAGCGCCCCACACAGATCTTATTATTATGCTATGGGCATGACAGAAGAGCAAATTAATCAGCCTTTTGTGGGCGTGGTTACCACATGGAATGAAGCAGCACCATGTAACATTTCCCTTTCAAGGCAAGCTCAATCTGCAAAAAAAGGCGTATGGGATGCTCACGGAACACCAAGAGAATTTACTACAATTACCGTAACCGACGGTATTGCTATGGGACACGAAGGAATGAAATCGTCACTAATTAGCAGGGAAATTATTGCTGACTCCACTGAATTGACTGTTAGAGGTCATTGCTATGATGCTCTTGTTGGATTAGCTGGATGCGATAAATCTTTACCAGGCTTAATGATGGCTATGCTTCGTTTAAATGTTCCTTCTGTTTTTATGTATGGTGGCTCTATTTTACCGGGTGTCCATAAAGGTAAAGATGTAACTGTGATTGATGTTTTTGAAGCTGTAGGAAAACATTCTAGTGGCGAAATAACTGATCAAGAACTTCATGATTTGGAATGTGTGGCTTGTCCATCAGCAGGCTCATGTGGAGGTCAGTTTACTGCAAATACCATGGCTTGTGTTTCTGAAACTATTGGATTAGCTCTTCCTGGGTCGGCAATGACCCCAGCACCTTATGAAAGCCGTGATAAGTATGCTTATGAGAGTGGAAGGGTTGTCATGGATTTAATTGAAAAAAATCTTCGTCCAAGAGATATTGTTACTAAACAATCTCTAATCAATGCAGCTATTGTTGTTTCGGCATCTGGTGGATCAACAAATGCGGGTTTGCATTTACCGGCTATGGCAAGTGAAGCAGGAATAGATTTTACACTTGAAGACGTAACCAAAATATTTCAATCAACTCCGTATATAGGAAATCTAGCGCCAGGTGGTAAATATGTAGCTAAAGATCTCTATGAAGTAGGTGGAGTTCCCGTTTTAATTAAAATTTTAATAGATGGTGGGCTAATTGATGGATCTTGTATGACCGTAACTGGAAAAACGCTAGCAGAAAATGTTAAAGATGTTGAAGTTCCAAAAGATCAAGATGTCATTTATCCTATTGATAAGCCAATTAGCAAAACCGGTGGAGTAGTAGGATTAAAAGGTACATTAGCTCCAGATGGAGCAATTGTTAAAATTGCAGGGTTAAAAAAACTTCACTTCAAAGGGCATGCTATATGTTTTGAAAGAGAAGAAGATGCTCTAAGTGCTGTCCTGGAGGGAAAAATTAAATCAGGCAATGTCCTCATAATTAGGTACGAAGGTCCAAAAGGTGGTCCTGGAATGAGAGAAATGCTTTCGACTACAAGTGCTATTTATGGTCAAGGTCTTGGTGAAGAGGTCGCCTTAATTACTGACGGTCGTTTTTCTGGGGGTACGAGAGGATTTTGTATTGGTCATGTGGGTCCTGAGGCATTCGAATGCGGACCAATAGCTTTAGTTGAAGATGGAGATGAAATTGAAATCGATGCTTTGAAAAATATACTTAATTTAAATGTCTCTGAAGAAGTACTGGCTGAGAGAAAGAAGAAATGGAAACCTAAAGATCCTGAATTTACGTCAGGCGCTTTGTGGAAATATGCTCAAACAGTTGGTCCTGCTCACTTAGGAGCTCTCACCCAACCTGGAGCTAAAAAAGAAAAAAGAACTTATTCAGATATTTAATTCTAGAAGAATAGGGCAATGATCGGAAGGTCTTTCCATATCTCGATATTCCTTTAATACTTTTCTATTAGTGACGTATCTAAAAAGAAAGGGAGATAATAGAAAAAAATCTATTCTTATTCCCTCGTTTTTTCCAAATTTATAGGTTTTGTAATCAAAGAAGGTGTATGTTGAATTTTTGTCTTCAAACTCAAAAGGATCAACTAAATCTAAATTCTTATAGCTATAAAAAAACCTTCTTGCTTCTCTAGATACAAGAGCATCATTTTTATATTTCTTAATATCATGTGCATCTGTATCTTGAGGAATAACATTAAAGTCTCCAGTGATAAGAATATTATGTTTTTTTTGAAGTTCTTTTAAATGAATAAGAATATTTTTCATCCAATTTGTTTTTAATTCAAATTTTTCTGTTCCAATAGGGTTACCGTTAGGAAAATAACAATTAAGAATAACTGTATTGAGATCTTCGATTAAAATACAATTATTTCTTGCTTGTAAATTATTTAAATCATCCAAATTGAGATTTTTGATTTTCTTTTGATTCTTATAGGCAATAGCAACACCATTATATGCTTTTTGTGTTGAGCTAATACTATCGTAATTATGTGATTTAAAAAAATCCTCAACAATATTCGCATTCTCTGTTTTGAGTTCTTGTAGGCAAATCATATCTGGATTTTCTTTTTGAATGAGTTTTTCTAAAAGTGGTTCACGAGCCCTAATAGAATTCACATTCCAAGATATAATTTTCACTTTTAGATACTAAAAGAGCTGCCGCAACCACAGGAGTTTTTAGCATTTGGATTTGATATAGAAAAACTTGAGCCCACTAATTCACTTTTATAATCAAGCTCAGAATCCTTAATAAAAGGCAAAGATTTTTTATCAATTACAATATCAATCTCTTTAAGCTTGTAAATATTATCTTTTTCTTCTGAATACTCACTGTCTGTTTTGAAAATATATTGAAAACCGGAGCATCCACCTCCTTTAACCTTAATTCTAAAGAAAGTTTTATCTTGGTTTTTAAGTACTTCTTGAATTTTACTTATAGCACTATCTGTTATATTAATATCAACCATATGTACTTTAATTTATCAGTTAAAAACGAATTGTCCAAAGGTAGACTGGTTAAAATCAACAAAGATGTCAGAGATATTTTTGAGCGTGATAGGGATAGGGTATTACACTCAACAGCCTTTAGAAAACTCAAGGATAAAACTCAAGTATTTATGTTTGAAAAGGGTGATTATTATAGAAATAGACTAACTCACACTTTAGAGGTTGTTCAGTTAGCCAGATCTTTATCAAGAAGAATGGGGCTTAACGAAGATTTATCGGAAGTGATAGCTCTTTCGCATGATTTGGGACATACGCCTTTTGGACATGCCGGGGAAGAGGTCATCATTGAAGATCTAGATAAAAACTTTAACCATAATGTACAATCATTTAGACAGGTTACGCTATTAGAAAAAAAATATATTGATTATGAAGGGCTAAATCTATCCTGGGAGACTTTAGATGGGATCATTAAGCATAACGGACCTGTTTTAAATACTAATTATAACTTTGATCTATCTAAAGATTTCAATTTTAACTTAACATTGAACCCTTCTCTAGAAGCGCAGGTTGCAACAATCTGCGATGACATAGCTTACATAGCGCATGACTTTGATGACGCCTTAAGATCTAAAGTTATATCTATTGATCAAATTAAATCACTTACGTCTTTTTTTAAAATTTCTAAATATAAAATTATTGATACCGCTGATATGGATATTTTTAGAAATAATATTACTAGATTTTTAATTAATTTTTTAATTTTAGACGTCTTTCATCAAACTAATAAAAATATTTCTCGTTATAACATAAAAGAACATTTGGATGTCATGCATTGTAGTGAGTTTCTAGTTCAGTTTAGTGATGATTCTAAAGTATTAGTCTCTGAGTTAAAAAAATTCCTATATGACAATTTCTATACTTCAGATTTAGTCACCGAAGGAAAAGATAGAGCTCAATCAATAGTTAGATTTTTAATAAAATTTTTCATGAATGATGAAAAATTTTTACCAGCTAGTTGGTTAAAAAAAATAAATGATGATGAATCAAAAAAAAGAGTTATTATTGATTACATATGCGGAATGACTGATCAATTTTCTATAAATTTTTATAATAATAATGTTTGAATCCATAAAAGAAAATATTAAACAAGCTCTTTTAATTAACTACCCTGATTTGGAGATAGAAGTTAACTCTATTCAATTAGAATTACTTTTTGATGAGAAGGGTGACTTAACTACTAATATATGTATGAAATATGCAAAATTATTATCCTCATCACCTAAGATAATTGCTGAAAATATTCTTCGTAATTTCAAGCATCCTCTTGTTAAGGAAACACAACTAGCAGGACCAGGTTTTATTAATTTTTTTTTAAATGATGATGGTTTTGAAGATCTATTAAGATTTCAAAATCCACTCAATGCTCATTCAAAATCAATTAATATTGAGTTTGTCTCTGCAAATCCTACAGGTCCTTTGCATTTAGCACACGGAAGAGGCGCCGTTGTGGGCGATGTTCTCTCTAATTTATATGAGTTCAATGGCTTTAAGGTAGATCGAGAATACTATGTAAATAATACAGGTAATCAAATCAATGAATTTTTGTCATCTATTTTGTATTCTATATCTGAAACTCATAGTCTTTCATTGTCTTATCAGCAGTATTATAAAGGTGACTATATTAAAGAGATAGCAAATTCTTGTTATGAAGAATTTAAAGACATTATTAATAGTAATATTTCCAAAGATCAGAAAAATGAAATTGTAAATTTTGCTATAGGTAATCTGGTAAATAAATCTTTGGAAGTTTTAAGATCTAGTAACATTAATTTTAACTCAGTAATTTACGAAACCGATATAATGAAGAAAGAGCACTTTTCTAAGGCGCTAAGTGCTCTTAAAGATAAACAATTAGTATATGATGGTAAACTCCAACAGCCAAAAGACTATAAAAAAACAAAAAAAGAGAACAATATTTCAATATTTAAATCTTCCAATTTTGGGGACGACGAAGATAGAGCCTTAACTAAAAACGATGGTACTCCAACTTACTTTGCAAATGATATCGCTTATCATTTAGATAAGGTTGACAGAGGGTTTGATAAATTAATAAACATATGGGGTGCTGATCATTTAGGTTATCTAACAAGGCTTAAGTCTGCACTTAAATCTGTGAAAGAAGATATCGATTTTGAAGTTGTATTTTGTCAAATCGTAAATTTAAAAAGAGATAATATCATTCAAAAATTATCCAAACGAGAAGGGACAATCCTTGAATTAGATAGCTTAATTAATGAAATAGGTACAGATAATTTTAGATATTTCATGTGTTATAGAAAAAATGATACACATATGGATCTAGATATAGATCTAATTAAAAAAGAAAATAAAGAAAATCCTATCTATTATATTCAATATGCTTCAGCTAGAACATTTTCAGTCTTAAAGAAAAAAAAACAAATTTTAGATAAATCATTAATTTGGTCTTCGGAATTAAAAATATTATACAAAAAAATATTTCAATGGAATGATGTTGTTGTTCAAGCTTCTAATAGAAATGAAGTTCATTTAATTGCTCACTATCTAGAAAGTTTAGCTTCTTGTTTTCATTCATACTGGTCAGCATCTAAAGGAAGACCAGAACTAAGATTTCTAGACGACAATCAAAATATTTCTTCTCATCATGAGTATCTCTTGAAACGTTTCCAGTCCACACTTAATAATGGTTTAAACATTTTAGGTATAAAATCAAAAACAGAAATGTAATTCTTGAAAATTTTTAAAAATATTAAGTTTCTTTTTATTGTTGTCACTTTTGTCTTATTCGTATCAATTTTTTTATATTTGTACTTTAACTATTTTCAATTTTATTTCACAGATAATATAGAATTAATAGCTCCCAATGATTTAAATTTTATTAAATGAAAAGTCCAATTATTATATCAATAATATCTTATAATTTATTAAAAGCTGAAAAAGACTATATTAGTAAATTTCAACCCTTTGGTATAATTTTATTTTCGAAAAATATTAAATCTCTACCTCAATTAAAAAGATTAGTGTCTAGTATTAAGTTACATAGTCCATCAACCCTTTTATTTATTGATCAAGAAAGTGGTATTGTAGATAGATTTAAATTTTTCAAAGATCTTAATTTTTTAGATAATTACGAATATTATAAAATTTATTTAAAAGATGAAAAATTAGCTAAACTTTTAATTTTTCTTAAATCTTATATTACTTCCTATTATTTGAGAGAGTGGGGGTTTCATTCTAATACAGTACCAGTTTTAGATGTTTCAATACATAAAACTGCTAAATTTATAAGTCAGAGAACATTTGGACCTGATCTAAAAATTATTAAAAAACTCAATAACATTATTGTTTTAAATAATTTTAAATTTAATTTAATACCAGTAATAAAACACGTTCCTGGCCATGGCGTAACTTCAAAAGATAGTCATAAAGTAATACCATCAACAAATATTTCAAAAAGAGATTTAAGCAAGCATTTTCAATCTTTTAAAAATTTTAATTACCTACCTTTGGCTATGACATCACATATTATTTACAAAAAAATTGACTCAAGCTTTATCGCAACCTTTTCTCATAAAATTATTAGTCAAATAATTAGAAAACAAATTAATTTTCAAGGTCTCTTAATGACGGATGATCTTTCTATGAAAGCTGTAAAGTATAGTAAAGAGGTGATCTGCAAATTATCTAATAATTTAGATATTGATATTCTATTAGATTGTTCTAACGACATAGAAAGGTATATGTATTTTTCTAGGAATTTTAGATCAACTGATAGATATAATTCTTTTATCGTTAATAAAAAAAAATGGGTCCAACAAAAAAAAATGCCTGCAAATATTAATATTAAGAAATATAGGAATATTTATGATAATATTTTAAAAAATCATGGAATCTAATCTTAATATAGCTATTGAAGACTATAATGGACCTCTTGACGTATTGTTGGAGCTTGTTAATAAAAATAAATATGACATTAAAAAATTACCAATCCTAGATTTATGCAACCAATATTTAAGATTTATTGATAATATTAAATCAGTCAATATTGATCTGGCATCTGAATATCTTCTTATGGCCGCTATTATGATTTACTTAAAATCTAAATTTCTTGTTAATAAAGATAAAGAAGAAGATGTAAAAAAAGTAACAAGATTTCTGACTAATAGACTGACTATTCTTGAGATGTTAAATAAAAATTCAACAAAACTCTTTGAATTACCAAAATTTGAAGAAGATTTTTTTCCTAATAAAAATAAATTTAAACTAAAGGTTGAAAAATCATATGTTATCAAAGATAAGCTTTTTGATCTCTTAAAGGCATATACTAATATCTATAGAAGAAATCAAAATTACACTTTAAAATTTTCCTCAATAAAACTTTTCTCTATTAAGGATGGCCAAAAAGTCTTAAATGAAAAAATTTCCTCATTTGATGACTGGTTTTCTTTAGATAGTCTAATGCCTGATAAATTAAAAAATGATTTGTTGAGTAGGTCATTTATATCTAGTACTTTTGGGGCAGGTTTACAAATGGCAAAAAAAAATCAAAATTCAGAAAAAACACTTGTGATTAAGCAATCTATGCCCTTTAAAGACATTTATTATAAAAAATATGAGTGATACTATTCAAAAAGTAGAAGCCCTGATCTTTTCTTCATCTAAGCCTATCAAAGAAGATGAGATAAAAAAACGTTTAGACTTACATGAAGATATTTCATTAATGCTTGCTTCCTTGTCCGAAGAATATTCTAGTAAAGGAATTAATCTTAGAAAAATTGGAAATGGTTGGATTTTTGTTACTAATGAAAATTTAAGTGAAATTTTCCATGAAAAAAGAGAAATTAAAAAAAAATTATCTAAACAAGCTATAGAGACTCTTTCAATAGTTGCCTACCACCAGCCAATTACTAAATCTGAAATTGAGGGTATACGAGGTGTTATTATCGGACAGGGCATTCTTGATCAACTTATGGAGCTTAATTGGATACAGCCCGGTGGAAGAAAAGAAGTGCCTGGAAGGCCTATACTTTGGAATACAACTGATGAATTTCTTTTACATTTTGGTTTGGGTACTCTTGATAATTTACCTGGAATTGAAGAACTTAGAAGTTCTGGCATTTTAAATGAAAATTTTTCTTCATTAAACATCCAAGAAGTTTCAGACAGTTTAGATCCTGAGGAAGCTTTAATTGATGACAATGAGGATGAAAATTTAGACGACTTTTCTCAAAGTCAACTTGATGATAATACTAATGATACTTGATGTTCAAAATTTAACACATCATTTTGAAAATGTTAAAGCCCTTAATGACGTAAGTTTTAAAATTGAAAATAATTCAATTATTTCTATATTAGGTCCGTCTGGGTGTGGTAAGACAACTCTCATACGTTTAATTTCAGGTTTAGAAGAAATACAAGATGGTAAAATTTATCTTCAAAACGATTTAGTTAGTCATAAAAAAATAAACTTACCGCCAGAAGATAGATCTATTTCTTATGTTTTTCAGGATTTTGCTCTTTTTCCTCATATGACAGTTTTAGAAAATATTAGCTTTGCAGCCAGTTCTCAAAAAAATAAAAAGCAATTAACTCAACAAGTTATCTCACTAGCAAAAATTGATAATTTTTTAGACAAATACCCCCATCAATTAAGTGGGGGAGAACAACAAAGAGTTGCTTTGGCGAGGTCAATTGCAGTACAGCCAAAGCTATTATTATTAGATGAACCTTTTTCTGATCTCAATACATCTCTTAAGAAAGACATTATAGACGATACACTTCATCTTATTAAAAGTTTGGAGTCCTCTGCGATTATTGTGACTCATAATGCTGAAGAGGCTATGTTTATTAGTGATCAAATTATTGTAATTAATGATGGCTCTATTGTTCAAGTTGGTACTCCTTATGATATTTTTTATCATCCAAAAAATAGTTACGTAGCATCTCTCTTTGGAGAAACCAATCTTTACACTACAAGCGTCTTAGAAGGCTTCTGTGACACTCCAATAGGTAAGATTCAAACTCCAAATTTATCTCAAGGTCAAAAAGTGGATATTGTAATCAGACCAGAAGCCTTAATCTTACATAAAGAACAATCACCACTTATTAGTGAAGTGAATGGTGTCGTTGTTGACTCAA
>TARA_B110001452_G_scaffold119985_1_pt1 | contig 9940 bp, 8 predicted proteins | sample TARA_B110001452 | Tara Oceans TARA_B110001452 (sample SAMEA4396971) | marine metagenome | biome: Polar Biome; feature: [DCM] deep chlorophyll maximum layer (ENVO:01000326); material: water (ENVO:00002006), including particulate matter (ENVO:01000060) such as... | depth 25 m
CCAAGGAGCAAAAAAATGTGGTCGATGTAGATCAGGCCATGGATCTGAAAAGTCCTGGCACCCTCTTGACAAATCCAAAAAAAAACCGATTCTATTCCCCCTTGGTGCGCAATATTGCAAAACAAGAGCAAATAGATCTAAGCGAACTTGAAAATATAGCTGGATCAGGTAAAGAGGATCGATTGACTAAGCAAGATGTATTGAACTACCTCAGCTCAAGGAACTCGCAATCAGATTCCGTTGATGGGCTCCTTGAAAGCACTATAAATAACACGCCCCTGACCCTGTCAGGTGAGGATGAAATCATATCCATGGATCGGATGCGAAAAATAATTGCTTCGCGAATGATCGAATCTAAATCCATTTCTGCACATGTGACTTCCTTTGTCGAAGCAGACATGAGTCCCATTGTTTCTTGGAGAAATAAATTCAAAGAAAAATTCAAGGCAACCTCGGGTCAATCGTTAACTTTTACCCCCATCATTATTGAGGCAGTAGTGAAAGCCATCAAAGATCATCCTATGATCAACATTCAAGTCCAAGGTGATCAAATTATTAAAAAAAGCTATATTAATATCGGTGTTGCTGTGGCACTTCCTTCAGGAAATCTCATCGTGCCTGTCATTAAAAATGCGGAACTACTAGATCTTAAATCCTTGGTCATAGCAGTAAATGATCTGGCCCATAGAGCTCGTACTAATGCACTTAAGCCCGATGAACTGGACGGGGGTACGTTCACTGTTTCTAATGTAGGATCATTTGGTAATGTTATGGGTACACCCATCATCGTGCAACCTCAAGTAGCCATTATGGCTATAGGTGCCATACAAAAAAAACCTGCGGTAATCGAAACTCCTGAAGGTGACTTTATAGGCATCCGCCATAAAATGTTTTTGTCCCATAGCTATGACCACCGTGTCATCGATGGCTCTTTGGGTGGTGGTTTTGTGAGACGTGTGGCGGACTATCTTGAAAACTTTGACATTAACAGGTCTATCTAGCCTTTTTTTCCAAAAAATCACAGGTTTAAATCCCCTAAATAAATACATCAGCGATAGCTACATACCTCGATGAAAAGCATAGGTTCATGCATTTTTGAGAAGCTAGAGCCTATTTTGACAATAAGAAAATGTGCGCTTTGTTAAATTGTTGCTCTTCGCTGTTATTTATAGAAGTAAAACCCGCTTATCTTTGATCTATATGTACAAAGTGGTTTGGTTTTGCCTATTCCTTCTAGGTCCATGTCTTATGAAAGCGCAAGACACGGTAAATGTGTACACCAAAGAACTCAGATTGACCGTTGATAATGATGTGTTTACCTCTCTAGAAAGGGATCAATACTACACTTCTGGTCTTTATCTTGATTACCGATGGCTCAGTAAAAATAAAATCAATAAACATAAAATCATCCATTCAATATCGCTTCATCAACGTATTTACACACCCAGAAGGGTTTCTTGGGATGATCCTAAGGAGTTTGATCGCCCTTATGCAGGCCTCTTGGGATTCAGCTTCAATAGAGAATTTTATTTCAACCAAAAGGAGTATTTAAAAACAAGTGTTGAACTTGGATTAATGGGGCCTCATACACTGACCGATGATTTTCAAATTACCTGGCATACGGTATTAAATATTCCTTTACCCGCGGGTTGGAAGTACCAAATTGCCCATAGTCCCGTGATTAATTTTCATGCTTCTTATGCTCGAAGGTTGGTAGGTAATGAAATTCTCGATCTCTATTCCCAGTCAAATGTATCCGTAGGAACCGTTTTCAATCAATTTTCGGAAGAACTACTGGTAAGATTCAATTTTTTAAAACACCAGGCCTCAACGACTTTGTTCGGGGGACATTTAGGTAGCCCATCGTCTTCAAACCGGACCAAGAAAATAATAGAAAATTATTTTTTTTATGCTCCTGGATTTATCTATAGTGCCTACAATGCTACCATTGAAGGAAACTTCATTGGGCCTCAAAGTCTACATACTGAAACAGCAAAACCATGGCTTGTTCAAAATCGCATCGGTTTTGCTCTGAGTTGGCTCCGATTTGACTTGATTACTACTTATTATTTTAAAACCAAAGAAACCCTTGAAGCAGAAGCCCACCAGTATGTAGGTATTACGCTCAACAATCGGTTCTAATGAAAAGAATACATTTAACTCTTTCTATTGTTTTTTTTTCCTATGGATTGATGGCTCAGTCCTATAATATAGGACTTAATCCACCCACTATTCAATGGAAATACATAGAAAACGATGCGGCAAAAATCATCTATCAAGAAGGCATTTATGGCCAAGCCGCTCGGATTGCCAATGTCATTCAGAAACTTAGTGATAGCAGTTACTTTTCCTTAGGTCCGAAAAAAGAACAAGTGAGTATCATTCTTCAAAATCAATCCATTACTCCCAATGCATTTGTTGCAGTGGGACCTTTTCGTTCAGAATTTTATATCAATCCCCCACAAAATAATTTTGGTGGAGCCATTGACTGGAATGACCTGTTGGCCATCCACGAATATCGACATGTACAGCAATTACAAAATGCCCGGATAGGAATCGTCAACGCTGCCCATATGGTTTTTGGTGATTATTTTTGGAGCTCCTTGGCACATTTAATTATGCCTCCTTGGTTTTTTGAAGGGGATGCGGTTTTCACAGAGACCCTCTTGAGTAATGCAGGACGTGGTCGGATGCCCTATTTCGAGGGACAGTATCGTGCCCTATTGCTGACAGGGACCTCCTTGAATTATGAAAAAAACAGTGCAGGATCTTATAAAAAACTGATTCCCAATATTTATAATATGGGTTATCATCTGACGGCATCCCTGAATCTAGATTATGGCGAAGGCATCATGGGGAACCTACTTCAAGAAGCTGTAAAATCAAGCTTTCTTAAATTTTACCCTTTCAGTAAAACCTTAAAAAAACATACGGGTATGCGCACCCCTAAATATTATGAAGATACCTTTTCAAAATTAAAGAAAGAATGGGCGCAAAAAGCAGCTAAAATTAAACTTACAGAAGCTGAAACGATAAATGATAAGGTAAAAAAGACTTTTACGAGCTACGCGCACCCCAACTACCTTGATGCGAAAACCCTCATCGCTGAAAAGGCAGGGTTCAACGAAATTCCCACATTCTACCGTATCCAAACAGATGGAACAGAAAACCGCATCACGCGCCCTGGATTTTATGCTCCATCCAATGCCCAATTAAGTATCAATAAATCCTATCTCATTTGGACCGAAAAGGCCTACGATCCCAGATGGGGAAATGTAGAATATAGTAATGTCATTAGATATGATCATACCCTGCAATTAAAAAAGCAACTCACCCTTAAAGCTCGGTATTTTGCCCCCGAAATAAACAAGAGTGGGGATAAAATTGTCGCAGTTCATGCCCCTACCAACCAAGGGTATGAGCTTCATATCCTCAATGTTCAAAACGGTCATCTGGATGAAAGAATCAATAATGAAAATCAATATCAATATGCATTTCCCACTTGGATAGATGAAACAAGGATCGCTACAATCGTACGGAAATCAGGGAAAAATGCTATTCAAATTATCCATCTTGGCACAGGAAAAAGTCACCTGATCACCCCCTGGTGGAGTGAAAAAATAGCCCATTTAATATCCCACCAAAATTATATTTACTTCGATGGCATCTTCAATGGCATAGATAATATTTATGCCTATTCAATCCAAGATCAGCACATTTATCAAGTAACCTCTACCCTATTTGGTGCCATCCAACCTAGTATTTCTCCAAATGGAAAAATGCTCGCTTATAGTGCGTATTCAGATATGGGTTATGACATCCATACCACTCCGGTGATCAAAGAAAATTGGAAACCCCTCGAAAGCGCAGAACATTCAATGGTTGATTATTTTGAACCTCTGTTTAAAGATGATATTCTTGAAAATATTTCCGAGCAATCTTATGAAGAGCAATCTTATCCTACTACAGATCGATTACAGCTACACAGTCGATTATTGTCTTATGAACCTCCCAATCTGATATTTAATGTGTACGCAGACAACAAAATGAGCAATTTATCGGGTATAGGTGCCTATCAATTTAATCTAAATGAAAAGAGCAGCTCGTGGTCTGCGGGCTTACAATGGGCGAAATACTATCCCATTTTGTCATTAGAAACGACACGAGAAAACAGGAACAGCTACGTGCCAGTTTACTTCGAAACAGAAGAGAATGATGAAATCACTCCTAATCTAGAAACAAGAAATCAAAACTGGACGGAAAACAACCTAGGCCTAGGTATGAGATTACCCTTCAACTTAACCCTAGGAAATTTTTATAATTTTATTGAACTCAATCAAAATTTACGACAACACTGGGTAAACTATGGTCTCAAAGAGACGGGAACAGATGGTTCTTTTGCGAGCTATAAATTAGACTTCCAAATGCGTTTTACCCTACGACAAGCTTATCAGCACCTTTACCCAAGATTGGGCATTTTATTTCGATCAAATTACCAAAAAAGCATGGGAAAAACTTCTAATACCTCCCATGCTTTTTTAATCAACAGTAGACTTTATCTACCCGGCATCTTTAAAAATCACAGCTTCTTCGCTGAAATAGATCATCATTCAGAACCCTTTACCGCCCAATACAAGTTTTTAGATAATTTCAGGTATCCCCGAGGTTATGGCAAACTCATCCATGATCAAATCCGCCGAATCGGTCTCAATTATGCCTTCCCTATTTGCTATCCTGATTTAGCCATAGGTCCCTTATTTTTCATTAAAAGAGTCAAAGCAAACTTCTTTTATGATCACGCAAGTGTGATTTTAAATAATACTGCCATCGATGTGCTGACCCCCCTCACCTCGGTTACCATTAACGGTAGTGTCCCCTACGCTGAGAATATGTACGAATCGGCAGGTATAGAATTGACTTTTGATGTCCGGACCCTTCGATTAGTTGATTTTGATTTAGGTGTCAGGTTCTCCTATCCTTTAAATACGACTAAATACAGCCCTAAGGTTGAGTTTATGGTAACGTCTATTGCGTTTTGATAGCATTTGGATTTAACAAAAATTTCATTCCCCTAAATCCTACCTTTTAACTTCATCATTGAATCAGTCAAAAAACGATGACCTAATCATAAATATTTGTTCGCAAGAGCTTCTAAAATAGTGACCTAATTAATTATGAATAATTACAATCGATAGCCAATTTTATCGATTTTTTTGCCCAACGCTATTTATTTCAATCCAATAACCATTTGGATCCTGAAAGTATACCTGTTTAATGCCATCGTTACGAATGTTTATTTTATTGGGTATTTCTCCTATCCAATCAGAATAATTTACTTTCATAGTGTCTAGCCTTTTTATAAATGCATCAAAATCAGATGTTGTTAATGCCAAATGAACCGCTCGAGTAATTTTAATTTCATCATCAGGAAAAGATAAGAGATGCAGCTCTTTTCCTTCTCCCAAAGACAACCATCTGATTTGGTTATTTTCGGTTTTATTGGTAATTTCTTCAAGCTTTAGGGTCTTTTTATAAAATTCAGCCGATTGATCGGCATCTATTACAGAGAGTGCCAAGTGATTAAAAGTGACAAATGATTCTCCAAAGTCTTGTCCAATTGCGCATTGGGAAAATGAAATCCACAGCATTTGAAAAATGAAAAGTTTCAGATATTTCATAAATATTGAGTTTGCCTATGCTAAAGATGTCCTTCACTGACGATAATAAAAAATATATCTCTGATTTGAGTAGCATTAAATGATTGGGACTGCCTGTCTTTCGAAATAAAAGTTGCGTGCCACTTTGGAACTCAAGTAAACTTAAAATCTTTAAAGGGGGTTCTAAGCATTTTTTTATTTCAAAAAAAATTACTGTTACTGAATCTAATTAAGACGATGAATGACTTAAAAAAAATCTTAACTAAAAACATGGGATTCATAGCCTTGATCTGCGTAACCTTAGGATTAGCCCCATTTTCCCCAGAACCACATATTTGGGGTAAAATCAAATGGATTCAAGGAGGTGCTATAGGAATGGAACTCATGGACTGGTTTGATGCCTTATTACACGGATTCCCCTTCCCCCTTCTCATTTTAGCCATTATTTTTAAGGCTTTAGAATTTTTTGACAAAAACCCTCTCAAATGAGGTGAAAAAGGCGCTTTTTTGAAGACTCAAGGACTTTACGATCAGCATCAGGATATAAAAAAAGCCCATTCTTTCGAAGGGCTTTTTAATTTGTTTCTACAATGAATTAATCCATATTAGGAAGCATTGATTCAACGAGTTCAAGACTTTGGACTTGTTGACCAACAATCATTTCAGTTGATTCACTGAAAGCCGTTCGGTCATAATTCCAAGCGTTTGCACCAAATTTTGTATTGTAATCCTTCTCCCAAGTAGTATCAAATTCATTAGGCGTTCTACCGTATTGATCAAAGCCGATAAATACGGTAGTTAAATTCCAATTGCCACCAGATACTATGGATAGTATAATTCTTCTGTGTTCAGGAACCCGCTCTCCATATATTTTACCAATTCTTTCAAGCCATCTTCTAAAATCATCCCACTTATCTGATTTTACGAGGAAATCTGCTTGATGAAGGTATTTTGAAGGTCCATCACTTTCTTTGACATTCATGTCTCCCCATTTCATTCTTGCCCATCTCTGAGGTCCTCCAATGGCATCGGCATATTCTGCAACATTCTCTTGCCAATATTTTAATTCTTCAGACTTATCTTTATCATAATCAGCTGAAGATTGCCAAGGCATCATCCTCACATATTGGCCATTATTGGAACCCGTGACCACTTTAAATGTTATGATTGTGTTGTCTTTCGATGAGTTGAATTTTTTAGTCTTTTTTCCTGCTGCTTTTTCAAATTGTTCTGTCATTCCAGCCTTGGGTTTGTAAACCCAAGTATTCCAATATTCTGAATCTTGAAAAAGATGCTGTGAAAAAGCATTGAGACTAAAAAAAGTAAACGTTATTATTAAAAAATTTTTCATTTAATTTTGATTTAATTGTTTGATACCTCAAACTAATAAAGTTGAGAGATAATTACAAAAAAAATATAGCAAGATCAACGTATAAGAAGCCTAGGTTTATTGAATAAAAAAATGAGTGAACACAGAGGATTGGAGATGTCATTAAAAAAAGATATCCTTTCTACAGAAAAGTTTCAAGACCTAAAAGCCTCAGAATCAGTATTATCAATAAGATTAGCGTTATTGGCGGGAAAGAATGAAACTTAGTTTTTAATATATCGTGAATTCTTCAGCCATTCGCGCTTGAATCCCTTTCATCTCTTGTAAGGATTTAATTTGCTTAAAATAAGGAGCCATCACCTCATTGTTCATCGAATTCGAAACTTTTATTTCGTTGGTTACCGAACCCAATATTTTTTCAAACATAGATTTCTGTGCAGGATAGTTAACCACACGATAATCACCTTCAACCCCACTCATGGCAACAGCCAGGTCGACGGCGTCATCAAAATTACCGATGATATCAATCAAGCCATTGTCTAAAGCCTGTGTTCCAGACCATACGCGACCACTACCTACCTCATCAATCGCTTCGGATGTCACTCCCCTGCCCACAGCTGCTTTTGAAATAAAAGTTTGATATCCTTTATTGACTCCCTTTTGAATGACACTGCGCTCAAAATCAGTAAGGCTACGGGTCACCGTATACAAATCTGAATGATCTCCCGTTTTAACTACATCATGAGTGATCCCAAATTTATTTTCAAGCAATTGCCCAAAATTGAACCACATACCGAAGATGCCTATCGATCCCGTGATCGTATTAGGCTGTGCAATTATGGTATCACAGGCCATGGCGATATAATAACCTCCTGAGGCAGCTACATCAGCCATTGAGGCGATGATGGGTTTCACTCCTTTGGTTAAGGACACTTCATGCCAAATAAGATCTGAAGCAACCAAGCTTCCGCCTGGTGAATTGATTCTTAATACAATGGCTTTTACCGATTTGTTTTCACGGGCTTTTCTGATTTCTTTGGCCAATTTATAACCCACAACTTGAGTGTCATCTCCCACCATGACAATGGATCCATTCGCATAAATTACGGCAATTTTATCCTTAGCATATTTCTTCTTAAGAGATTTTTTATAATTCTGATGGGAAATAAACTCGATATCAGAGGCCTCTTCTAGTTCTAAATCTGATGCAATCAAGGATTTAAGTTCATCCTTGTACCCCAGAGAATCCACTAATCCATAGTGGTGGGCATCTTCAGGAACTTGAATCTTTAATTCTTTTGAATATCTGGAGAGATCTTCTTTTTGAATGTCTCGAGACTCGGCCACATCGGTTAAATAAATATCATATATAGTGGAAAGTAGTGAAGTATATTGAAGCCGATTCTCGGGGCTCATATCTTTCCTTAAAAATGGCTCGACCGCACTTTTAAATGACCCTACTCTGAATATTTCAGGTTTTACCTCTAACTTTTCAAACAAACCCTTGAAAAAGGTAATATTGGCCATCAAACCATTAAACTCTAAAGATCCTTCGGGATGCATAAAAAAAACATCTGCCGCCGATGCCAGATAATAATCTCCTTCACTTAAGTATTCTCCATAGGCATAAATGATTTTTCCTGAGGCTTTGAAATCAATCAAAGCATCCCTCACTTCCTTTAAAGAAGCAAAACCACCACTCAACAACTGATGGTCTAGATAAATACCTTTGATACGTTCGTCCTCTTTACTATGCTGAATGGTCGAGACCAAATCACGCAGTCCAATTTCTGAAACTGCAGCTTCAGGGAAAAGGTTTTTCAAAGGATCTTCAGTGGTACGCTCCTGAAGAACACCACTCAATTTCAAATAAAGAATAGATGAAGGTTCAACGTTGACCGTTTCATCACCCTCTCCTGCAGCGGCAATACCTATCAATAAAAAGAAAAAAAGAAAAGAAAATATAATCAGGCCCAACAAAGAGGCCAGCACGTTTTTAAAGAAATTCATATCTCAATTATTAATTTTACGCTAAAATAGTTATTTAAAGCTTATATTTTTGAGTTTAATACTTCTCAAATAATTTAATCAAGTTACTAAGAAAAGGCTACCACAGGTTTCCTTATTTTTATAATTGAAAAGGATATATTACAATCCTTGAGTCTTTCCCGGTTTGGTCTTTAAATTTACCAACAATACCAGCTTTTTTATTGATGGCATTTTCTATGAAATAATTGAATTTTACAGCTCCTATCGATTTTAATTTTCCTTGAAATCCTTTATCATAATCGGTTTTATAATAATTAATTTTTACATCTCCAATTTTAATTAATTTACCGACAATTCCAATCTTTTCTCCGTAGCCTGTCCATCCTTCATATATAAAATTTTTATCTCCCACAGATTTAATTTTACCTCTGTATCCCCCTTTTTCAGTATATCCTGAGGCAGTGTGATAGGTGATCGGAGTATTACCAATTTTAGTAAGCTTACCTGTTACACCTGAGCGGTTATTCCAACTACTGTTATTTGCATAGGTAAATACAATATCATTTATAGATTTTATATTCCCTTGAGAGCCCAAATTGCTATCATTCATATAGTAGGTAACAGAATTTGACTCATGAAGATAAATTTTTGCATTGCCTATTTGGTAATTAATGGGAGGTAATATATTTAAATTAATATTCTTCATATAAATCTTTGCTTGCTCTCCGGTTTTGAAAACATAGATTTCATCAATGGTTGAGGTTATCTTATAGACTCTATTATCATCCATTAAATATAAACTTTCCGGGGAGCCCATTGTATAGGAAATTTTAAAGCCAAATTCCTGACTGAAAACGTATGTGGGAATTAATAAGACAATTAAAAATAATTTCCTCATCATAATAAAATTTGTAGTAGTTTTAATTTATTACTTCCTTGGGAGTATTGTAGGTTACATTTATCC
>TARA_B110001452_G_scaffold266620_1_pt1 | contig 9924 bp, 9 predicted proteins | sample TARA_B110001452 | Tara Oceans TARA_B110001452 (sample SAMEA4396971) | marine metagenome | biome: Polar Biome; feature: [DCM] deep chlorophyll maximum layer (ENVO:01000326); material: water (ENVO:00002006), including particulate matter (ENVO:01000060) such as... | depth 25 m
TTCGAACATTGGATGATTTATCAGCCGCTGTTGAAGTCTTTGTCCAACTAAACCACTGGCACCAAGAACGATGCAGGGTCGACGGCTCATGATTAGTCGAAAAGGTATTTTGTTTTGAGTTCTTGGTTATTCGATATCTAAATTACCTTTACCAATTTTGGCTTCAATGGGGGTTCCAAATATACGTCTAACAATCAGTTTACGGAAAATCCTCCAACCATCAGATACAGAACCGAGTTTAGCATGACCTATTCTTGCAGAATACCTAATTGGAATATTTTTTATTTCTAATTTTTCTTTTACACAAGAGGTATACATTTCTGCTTCGATTTCAAATTTCATAGAATTCAATTTTAGTCTCGAGATGGCTTTTTTACTAAACGCCCAGTAACCTGAACATAAGTCGTTGATAGTAATTCCATACATTCCAGTTGCCAACCATGTCAGGACGTGATTACCAAAGTAATTCATCCGAGTCATTGCATCAGGCTCAATCTCTCCATTTAATCGGTCACCTATCACTACGTCAAAAGTAGAGAGTTTTTCTAGGAAGCGTGGAATCTCTCTTGCATCATAGGTTCCATCAGAATCTAACATTATCAACGCATCATTGCCTGATTCAAGGAACTTTGAAAACCCTAGTCTTATTGCTGCTCCTTTGCCTTTACCTTGTTGAGGTATGAATTGAAATTGATTTTTCCGAGCGACTGCTTTTGTATCATCATTACTACCTCCATCAACAACCCAAACTTGACAATTCCATCCCATCTCTTTCATTTTTTCATGAGGGATATTTTCTGCTACTGCTTCCAAACCCTTGGCTTCATCCAAGGTTGGGAGCATGATTATAACATTCCTCATTGGGTGGCATAATGAGAAATCATTTTTCATGGCTTCTATCATTTACAGTCTATTCAGCGTATTTCCAGCCAATGTAGGCGAATTCCAGTGGTGTCAATAATTCTATCACCTCTGCCTGATAACCCTGTAGGATTAAACCAATTATTCGAACTTGAACTATCATCCCAAGAAAGTTGGAAATTCATATTTGACTTGGTATAATTCATACTCCAACATTGCTGATTCCAACCTGAGGAACTATCAATTTCTATTGTTAGTAAATCCGAATAAGAGAGCGTCAAGTCGTCAATACTACCGATCGCTTCAAACATCAAACAAGCAGTGATATTTTGTTTAGCTTCACCTTGATAGATAAATTGAATTTCTGAGTTAACTCCTTGTTCGATGAAGGCTCTGTAGTCTGAAAGGTTATCTAGAGTTCTAAAGCGATGTTCATTCCAAGGCTCTATTCTCATATCACAGCCATCATTACAACTCTGCTCATCAACAACGACAAACTGTGATGTTTCGGCATCTTTTGCTGGTGCGAATTGCCATAATTTACTACCTCTAATATTTTCGATTTCTACCCAATACGGGGACATTGCAAAAACCCAACCCATTGCTCCAATGGGCGATGTAATTGCATAGTTCACTCCTAATTCCTTAATGGCGGTACCGTTGTCTAAGTATATCGCAGTGGTTACTTTAGAATGGATGCTAGAATCTATTTGTATCAAACCTAATGTTGGAATACTTGTCAATTTGACATTCGATGGAGGGTCGAAAACATGTCCCCAATGGGCATTTTCCGAGTATACAATACTTCCTTCGGGAAGCATTGAGAGTTTTTCGCGAATTTCCAAATCTCCTTGAGTTATAGGCCTTAATTCTTCATGTTTGGCAATTTCCCATACAATGGTATTAGCGAAAACAACTCCTAATAGAACAAAAACGGTCATTATAGTTGAGACTTTTTGAGGCATTACTGGATCCCAACCAATACTCATCAATCCTCGCTCTTCTTCGAGTGAAGTGAGTCCAGTTGTGGGACTCCACCACAGTGCTACTAAAGCCGCTAAAGGGATATGAAAAGCATGAAGTCCCATCGAATAAAGAGTATATGAAAGTAGAGATAGAACCGGAATGCTTTCTAATCCATCGATGAGATGAATAGAGGTTAAAAGCCATAATCCAGCAAACCATGTCATCAGCAAACGTCCCTCAACAGTTGAACGCAATTTCCATCCAGCAATTCCACCTAAGACTAGTAGGAAAGAATTGAACGTCAAAAGAGGCCGCCCACCTTGCCATCCATATTCCGCAAATACAGCAGAATCCAACATCCTCGGGGCTAATATCAGTACTGATATTGCACCTGCAATTGTTAATAAAATCGAACAAGCAAGAATCAATTTTTGCATATTTTCACTATATTGTTTATTCAAACTTATTCCAATAAATATGTGGGCAGCCATCAACATTCCAAGATATATTGCACCTGTAGGGTGAATCAAGGTGACACAAATCACTGCAATGATAAATCCTCTAGTATGATGAGTTCCTCTAGTCGAAGATGGCCTGAGTAGTACTAGTAGGCCTATGACAAGTCCAAGTTGGCTGGCTACTGTTGGATATCCTGAATCATATACTTTAGCAAATAGCCCAAAGCCGAGTGATAAAGCTAGAAGTCCGTGTGCTCCACTTCCATGATGGTCTAGTGCACCTGCAAGGCCAATAAGAATCACGACTAAACTATAGTGGCCTAATTCAAAAACGGCACGTCCAGTATCTAGTCCTAGAACATTCTGAATCCAAGCAGCTAATGCCGGGAATGCAGGTGGATAAGTCCAAAACCCTTCATTGGTTCCAGACAAAGATAATTCACCGACAGAGGAAATCTGTCCAGTTAGCATTGAAAAACCGATCCAATCAACACCAAATGGGAGAGTTTGGAAAAAAGGAAGTAGAAATACTCCCACTACAGTAATTGAGCCAATAGCAAATAATAACGGGGAACGTCGACTTTGAAACCATTGTTGAGCCGATGCTTCTTCAGTTATTTGTTGGTCTTCTGATTCGAGAATATAGCCATGCATCACAGCTTCCAATTTCTGCCAAGGAGTGAACTTCCTTTCAATGTTAACTCTTCTTTTTATGTGAGCAAAAGATAAGGTGTTGAGAAGAAGAATTACAGCACTCATGAGCATTGTAGTCCATAAGCCTGTAAGTACCAATAGTCCAGATAGTCCGTAAATCAAAAGTAATCCGAGTGCTGGACTTAGTAATATCTTTCTCCATAAATCTGCACTACCATCCAATACTTTGCATAGAGCATAACCGGGTATACAACTCACGAGTAGGATAAGCATACTCGTAAGAATCATGACTAAACCCGAGCGCCCTTAGGTATTGATTGTTCGGCTAAGAATCAAAAGAAAACACCCTTTCACCGCGTCATGGTCGCAGGAGCGGAAGCATTTCATCCGGTGATAAATCTACCAGAGGAATACTGGGTTTTTGATTTCACTCGAGGCGAGGATAAAACCTGGGTCTGTCCATATGAATATCAAATTGGAAGGTATGATGAATATCGGCCTGGAATGTATACAAGCGATTTATTTGGTGGAGTGAGAGATGTTCATATTGGGTTGGATATTGGTGCTCCTGTTGACACTCCAATCTATGCTTTTAGTGATGGAATCATACATAGTTTTGGTAATAACCTCGAAGATGGCTCCTATGGTCCAACATTAATCACCGAACATTTTTTATCACTTCCAGAACAAGTAGGTTCACAAATTTTAGGTCAAAAGAGGAAAGTATGGGCCTTACATGGTCACCTTTCTTTAGACAGTATCACGGGTATTACTGTAGGTTCACAAATCAAGGCAGGGGATAAAATTGCAAAAGTCGGGAGTGAAGAGGTCAATGGTGGATGGCCTCCACATGTTCACTTTCAACTATCTTTGAAAGAGCCTGAAACACACGATATGCCTGGAGTCGTAGAGCAAGAAGCAAGAGAATCCGCACTAGAGATTTATCCTGACCCAAGACTGGTATTAGGATTATTATACTAATTTTATTAGTTCTTTGAATTGAGGTAATCCTTCAATGCTGAGATCGGACCGATTGCACCTGGGTCTTTTCCATGTAGTAATGCTAGTGCAATCGATACCCAATCCGTTACTATACAGAGGTGTAATAATGCTTCAAGAAGAGTTGAACCTTCACCTTGCATTTTCCATGCGAAGTCAGTGGTCGTATGTGCAATCATCCAATCAATACGATGAGATACCCGCTTATGCATCCCATCCCAAGTAAGGAATAACAATACTTGTTGGTCCGCTGATGGGTCTCTATCTTTACCAATTCCTCCCCATGCAACACTTTCATTGTGATTCATTTCAGGAATTATTCCTACTCTAGTAAACCTAGCAGAATTTTCATTCAATTGGTTTTTGAACCGATTTAATGCAGGCATTAATTCAGTAGGGCCTACAATCGCGATAGGATGAGACTCCATGAATGATGCGAGTTCTACTAAATCACCACTAGGGTCGTTGATTATATCAAACCCAGAGCAGGCGGTTTCTAATCGCTCTAACATTTGTACGTCTTCATTTTTGCTAGGCATATCTAGTACACCAAGGTGCCTCAATAGACCCAATTGCCTACTAAATATATGGCCGAATGCTGAACGTGGGGGTTGACCACCTACCGATGGAATTAGATAGCATCTAGAATAGATTTCAGGCATACCGGCTAGAATTCCTCCAGTAGAAATGACAACAACAGTTGCTCCTGCTTCTAATGCTATTTCAGTCGCTGAAAGAGCTTCTTCCGTATTTCCACTATGTGAAGTGGCCAAAACCAACCATGACTCATTCCACCAAGACGGTACAAAGTAATCACGTTGTATGTGCACTGGTAATTTGCCATTCTGATTGGTTAAGGCTGCTAAGAAGTCCCCTCCTGCAGCAGAGCCGCCCATTCCTAAACATATTATTCCAGCCCATTTTTTCTTTGAGATATCTTCAATCCATGGGAACCTTTCTAAATTGACATGCTCAAAACCTTTCTTGAGGTCATCAACAAACGAACGAGTAAAACCAATAATATCTCCAGTATCTAGAATTTTAGCCAACTCAACGATATCGGGCTTTGAATTACTTTCATCACTCACTCGTTCACCCCCATTGAATTATTATCTAGCGATAAGTACTGTAATGCCAACCATTCACCATCTATTCGTGATAATCGAGCTTTCTTTTTCCCTTCGTGATCCCATGGAAGGCGGACAGAGGCCATAATCCAAGATTGTGGGTCAAGGAATTCTCCGACTGAGGAGTCTTGAGTGATTAAATCTACAACTATCTGTTCAGACATTCGTGAAACCACATTAGCAGATTCAAGGTCTCTCCATGATGCTCCAGTTCGTTCTTGTCTATCTGTACGTTCAACGATCGCTCCATCCTTAGTCCATGATGAAGGACGCCAAAAGTTATCTCTCCAGCGTATTACATCACCTAAGTCGTATCCAGGTTTTCTGTAAAGTAGTGTTAGTCTTGTGACATCTACACCATCTTTACGACCAACAGTTGACTTAGTTTCTACGGTTTGACCTCCATATTCTTTGACTAAATGGCGCCCCCATGAACGTGCTAAACCTTTACTTCCCAATACAACATCATATCCTCCAGTAACTTGGCCTTCACTGGTGATAAAGAACATAGGGTCATCTGAAAGAGACTCTAATACATCATCTAAAGTTGCTCTGAGTTTTACATATTCATCTTCGGAGAGTTTTCTACCGCTGGAACGTAATTGGACAGTAGCCTCAAAATAATTACCTGCTCTACGAGTACATGTCAAGCAAACTCCATTCGCCATCCTGGCCCGCATTGTGTGTTCTTCTTTGAATAATAATCCTTCAATAACTCCTTCGAGTTGTAAATAAATCAATGTGTGACGATCAGATACGGTCCTGGTTTCCATTCCAAGTTGTACCTCTTCAGCACCACTGTGAAATTTAAGATGTCTTTGAACTAGTTCATCCCAAATTACTTCTTCTTCTATGTGAACCCATTTCCCTTGAATTTCAACGATGCTACACCTAGCGCACCTAACCCATGGGACATTTTCTGGAACTTCGGCTAATTTTATTCTTTTTCTCAAACAAGACTCACACATACGCTCTCCAAAAAGAGGCGGTGGCGAGCCACAAACCAAACAAAAATCATCTCCAAGATTCGAAGAAATTTGACTCACCATACCGGGGGAGTAAAACATTGGCCTTGAACCTGTGGCTTAATTTTCCTCACCATCGTTGACTTCCGAGGCTAGAATATCAGATTCAAAACCCTCTAGTCCAAGACTATCTTCTAATGCTTTGATACGTGACTGTAGGTTTATACTTCTCGATACTACTGTCCAGGTCCAAATCCCAAGACCTAGAATCATACCTAGGTATGCGATTGCTAAATATGTCATTCCTTCCATTTCAAATCCTTCCATCTACTTTGTTCTGTAGTCTTTCTAATCGTTGCTCATACTCGGTAATTCTAATAGACATTATCATATGTCCGGCGATTAGAATCGTGAACGAAATAGCTCCTAGAAGTAGTACTAGTCCCATGTCAGAGGAAAGTGAACTTTCTTCCCCTCCACCAATTACCGGGCCTGGGTGACGTATTTGCCATATCCTGGTGGCAACGTAAGTGATTGGAACTAGTACAAATCCATACAATCCAAAAGTCGAAAAGGTATCTCTTGATTCTATACCATCGGGTTGACTTTGCCTACCTAGAACCAAGAATAATGCAAGCAATGTAAGTAATCCAAACGTGTTTAATCTTACATCTGTCCAATCCCAAGGAGTACCCCACTCTGCAGCGCCCCATACACAACCAGACCAAACAGCCATCAATCCACATGCTAAACTTGCTTCTGAGCCCGCAACATGTAGCCTCCAACCTACTGGACTTCTCTTGAATACCCAAAGTGCTGAACCGATAAATAGTACACTAAAAGCAATGAATGCTGCCCACGCAGCAGGTACATGCCAGTAGAATATTCTCTGGGCTTCTGGAGATTCAAATGCATCTATTGAAACACTTGGAGCCCACTCCCAAGCCAAAAAAAGGGTAACCATAATGCCAGTAAAACCCATCACGAGTAATAGTTCGCCGTGACGTACTCGCATATGCTTACGTCTAAGGCATACTTTTTGAACTTGCACCTTCAACTTATATCAAAATCAAAGTCTTGCACAGTATTCTACAATTACTGCCCATGGAAGAATAAGAATAGGGGTCAATAGTCTGATAAATACTGCATTTGAGCGAGCAAGTCTCAATGTACTTTGTTGTAGGAATCTAAGGCAAAAAGTAGTCGAGAATCCGATAATTCCACCGATTAAAATTATTCTCCAATCAAATATTTGTAAGAAAATTTGCATTGAAAATATAGTTAGAATACAACCGCTTAGAAAAGACTCAATACTTGAATTAGGAATAGTCTGTACTTGTGCTCTCCACCAATCAATCGCCCTTTGCTCGTGAAGCATTGAAGTCACTGAGTCTCCAACTAAACCGATTGTGAAAGCCGGAGCAAGAGCAAACCCCATCAATAAAACATCTTGGTCATTAATTGAAAGAGGTTCCACGAGAGCTAGTAGTGACCCGATTACCAGTAAAGATGCTAGCCAGTTTTTTTGAATTGAGTTTAATGTGGATGCATTATATTTCCAGCCCATTTTAAGAGATAAAAACGAATTCTTCTTTGGTATTCCAAAATCACTCCATGGCTCACATTTATCAGGTTCTTGTAATGATTCTTTTTCGAGATCATGTAGAGTCGTTGCACACTCAAATAATCGCTCATCATGTGTTGCAATCAATATCCCATGGCCAGCACTTCTAAGTTGATTTATATGGGTCTTTAGAACTTCGATAGATGAATCATCAAGTCCAGAATCCGGTTCATCTAGCAATACCAGTCTAGGCTGCTTGCTTAACATTGCAGGAATTAATCCAGAGATTACCGATACCTTGCGTTGTTGACCACCGGATAGATGAGCAATTTTATCATGGCGACGGTGAGAAAGGCCATAGGTTTCTAGAATTGAAGTTAGATCATATTCAGACTGAGACAAAGTACAAACCATTTGCAAATGCTGCTGTATTGTTTGACTTGGTACCAGACCATTTGATTGGAGTGTGAGTCCGAATGAAAAGTTTGGACTTTTCCTCCTCCCTTCGCTATCATGAACCATACTTGAATGGTGACGGACTTCGCCTTTCTCCATCGGTAAGAGCCGTGCTGCAGCTTCGATTACAGTAGATTTCCCCGAACCATTTTCTCCGTGCAGAATGGTACACTGACCACTCTTGAGAGCGAGACTGAAATTAGATAGGACAATTTCGATACCACGGCGTATTGTTACTCCTTCGAGTTCAAGCAGGGTATTTGCCATGTCTTGCCGAAGAGAGGGCTGGCAATGAATGCTTTCCCAATGTGCAATTTTTGCGGTAATTCAAAAGTGAAGGCCTCGAAGCATGGACATGGCCGCCCAGTTCAACTCATTCGGAAGTGTTGAATGGGCACTTTTCCTAGTATGGGTTGGAGTCATAGTTTGGCCTTTGCTATATTCGATTAGAAATAAAACTTCTATTGCTTTATCTATAACAGTTGGTTTACTACTCGGTTATCTAGTTCAAGTGGTTTGGACTCTGTTTGCAAATCAAGGATGGGTTGATATGTGGTTATGGAACGACCTTTGGATGATTCCATCAAGAGCAGCAGAACCCTCTGGCTGGATTACCTTTTTTTCTGCAGGATTTCTCCATAGTCAATTCGATGCAACCCATGTTTTGGGTAATATACTAGTTATTTCCCTTGTTGGAATTCCATTAGAACAGCGCTTAGGAATGAAACGGTTTTCAGCAATATATCTAATCGGATTATTTGGAGGTTCTTTTGCATGGTTCTTGTTTAATATTGAATCTACCACTCCAGCACTAGGTGCATCAGGCGCAGCATTCGGATTATTTGGAGCATACCTTGCAGGTTGGCCGAGGGATGAGATACCATTTCCACTAATCCTAATAAGAAAATGGCCTGTGATTTATCTAGCCCTTTTCTACTTTGCAATAGAGGTATTTAGAGCCTATTCCAGTTATGGCTTATCTAGGCCAAGTGATGTTGCTCACATGGCGCATTTAGGTGGCTTTGTATTGTCTTATGTCATGCTACCATTAATCGCAAAGGGTGGGCCGACACCTTTGGGTGTCGAAGATGGAGGACCATCCTCTTCTCCTGAAGTTTTTGCTAAGCAAAGAAGAATGAAGAAATCTATGAAGAAACTAGATTCTATTGAAGACCCTTGGTCATCAAGAGGTTTTGAAATTCCAAGAAAACTCAGGGAGTCTATGCAGAGCCTAATCGAGTCCAGCGATGAGCCAGAAACTCGACTTGCATGGATGGAGCATATAGCCGATCAAGCAATTTGTCCAGTGTGTGATAATAAGTTATGTGTTGTCGAACGTTTTGATGGCCCTCATATGCAATGTTCAGATGAACCAGAACATTTCAACTGGCCTTAATTCGATATATCTTCCCAAGCCCCTAAAGGGGCTGGGGAATAAACATTCAAAGGATACCCTCAAAGCATAAACCATGCTCCACGCTACGGGGAAGGGAATGGCTCGTACATTAGTAGGCGCGAAAATGCAACGCACTGCATTGCTAATCGTAATGATTTTTTTGATTTCTGACCTTTCTTCTTTAGGGGTACATGCATCTTCAGATAATTTAGATATTAAAGAAGAGAAAAACACTCATGAGGGCGCTATTCTGGTCGAAGGTCTCCCTCCTTTAATGTGCGGCGAAGAACTTTGTGAAAGACCCCTTAGAACCGATTTAAGAACCTCTCAGCCAGCATCAGAGAAGAACGAATGGTGGCTTTCGTATGGGCCTGATTTAGATTGGAACGGCATGGATGACCGATTACAGAGAGTTTTAGCTGGTCAAGAATCTATTTCTCCAACTGCAATTATCGGTGAAGATGGTAGAAAGACCGTT
>TARA_B110001452_G_scaffold53347_1_pt1 | contig 9892 bp, 8 predicted proteins | sample TARA_B110001452 | Tara Oceans TARA_B110001452 (sample SAMEA4396971) | marine metagenome | biome: Polar Biome; feature: [DCM] deep chlorophyll maximum layer (ENVO:01000326); material: water (ENVO:00002006), including particulate matter (ENVO:01000060) such as... | depth 25 m
ATGAAAACACAGCCCCACTATGCGGGAACTCAGTATGGAATGATCGCCTCTTCCTCCAAAAACAAATGCCTGAAATTGTTGAATTCCTTCATTACAGGATGATCGATGTATCAACTGTTAAGGAACTTGGACGAAGATGGTATCCCGAAGTATCACGATTTAACAAGAAAGGAGCCCACTTGGCTCTCGATGACATACTCGAATCAATTCAAGAACTTGCATATTTCAGGAAAAGGATTTTCATCTCCCATCAGTAACGAATCCTTTCCATCTTCTCATGTAATCAACAAAGAGAGGGCTTAAATCAGCATCGATTAACTTCTGAGGAGTGAAAGGAGGCTTTGCAGGGGCGTAGTCCGTGGAAGCGCTGGAAAGAGGCCAATCTGGGAATGGCAAAGCAACCCGAGCGACACCGACTGCGTCAGCCCCTTCTTCGAGTAAAAATTGGGCATCATTACCTGTCCATACAGAACCCGTGGAAATAATCGGTATACGGTGATCAATGAATTGTGAGATTTCTTTTGTAAGAGTCAGTCCCGTCGTATGCTCTTCGAATACATCCCAACACGATATATGCAGCCCTTCTATAGATTTAGAAAGTAATGATTCGCAGACAATGAGCGTATCTTCCAGAGTGATTCCTATGTCATCTGAAACCGGCGATAGCCGCACAAGAAGAGAGAACTTCGAAGAGACAATCGCTCGTATTGCGTCAATTATCTTGTTGAGAAATGTCATTCTTTGAACCACATCTCCTCCAAATTCATCTGTTCTTCTGTTGGTCTTAGCACCAAGGAATTGGGCGATAAGATAACCGTGCGCCCCATGAAGTTCTACTCCATCGAACCCTGCTTCTTCGCATCGTTTTGCAGCATTGGCAAACGAAGCGATTGTTTCGTTCACTTCCTCTAGAGTCATTGGGCGAGAAGTTCCTTGTGAATCTGAGATGAAGTTTTCACTTGCTGAAACCGGTTGTTGTCCTGTAAGCGAAGATGGGCTCCTCATCCCTCCATGGAATAACTGAACAAAACTCTTAGATCCATATCGACGAATTTCATCAGCCAGACGAGAGAGACCAGGAACATGATGATCACCCCATACCCCCATTTCCCCAGTCCAACCTTGACCAGATTCTTGAACATGGGAAGCTGCTGTCGTAATGATTCCAAAACCGCCCTTGGCCCTTCTTTTCAGAAAATTGATTTCATTGTCTGAAAGGCAACCGTCATCATGACTCTGTTTATTGGTCATAGCAGCAAGTACTGAACGGTGAGGGATGACCATACCGTTTCGAAGAGTCCAAGACTCATCCATTGATACCATGTTAAGACCTACTTTTCTCGCCATGTTGGTGAATCAACATCGACGCCTTTGTGCAGTGAAAGAATCTCTGCAAGTACTGCAATCGCAATCTCTTCTGGAGAATCTGCTCCAACATTGAGGCCAATTGGACATCGAACATCTGAAAGGTATGCTTGTTCAATTCCATCATCGATGCAAGCGGATGCAAAGGTTTGCCACTTAGAGCGACTTCCTATGGCACCAATTCGTGGAAATTCGTTACCATCGAGAGAAGATTTGCTTGATTGAGCAGTGTGTAAAATCATCTTTAAACGCTCAAGATCTTCTTGATAATCGTGCCCCAGAAGAAGGATATCTGAAAAGCGAGACAGACGTTCATGCGTCTCATTTTCAAAGAAATCAACCACGCCCATTGCGTGTAATTCAACTGCATCCGGATACAGTCCCGAATGTGCAAACGCTTCGCGTGTATCTTGAACTGAATAATTCCAACCCGTTAATGGAAGCAGTTTGGAAATAGCTTCTGAGCAATGCCCCCCTCCCATCAAAAGTATGTGTGGCATTGGCATCATCAACTCCAACGCGATGGTTACTTGTCCACCGCAAAGAGAGTCAAGAGGTTGAACTTCATAGCCCTTCGCACCTTTGTTTAAACCAAACGTTACCACCTCAGACGTGGTTGTAGACTGAGTAAGCAACTCTTCACATCGGCTGAGTATCCTCTTTTCCAAACCAGCACCACCAACTGTACCAATCCAGGTGTTGTCTTTTCTCATCGCAAGCCGTGCACCAGATTTACCAGGCACACTACCTTTTGTTGCAACGACTGAAGCGAGAACTACCGATGAGTTGTGTTGTAACTGTTCCAACACCCATCCCAGTACCCTTGCGGTCATATCCATCCGTTGTGATTGATACACATACGGTTTGCCCTTAGAACCAAGGTTCCTTAGCAACAGCATTGAGTAATTCTAAATCATCGGGAGTATCGATATTCAGATGCAATGAATCGAAGTCAACCTCAACCGCTTGACAGTTTACAATATCCTTGAGTGGAACATCTCCCTTTGAAAGATAAACTGAACGTATGTCTTCTTCTTCCAAGTAAAGAGGGTGACCACCCTTTCTAGATGAGACTGGATATGTCGAAATCCCAAGATCAACTAACGACTGGATTATGTTCTCATCCCATCCAGGCCGATCAATTGGAACAATGAGAACCCGTTTAGGCAAGGAACCAAGTCGTTCAATCATCGAACGAAGACCGCATCGTATCGATTCTGTACGACCTAACTCTGGAGACGGATTAAGAACGACATTTACGCTTGGACATGCAAGCATAACATCTGCGAGAAGGTCACTGTTCGTCACTGAAGTAATGGATGTCATTCCAGATCGATGAAGCCTATTCACGATATGATGAACCAATGGATGGCCATTGATATCGATCATAGCCTTGTGCTGACCAAGTCTTTTCGAGAGACCAGCTGCTAGGACTAACACCTCAATTGCCTTGGCCATGCTCATGCGTAAGCAGCAAGTACATTCAGATTTCTGTTCATAAACAGTCGAAGATTAGAAGTTCCATGTCCTCAGAAGAAAGTACGGAACCATTTGAAAAATCGATGGAATTTCTAAGAGGCATATGCCAAATGGAACACTTTCATTTGATAGAAACCTTTTCCCAAGGGATGATTCAAGTACGAGTCAAGGGTACTTCAGGGAGACACTACGAAGTAAAAGCAAAGCAACAATTACCTCATCCAGGACTGAGTGAGAACTCGAATCGGAGGAGGAAAACGTGGTCTACTTCGGTCATTGGTGCGGCGTGGAAGAAAGATATCGAATCAAAAAACTCAAATTTTACTGCAAGTCTTTGTTTGAACATCAGTGAACAAAAAACCCATCTTCCAATTGGCGATAAGTTGGCCTCACTGGCACTCAGCTTACGTAATGACATTGAATTAGCAATGGATATTGCACTCGTTGCCCAATTCATTGTTTGTCCTCGAAACAGGTTGGAACATATTTTCACGTTTCAAGATGAGATGATTGTCACTCAGGACATGATTGACATGAATGATGAAGATGAAGAAGAAATGGATTGGGAAGAAGAGGAAGAGTACTTCAATTCGCTCCAGATTATGGACCTCGAAGGAGATATCGTTGATTTTGAACATAACATCGACCAAGTCGAAGAGGACCTTTTCCCCGATCTGAATAGAGCAGAGGATTTGGTTGACCATCTTGTGAGAGCCTTTGATGTTCGAGAAGACCAACGAACTAGAGGTTCTTCGTGATTTCCCGACCAATGATCATACGCTGTACTTGGCTACTTCCCTCATAGATTTGCATGACCTTTGCTGCTCTCATCAAGCGAGCGACTGGGTATTCCTCAGAATAACCATATCCACCATAGACTTGCACTGCATCAGTTGATATTTTCATTGCAGCATCAGAAGCAAATCGCTTTGCATGGGCTGCTGATTCTGTATTTTTAACGCTGGCATCTGCTTCTGAAGCAGACTTCCAAGTAAGCATACGACTGGCTTCAATATCCGTTTTCATATCAGCAAGCATGAATTGAATTGCCTGATGACGGTGAAGAGGCTTACCGAAGGTTTGGCGCTCATTACTGTATTGCAAGGCATGCTCGTAAGCAGCTCTGGACAATCCTGTTGCATGTGCTGCAATGTTTGGTCGGCTTAAATCAAAGGCACTCATTGCATTCATCCATCCACCTGATTCGCTTTCACCAACGAGTTGATTCGCAGGAACACGTACATTATCGAACGATATACTACGAGTATCACTGCATCGTTGGCCCATATTGGTTTCTTTCTTTCCAAGCGAAAGGCCTTCTCTATTCGATTCGACAATGAAACCAGACATGCCTTTGTAGCCAGCATCAGGATCAGTTTTGGCAAGAACGTAGAAAAAGTCAGCGTATCCTGCTCCAGTAATCCACATCTTTGAGCCATTGATGACGTACTCATCTCCATCTCGAACTGCAGTTGTTTTGATGGCTGCAACATCAGATCCTGCACCAGGTTCTGTAATGGCATAGGATGCGAGAGCGCCTTCTTCGGCCACCTTTCGCAACCAGATATCTTTCTGAGCCTCAGTTGCGCCAGTGATGATTGGAGCGCAAGCCAGTGCAGTTGCATAAGCAGCAGTAGCAAAACCAGGATCTCCCCATGCAAGTTCTTCATTGACGAGTACTTCTTCCATGCAGCCTAGTCCAGGCCCACCGTATTTCTCTGGAATGTGGAGATTGAGTAATCCCATCTCATGAGCCATTTGGATGACTTCTTTTGGGTAAACAGATTCTTCATCCCAATGCTCTGCGTGAGGGCGTATTTCATCCACTGCAAATTCATGAGCAAGTTCACGAAGCATCTCTTGCATTTCATCGAGTTGGAAGTCGACCATGTCACCCCCACAGAGCGACCAAACATAAGTCTTGATTTCGTTTCAACTAACGATTGAGTTGTAAAACGACCAAGAAGACAAGGTAGAATAAAGCCAAACATGCGCCTTCCCAGCGCTCAAATCTGTAACTCCTACGCATGAATATTAAGGCTAGAAGAACACCTAAAACTGTTGCAGGAGCAATAATCTCCATTGTAAGGCCATCGTCGGCTTTGCTGATGGATAGTGGATGAATCATTGAAGCCATACCAATAGAGAGGAGGGGATCTGTTATGTTTGAACCAATGAGCGTTCCAATCGCAACACCCTCGCTCCTCTTGGCAGCCATTAATGCGATTGTTAGTTCAGGTAGGGAAGTACCGATACCAGAAACAGTCGTACCCACTACGGAATGAGGCACGTCAAGTTCGAGCGCTAAATGGCAGGCCTTATCGACGAGTATATTCGCAGCATATATCGCAAAACCAAGACCTAAAATGATCATGATTGTGTATGCTGCAGAACTCCAATTTGATCCTTTAATCTCATATTCGCCTGCATCTTCAAATTCCTCAAGACGAATCGCTTCTCTTTTCATCAAAAGCCAGACAATGTATGTTACGTACAATGTGGAAAGAATTGCTCCTTCCCAACGTTCCAGTGTATCGTTTGTCCATATAAAAAAGAGGAGTAAAAGCACCGATAAAAGCATGATTATCCCATCTCTATTTAGCCAAGAAGGACGGACTTTCACAGACTTCGTCATCACGACAATCCCTAGAATGAGAGTTATCTGGACCAAAACAGAACCAAGGATACTCCCTATGGCGAAATCCGCTGATCCCGCAGTATTCGCAGCATCGAGAGCTGCAGAACTTGTAACGAGAATTTCTGGAAGCGAGGTTCCGATCGAAACAATTGTCAAACCAATAACAATCTCAGCAATCCCTGCCCTTCTCGCCAACCCCTTTGCTCCTTCAATAAAGAAATCTGCACTGGTAACCAACAGGCCAAGCGAAAGCAAAAGAATTAACCCCATAACGAACATCGAGTTATCAGTTGTCATATACTCTGCCAACAGGATACCAATGAACAAAGCGCCTGTAATCAGCATTGCATTGAAGTGAATAAGTTGGGGGATTCCCATCAACTCATCCTTTTGCTCCATATTCTTCCCCACGCATCATGGGTTTTCATGCTTATGCCAATCTAATTAGATAATATCAAGTTCTTAATGGAATTGGCATAATCGATGTGGAAGCGAGGAGCAGTCGAGTTCATCGGCACTTTCGCTATGGTTTTCATTGGCTGCGGTAGTGTTGCAATGGAACGCTCATCTCTTGAAATTTCTCTTGCATTTGGCCTCATTGTTGGCCTTGTAATATTATCTCTAGGGCGATACTCTGGCGCTCATATTAATCCCGCAGTATCTATTGCTTTCTGGAGAAGAGGTGATCTTTCAAACGAAGACACTCTTTCTCATATTATTGGCCAGTTATGTGGAGGCGCTCTGGCAGGGGGTGTTCTAAGTGGGGCGGGCCCGACTCTACGGGATACATCTTGGTTCAGTTTCATAATGATTGAGATTGGAATAACATTCTTGCTCATGGCTTCAATCCTTCTCATTATACGAAAAACAGACAATTGGCTCCCTATCGCATTCATCGTGGGTGCAACAGTAGCAGTATTGGCATTCATTTTTGGGGCATATACTGGAGCGAGTATGAACCCAGCACGTACATTCGGTCCAAATTTATTTTCTGGTGATGTTGAAATAATTCCAATTTATTGGTTAACAACAACACTTGGTGCTTGTCTTGCTGTTTGGCTTGAAGCACTTATCCCATCAAAGACTGAATAACCTTAATCACGTGATCAATCGAAGGAATTGTGTGATCTTCCAACGGTGGAGAGAACGGTACAGGAGTGTCTAAAGCACCGATAACGACTGGTTGTGCTTCCAGTTGATAGAACGTAGATTCAAGGATTTGAGACTGGATTGTGTGACCCAAACCACCATGCCATTGTCCTTCTTGAAGGACAACAAGTCTTCCCGTTTTCTGTACTGATGCAATACACGTTTCTTTGTCAAATGGAATAATTGTTCGAAGATCGATGACTTCTAATTCAATTCCATCAGAAGCCAAATTCTCTGCAACTTGTTTAGCGATGTGAACCATTGCCCCCCATGTTACGAGCGTTAAATCTGTACCTCCTCGTATGATTGAAGCTTTACCTATTGAGTGTCGTTGTCCGTTTTCAATGGATTCATGAACTGATGTTGTGTCAACTTTCTGATTGATATTCTGGCCCCATCCAGTAAGACCTCCTCGAAGACCATACAATCCAATATGTTCCAAAAACAGAACTGGATCCTCGAGATGCGCGGCTTCGACGAGTAATTCGTAAGCTGCTTGTGGAGTCGCTGGTGCGAGTACGACAAAGCCTGGGTCATTCGCAAACCATGATTCGATCATATTTGCATGAAAAGGACCTGAACGAGTGCGGGCACCAAGGGGAATTCGAACTGTCATTGGACAATCAGCACCCCAGCGCCAGCGAAGCATTGCTGCATTGTTGATCAATGCATTAAATCCGAGCGCTGCAAAGCCTCCAAATTGAATTTCAACCATTGGACGCATGCCAGATAGAGCCGCACCAACACCGGTGTGAACAATCATTGCTTCGCAAAGAGGCATGTCGACGAGTTTCTCTTGATGACCAGCATTCTTGAGAGCCATATTCATTCCAAAAGCTCCGGCAACTTCCATGTCTTCTCCGATGAACACACAATCATCGCCATATCGGTTTGCAATATCGACCATTGCTTGTTGGATTGCTCGAGCATAGGTCCAGCCCCCAGATTCAACGTATTCAATCGGTTCAACATCTGAATTTAGTTCAACCATTGAAGGTGAAGTAAGGGTATCGATTTGATCTTGATGTGTTCTTGCATCATGAATCGTAGTGACTCCTTTGGTTACAGTTTCAGGTTCTGGCCAGGCCATTTCCTCTACATCTGAACGCGCATTGTCAACATGAAGTTGTTCCTCTTTTTCCATTCCTTCAAGTTCGCTTTCTTCAACGCCCAAGGTGAGTAAGAGTTCTCTGTGAGTTGGCAGAGGATCCTTTGCAGCCCAATACTCAAGCAAAGCCCTGTCTACGTATCCCGGTGGTGTTCCTGTCTCAGAACCAAGATACAGGTCGTCATGATGATGTGCATGGCCGCAACCTCGCATTGTCTCAACGTGAACCATTGTTGGACCACCGCCTTCCATACTGAATTCACGTGCTGTAGCGACACTTGCATGCCATGCAGCAGGATCGGAACCATCGATTGTCCAGGCAGGGAAGCCCATAGCCACCGCCTTATCCGCCCAAAGTTCAACACCAGATTGATTTGCGGGAGGCGTATCTAATGCAATTTGATTGTTCTGAAGAACGTAACAAATTGGCAGACCACGAGCACCTGCAAGATTCAATGATTCCCAATATTCTCCTGATGACGAGGCACCTTCACCAATGCAAGCAACATGGAAGCGATCCAGTTCTTGTTTCCAAGCAGCAAAAGCAAGTCCCGTCATTGTCGCACTAGCAATAGGCAAAGGGGCAGTCGGTGGTAAAACTCCAACATGCCATGCACCTATGTGCAAATCTCGGCCACCTGCTCCTTCATGTCCACCATTTTGATTGGAATCTGCTTTCCCCATTTGGGCAGCCATGACATCGACAACAGTGTCACCCATTGCGAGGGCAAGACCGACGTCGCGAATCATTGGAGCAACAAGGTCTCCATCATATCCGTTACCCGGTGTGTGATCTTTATTCGGTTCATCTGTCTTGTTTAGGGCAGTTGCAATTGCAACAACTCCTTCCTGCCATGTTGAACGAAATCCTTTTCCTCCGAATCGAGAACCGTCTGGAGTTTCCATTCCAGAGAAGAAAACGTCCTTGAGGTGAGCATCCATTGCACGGGTTCGGGTCATCATACGTTGCCATTCCATTCGATTCTCCATGGAAGTCGACATGTAATGAGCCAAACGACGAAAGCAAAGGCGTATATCGATTATGATATGATTTAATCGGCGATCAAGATGCTCATTTATGCTTCGGCGAGGCATTACTTCATCATCTAAGATAGGCTTGATTTTGAGTTCGTTTTGAGCTGCAAATCCTTTTTTGAAAGCCTTCACAAAGCGCTCAGAGAAAGAATGCCATGATTCTCCATCAAAGGATTGCTGACCATCAACATGGAGATGATCCCAGACGTTTGCAGCAAGGAATACATGACCTTCATGACGTTCAGCAAAGAAGCGCATCACCTCTGCACGAGCAGCGTCGATGAGCAATGGTTGTGTGAAAACACGTGCTGATTTAGGAACCCAATCAGTACCATAAATTGTTGGAAGTGTTCCTTGTGACATACCCCGCCCCCGTCTCTGCGAAGGTCGCCTAAGTTTCAATGCTATGGATTGACTCCATATTCAGAAAAAGGAATTATTCTTCTTCACCAATGGATTCTCTAAGAACTCGAATAGAGGTCCTGGTAACAATTACAGTTACGATTACAGTTGCAACTATGCCAAGCAAGAGCATGAACAAGCCGAGTGGAGAATTGGCTAATCCACCCATCCCAGACTGACTTAATGCAATTGAACCAAGCGCGTGTCCGTAATATGCATAAATCAAGCAATAGATGAGACTGGACGTGTTTGAAAGCAAAAACACTCGTAACGAAACCGGAGTTGCCGCCATGATGTAATTGAGCCATTCATCAGGAAGTATTGGAGACAAGCGAACAAGTACTGATATTTTCATCGCGTCTTGATCGAGAGCTTTCTCGATATTCTGCATTCGTACATCGTTCTGAATTGAGGCTTGAATCGATTCGCGAAACATCCACCGACCCAAAACGAAAGCGATAAGGCCGCCTATCATCGAGGCAACAAAGTTAACCAATACTGCTATCCAAAACGGAAAAATGGCTCCTGCACCAATCTTTACGAACGGAGTAGGCAATAATAATACAATTGCTAATGACAGCATAATGGTGAATAAGAACGGCCCCCAGAGACCAAATCCTTTGAACCATTGAATGATTTCAGAGGCATCTTTAAACAAAAAATATCCTGCAATTGCGCAGATAAAAAGTACGACAAATCCGAACATTGCCCTCCAT
>TARA_B110001452_G_scaffold41645_1_pt1 | contig 9877 bp, 4 predicted proteins | sample TARA_B110001452 | Tara Oceans TARA_B110001452 (sample SAMEA4396971) | marine metagenome | biome: Polar Biome; feature: [DCM] deep chlorophyll maximum layer (ENVO:01000326); material: water (ENVO:00002006), including particulate matter (ENVO:01000060) such as... | depth 25 m
ACATCGTTTTCTGCTGTCAAATCACCTTCGAGTTCGCCGGTATTCACAACGCCTTGTGGCTCAACGAGCATGACGTGACACTCTTCTTCGGCAAACGGTCTGTGCATGACTCCCTTGGCCACGACATACATTTCACCCTCGTGAAGGGTGATGGTTTCGTGTTCCATTTCAATGCCCATTGAACCTTTGACAACGATGAAAACTTCATCGGTATCCACATGATTGTGCCAGACAAATTCACCTTTGAGTTTGACCAACTTGAATTGGTAATCGTTCATTTCTGCAACAACGCGTGGCGACCAGTGGTCTGAAAACTTGGTTAACTTTTCTTCAAAATTAATTTTCGCCATATCCAAAGGACATTGCCTCCCTTATTTTGGCTTAACTCATGCGGCAAAAGTGAGGTAATATCAAGAAGACGACCCCTCTCCTCAGTCTGTGGAGAAAGGAATGTTCGGCTCAATCCCAGTATGGGAAATGCTGGTTCTGGTTGTTGTCATTCTCGCCACTCTTTCACTTGCTACCCCTGAAAGCGAATCAAATGAGACGCCAATGGAAGTGTCTGAAATAACCGGAGAGATGCGACTCTCTTCTCGTGCATCGATGGATGCCTTGGGATTGCAAGACTTCCAAATCGGGCCTCTTGCCACCATTGCTCTTGATGTCCACCCCATTCAATCTGAAGGATGCACAGCGTGCCAGAGTATTCCCACTGGGTTTCACGTCAGTGGTGAAGTCACCATCACTGAATTGATTGACAGTGCAGGGAGAAACGGGCGAGTTGAAGGTACGCTCAACATTACATATCTGAGTGAATCAACGGACACGCACACGGTTCGAGAATGGTTTAACGTTGATTGGAATGCTGGATCTGCTTCTTCCCACTGGGTTGGCATGCTTCATCACACGCCTGCAAAATGGACGCCAAGTGAAGAGTATTCCAGCACATTCCTTGAAACCACTCAAGGTTTTGAAAGTCGGACAGGGCCATTTGTTTCATTCCATTCTGTTGGTGAAACTTCTCGAGAAATTGAAGGTTGTCTGCCTGGTGGTTTTAGTTGCTCTAAGGCATCGCAAAGCGATTACTCAATGATTGCTAACTTCACGGAGCCCCGCTCTCCAAGTCTCATCGCTCATCCTGATGATTGGCAGATGAGTACTTCCAACCAATCTTCTCACAATCAGCCAGAAGGCATGGATGGAATGCGCAGCATTCTTTCTCTGGATGACGCAGTTTCCAGTTCAGCCGTATGGTCTCCGGATTCAAGCGCTTCTCTTACAGCAATACAAACTTGGGATATCAATGCCTCAAGCTCTCCAAACTTCTCCCCTCTCACATCGTTTTTCCAAGCACTGGGGCTACCGAGCATTTCCTATGATGTGCCAGATGGGACATGGACGGAGGCAGATTATTCACAATTTAGTACAGGTTTTCTCACCAATGAACAGGGAGAATTGGTCTTATCACTTCTGCTCCTTGGCTCCTAAATTTGCATTTTTAGCGTTTTTATCGAATAATTGGTTCGGCGATACAAATAAAACCTTTTGTTCAATGGTCTGCTCATGAAGCAGAGAGCACTCTTTCTCATTATTCTCATGGCCTGCATGTCGATTTCCCCAGCATTGGCAAGTATTGCGACTCCAAATGCTACCGAAGATTCCCAAGGTACAACCTCTTACTTGAGCGTTGACGGATTTGTTACAACCAAGCTTGCAAGCACGGGTTCACAGGTGGAGATCTTCGCTCATACTCGCGGTCATTCAAGCGAAACCGTCGTCAATGTCGACATTCTTCGATACGATATTTCTCCACTTGAAATGATTGTCAACACCGCTCTTCCAGGCACAGGACAATCCGTTGGTGTTGTTGTCATGGAGCCTCAAGGTGCGCATGAAGATGATGCGACAACCATGGTTTGGCATGGCATCTATACGATTCCTGCCTCTTCTATTGGTGGGGTATACGGTGCAACGATTACCGCCGAGGATTCTGGCATGGTTGTTGTTGACGACCCGACCCAACTCTCGAATCTTTTGGTTGAACACATCGAGACAGTGCTTCAAGCAATCAACAATGCTTGGGATACTGCCAACCCACTCGGTACCATTAACAATGAATTTACAAGTCTTGAATCGACAGCCACTCAAAACGGCGACTGGACATATTTCGTTGACACTGCGTCACGTGGCCAAGGAATCGGCGGAAGTGCACAAGCTTGGAACGCAATGCTTGATGCTGGCCGAAACCAATACAGCATGGCGGAAGGAGCGAACTTCCTTGAAGCACTGATGGAATTCCTTGACTCTGACGATGTTGATGCAGGTTTATCCTTTATCTCAGGACTGTTAACCTTTGGCGATGAATTCCCGATTCCGCAAACGTTCGATGATTTTGGCACGACAGCAGATTACATTCAAACGTTCAATGCCATTGAAAACTTCACTCGATTTGAAGGAACCGGCGACTTTGAAGCAGCATATGATGCGCTTACCGGAAGCGGTGAATGGACTGCTATGCAAGAAGCGATTGACAATATAGCGAACAACATCAAACCCCTTGAAAGTGGCCAAACAGTGATGCGTAACATCGCACTTCTTGCTGTTTCAAACCACCCTCAAGCCATCATTGACGGTCTTACTGCATATGTTCAACCACTTATCGATGAAGACATTGACAACATGACCCCGTTCCAAAAACTCATCGTTCGATGGGCAGAAATGGGCGAACCAACCATTAACGATCTTGATGGTGACGATATTCCAGATGAAATCATCTGGCAGTATGAATTGCTTCTTGAAACCGCAGAAGGTCAAGCATGGACTGCAAAGATGGCAAGCGAATCCAGTTGGGTCAATGACGCATTTAACGAATTCAATACCCTCCCGGAAGACATTATTCAAATTCTCGCTGAGGCCTTTGAAGACCCCGTTTGGAAGCAAACCGGTCAAGTCCTCGCCGACTTTGGCGACTGGCTTGAAAACTCATCAGGAATTAATCGTGAGCACCATTGGCCAAACTACGATGACGATGAGGAAGAATCTGACGACGAAGACGAAGGCGACGATGGCCAGAATGACGATGATTCCAACTCGGAATCAGATACACCTTTGTTCGACTTTTATCCTGTTCGAACCAGCCTGTATGACCCGCACGTGCTTGAACTTGGAATCGATCTTGATGTCTGGACTACGGGTTCTTCTCAAGGCCCTGAGACATTGCCAATGACCATGACCAATTCTGATGGTTTTACTGTGAATACCGTTCTTTCAAAAACCTGTGAATGGTGCGGATACACGGGGATTCTCGCTGCTGAATACATCGAGGACACTGAATGGACTTTCTCTCAACCCCTTGACAACTGGGCAGGCGGCTCAATAGAGGGAGCAGAGATACATATCGAACAAATCCGTCCTTCTGTTATCGAAGCAATGTCGTACGAAGGTATCGATGAAACATTCATCGTGTCTGCAATCGGTGTTCTTGTCGACCAAGATGAAATCGTCTCGAAAGATGCCACATTTGATATCGACACGGTTACTTACGACTCTTCAGGAGTCGTCCAAGGTGCGGATGTCGACATTGCAGTACTGCGAATTTCCCCGCAAAATGCACTCTCAGCATTCTCTTCTCTCTCACCAGAAGGTGAGTTCATGATCTCTACTATGGAGCCAACCGAATCATCAAACGGTGAAATGATGGGCATGTATGATGGCGATGATGTTGACGGGGTATTGGAAGTAGAAATCAATCCAGCAAGTGGTCAAAATTATGAATTGGATGACCGAGATATCTTTTTCGAGTCCTATTCGACAAGTGGCGATGCTACTGGATGGGATCTGACCTCTTATCTTAGCAATCTTCCCTTAGACTACCGTGGCCTTGTTGAAGTCACAACATCAGGAGTCACAACCTCTGGTTTAGAATTTGAATTCGTCCAAGAGATGCCACTCCCGGGCTCTCCTTCTTGTGTACAAAGCACTTTTACTTCTTACGATACTTCGAATACCGATCTTAATTTTGAATACTGGAGTGAAAGTCCTTGGTATTACTATGATGACGATGGCGATTGGCAATACGACGACGCCAACCTCAACCAAGTGGATATTGACTGGGGCGATGGAAACATGGATTCAGACGTACAAGAATGGAACAACATCAACCATCAATACGATTCAATGGATGGACAAGACACGCACTCAATCACCGTAACCTTCCATTTCGGCAGTGATGAAGGAACCAGCACGCAAGATGTGTTCACCTACGAACACTATTACACCTACAAAGAATATCACGGCTTAGAACGCTCAGACGAAGAGGGCAACACGTATCATGACAATTATGTGAGTATCCCTGAGTATGGTGAAAGTTACTGTGAATTAGGCGAGCCTCAACAATCTTCGACTCCTTCACCAGACATCATCAACACCTTCATTTCAGAAGGACCGTTTGAAGTTCATTCTGAAGATATTTTCATCAGCAATGCGAATGGTGAAGCAAGTACTTCAGTTACACCTAATTTCGCTGGTGCCTATGTGACACTTGCTCAGTCAACCTACACGACTGCTGACGGTATCGAAATGACCGGCCTCGGCCTCAACTTTGGAGCTGCTACTGCTGGCAGTCTTGCTCTCAGCGGTCTTGAACAAGTGACTTCTTTCGCCGGTTTGCCAGTCTACAGCGCTACGACCAGTGCAAGTGGCCTCACTACGATTACCGTCTCTCCATCAGGGATTTCTCATTCAGAGTATTCTGTCATCGTGGGCGTTACCCCAATTGACTTGGGTGAAGTCCCGTTCCCTGATATCGATGAAGAAGCATGGGGAGAACCGGAAACTTTCACGCTTGAATTTGAAGCAGGTGATACATCTCGAACCCAAGAGATTCGATTGAAAGCACCATTGAGTGGAATTGGAATGGCAGTTCTCCATGAAGGTGAATTGTTCCCTGAAGCAATGCACACAGGTTTGATTCTCTCAAACCCAACCGACCTTGAGATGACCGGTACTCTTGGGCCTGGTCAAACGACCAACATTGCATTGGATGGCCAGAATGCTTCACGCATACTCGCAGTCGCAGCACCGACCGATGGCTTTGACCCTGCTTCAATTGATTTCTCGTCGTTCACAGATTTCATCTATGCAGAAGGCGTTCGTAACGAAATAGGCTGGGTAGCAGTCGACCAAAGAATGGAACAAGTCTGTGAAGAGCTTGACATTTGGACCGATTGGGGCTGGGATGATTCCACTGGCCAAGGCAGTGAAGTACTCTCCATCGGTGTTTACAATCAACGTAACTTTGATGACTACATGTCTGCGCCTGATCCGGTCGTGAGTAATGCTGTTCTCTACAACTCCGATACTGGAGATGTAGTGGAACCATCAAGCGATTGGGAAGATGATGGAGACAGCAGTATGAGGGCTTCCTTCCCATACGATGAATCAATAAAATATACCTTCGAAACGCGCTCAAGTTTCAATTCAACCGCAGATATTTGGTTTAATGAAGAGACGGATGATGATGGCGACACATACATGTCCATGGACATGGACAGTACGATTCTGTGCACTGGTGATAGCCAACAAACCGAGCAAGAGATCTTCGACGAGTTTGAAGACTTCTTCGGAGGCCTAAACTCAATTTCTTGGGGACTTGGTTCAAGCGCTGACTTAACTCTCCCATTGCTGTCTTCACCTGTAGACAATTACACCGTTTTGGCTATTGCTCAAATCGGAGAAGGAGACGATGCAGTGCTTACTGCTGGAATTGGTAACAAAGCTGCCGAAGTCAATCCCGAGCCTCCACAAATGGAGAATCTTACAATGATTTTCAATCCACCAAATCCAGTTGCTGGCGATACGGTCTTGATTACGATTACTGACCCAGCAGGCCAACCAGTTGGCGGCCTATCCGTACTTGTAAGTCATGAAAACTCGACCTTGTTCAGTATCGTTCTCAACGAAAACGGTCAAACCTCGTTCTTACTCATCGAAGGAGATTTACTCGTTCAAATTTCAGGCGGATTGTATAATCCGATTGATTTTACAATTACCGTAGGCCCTGATGGCACCGTTACTGACGATGGTGGAACTTTGCCTGGTGATGCTGATGGTGATGGTATTGGCGATGAAATTGACCAATTCCCAGATGATGGTGACGAATCCATGGATTCAGATGGCGATGGTGTCGGAGATAACGATGACGCGTTCCCATTTGATGCAAATGAAACACTCGATACTGATGGCGACGGTATTGGCGATAACGCAGACACCGATTCAGCGTCCTCTTCTACAGCATTTACCAGCCTCAATATTCTGATGGGTGTTGGTGGTCTTATTATCGCAGGTCTTGTTGCAACTGTGTTCGTCCTCCGTAGAGGTGGCGGCAAAGATGATTGGAGTGAAGATGCCTCTTCTGATGACAAGTGGGATGCTTTTGAAGAGCAAATTGGTTCGAAACAAGCATCGGCTGCAGTTTCCGTTGCACCGATTTCCGCTCCACCAGCAGTGTCCAGTCCGTCCCGACCTCCACAATCACTCAGTGGGCAATTCCAAGACGGGTACGAAGTCTGTGAATACCCTGTGACCTCTGGAAAGTGGTGGTACAGAGACCAAGCTACCGGCGACTGGGCAAAGTGGGAATGATACCATTTCCACGTTGAACGCCGAAGTTGTGAAACAACTTCATGACTGAGGGTAAGGGTGTGATACTCATGGAGGCAAACAGAGTTCGACAGATTCTACTTGCTTCTTTGATTGTCGGCACTTTACTGCTCGCCATATTCCCGGTTGAGCCTCAAATGTCGACAGAAGTCATCTTCGATGATGAAGTCACCCAATTGCGTAAAGCAGATGGTATTGGAACTGAATCAAGTGAATCGCTTGTGTTGCGAATAACGCATGACGATGGTGCTGGTTTGATGCATCCAGTATCCCGAGTACAAGAACTTCTAAGCCTTGAAAAAGAAGCTATTAGCGGCGAAAACCCGGACACTGCATGGCATACTGATGTTATGGAGTTGAACCGTATCCAGTCCCCCTTCGCGTTGTGGGAAGAGGCTTTTAGTTCTCGAAATCGTTCCTTGGTTGAAGCAGAAGGGTGGAGTGATTTGCTTCAACCCCTGCTTGAAGATGGTTGGTGTGGAAAGAATGCGACCGATGAGGAGTCGTTTGCCTTTGAAGCCACTCTTCTTTTACTCCCAAACGAGGCTGATCTCGGCGTTGCCTGCCCATCAATGCCAGGCCAGTACGCTCATCAGCCTCCAATCTCAAACGAATTACTTTGGATGGTCTGGATTGGGAATAACCAGTCAAATACCAACTGGTCTGAACTCGAAGTTTGGGCAGACCAGTTGTCTGAATCGACGAATTTTACCTTTGAAGCGGTTGGTGTCAATATGCTGTTTGCCAAGTCAAAGACGTTGGCTGAAGGTGAACTGAAAGGCGTCATGTTACCCTTGGCCATTCTTCTCGTTTCTGCACTCTGTATTGGTCTGCGAGACCCAGTCATTGCAGTCGTGACGTTGGGCAGTGCAGCGCTTGTAGTAGGGGCTGAAATGGGTGTGATGTCGATGTTTGGCTACACTTTCTCTGTTATCGACGGAATTGCAGTTCCAATCATTATGGGTGTAGCAGTTGACGGTGCCTTCTGGTATTGTCGCTCATCTCATGATGTTGAAAAAGTACGAAAGATGTTGTTTGTAGCAATGTTGACGACTATTGCTGCGGTTTCACTTGCACTGTTCTCTCCACTACGCGCACAACGATCTCTAGCACTGGTGATGGTGATTGGGATTTTCCTTGATTGGCTGATTACGCGGTATCTGCTTGAAGACTTCTACCTCTCTCGAAAAAAGGACAGTGTTGCGGTTTCTTCCTCGAGAAACGTAGTTTCCAATCCGGCTTTCAACGTGATGTGGCCGGCTTTACTCCTCCTTCTTGCAGGTGTAGCTTTTGTATCGCCAGGTGGGGTTGAAGTTTTGGACATTAACCAATTCCTTCCCGAGGATGATCCCGAATTAACCGAGTTGCGTCAAATGCAGGATGAATATATCCTTGCCTCAAGTACTGACGCATGGATTTTAGTGAATGTAAAAGGCGATTCGGTTGAAGAATATCGTCATCTTTTGGCATTCCAAGAGCAATTAAAGAATCATCCAAGCATCATTTCACTTGACACAGGCCTTTCACAAACCAAACTGATGATTGGCATACCCGAATCTGATGAGGTGAATGCCACTCTGGACCAAGTGCTCAGCACATCAAGTGTTGATTCATTGATAGTAAAAGATCCGAGGTTACAATCCGATGGAGCGACCTATGCAGTCGTCCTTGTCGTTTATCTTGATGGACAAAATACCGATGCAGCCCTTGCGTTCAATGACGATGTCCGGACCTTATTTTCGGACATGGATGTATCAGGTGATATTGGAGGTAATTTAGCGGTCGGTGCTGAAGCGGCACACTCCTTTGATGAATCGAGAATGTCCCAAATATTCGGTGCTGGAATCGCCGTCTTTTTCGTTGCATTTTTTGTTTTACGATCACCTGAAAAAGCACTTCGAATTGCAGTTGGAACTGTAGTTGTTGGTGCCGCAGTCGATGGCATGGCAAGTCTGCTTGGTGGCCGGGGCGTAGGCTCAGCTCCAGCGGTATTACTCGGAATGGGTTTTGCCGCAGACTATCTTTCACACTCCAGTAGTTCTGACCATGCTCCGACTTCCAGTGACCATGCAGCGCGATGGTGGGCGGCTTTCACCTCGATGTGCGTCTTCATTCTCATCGGCTTCACGACCTTCCCTCCATCCAGTGAAACGGGTCGTTTGCTGACATTGAGCATCTTCTTTTCGGTATTGCTGGCAACTGCTCTCTCGTTGTACCAAACTCAAAATGATGAAGAAGAATAAGCCGTTTAATCTTACAGTCAGTTGTTAAACAGAGAAGATACAGTTCCAACGGTATTTTTTAGCATGCCAACAATCAGTACAATTCCAATAAGTGGAAATGGTAAAATGCAGCAGACTGCAAAATCTACTCCTGAGATACCAGTTTCAAGTACAGCATCATATGGATTATCTGGATTCACATAAACTGTAATTTCCTTGCCTGCAGGATAGTCTTCATCGGCATCTTCCGACCAAGAAGAACACGAATTATCCTTGCTGAAACTCAATACATTACCATCATAGGTTTCATTGTCATACGTATACTGGTATTCAACCCATAAGCAGTATGTTGTTCCACCTTCTCCATCAGAGGAAGTGTCGACTCCGCTTTCAGTGATCACTCCATCAGTAGCATTCCAATCTGATGTTCCAATGTCTGCAAGAACTGGCCCGCCAACAAAAAACAGTGCAACAAAGGAGACTGTGCACCAGATACCGGCAAAGGTCCATCCTCCAAGAAGACCAATAATTGAAGCACCTGGGTGGATTTCTATTGTTTCTTGTGGCTTATTCCAAACAGTACAACCTTCTTGCTCGAGGGTATGAATTGTAAAATCAAGTAATTTTTGGGCTTGTGAACGAGAATAAATCGATTTTACACTACTTCCTGATTTGAAGAATTCAAGTGTTTTCTCATCCACAGCCATTCGATTATCGTTGTACCAATCCACGATTTCTTGACCATCATTATCGCTATCCCAATTGTTCACCGGAAAATCATCAAGAGTGACATTAATGTTCACGTTACGTTCGGTTGAATCGATTCTCTTGCGAGATGATTTATCAGCCTCATTTTTTGGGTCGTCACCGGAAAGTTGCTCATCCCAAAAATTCTTTGACATCGAGTCACCCTATGGCTGCTGTCTTTTGTTTCTTTACCCGTCAAAACCCATTCGACTTAGAACTCAAGGCTCTGTGGTCGGGTCCCAGCCTGA